>Ga0265294_10004408_pt1 | contig 17612 bp, 14 predicted proteins | sample MunlanPumphouse3_FD_192504 | JGI IMG/M metagenome (GOLD analysis project Ga0265294, IMG submission 192504) | Groundwater microbial communities from a municipal landfill in Southern Ontario, Canada - Pumphouse #3 | ecosystem: Environmental > Aquatic > Deep subsurface > Groundwater | place...
TGTACAGATCATCGAGCCGGCTGAAGGGGAGCTGGCCAGCCACCTTGAAGGGAAAGGGCGCATGGAAGAGCCGGAGAAGATCGCAGCCATCCTGGAAAAGTTCTTCACACAGGGAACAGAACTGGACAAAATAAAAATCCTGATCACCGCCGGCCCCACCTATGAACGGATCGACCCGGTCCGTTTCATCGGAAACTTCTCCTCCGGCAAGATGGGTTTTGCCTTGGCAGAGGAGTGCGCCGCACGCGGTGCCGAAGTGTTGCTGATTACGGGACCTTCATCGCTTTCACTCTCACACCCCCGGATCCGCAGGGTGAACGTGGAATCGGCACGGGAGATGCATGCAGCAGCCCTGCAGGCCTTTCCCGGTATGAATGCAGCGATTCTGTCGGCTGCCGTCGCCGACTACCGCCCGGAAACAGTAGCGGAGCACAAGATCAAACGCACCGAAGGGGAAGGCATCACCCTCACCCTCACCCCCAATCCCGATATCGCCGCAGCACTGGGAGCCATGAAAAGAGCCGACCAGCTGCTGATCGGTTTTGCCCTCGAAACGGACGACGAAGAGCCAAATGCCCTCCGGAAGATGGAGAAGAAAAAGCTTGACTTCATCGTGCTTAACTCCCTGCGCGACAAGGGAGCCGGCTTCGGGCACGACACCAACAAGGTAACGATCCTCTCTCGCAACGGCGAGAAACAATCGTTCGAGTTACAAACCAAAAGAGAGACGGCGAAAGAGATCATCGATACTGTCTTTATCGGAGATGGCCATCTCTCCCGCATCAGCTGTTCATGAAAGGAATAAGCTGTCAACAATCAACTTACCCAGACGGATCAGAGCCCCAAGGTCTCCTGTACCAAGCGGATCTCCCGTTCATTGCCGGTATGTTTCCCCTCTGCGTCGGAGAGCTTCACACACTCCTGCCACTGCTCTTTGTCAGTCATCCTGCAACGAAACAGCTTCATCACAATATTCATCCCCTTAATGTTGTTACCTACATCGTTGGTCAGGTTAGTGCCGATTCCAAAAGTGACGCCGATCCGGTCGCCGCAATAATTCCTGATCTGAATCGCTTTCTCCACGTTCAGGCTGTCGGAGAAGACCAGGTACTTAAGCCGGGGATTCACCCGCAGCTCCTCGTAGCGGCGGATCACCTTGTCCACAAACAGAAAGGGATCACCGCTGTCATGCCGCAGGCTGGTGAATAGGGCCGCATGCTTCTTACTGAAGTTGCGCAGGAACACATCGGTGGTATAGGTATCTGTCAGTACCGTACCCAAATCTCCGTCGAAAACATTGATCCAGTCCTCCATCGACATATAGTTAGCCATCTTGTAGCCGTAAATGGAGCCGTGAAACTGTACCCACTCATGCGGATGGGTACCTGACACGTTGAGCCCGTGCTTAGAGGCAAGATAAACATTACTGGTACCAAAAAGGCTTCCACCGGCATACCGCTTCAGGATCCCCGTCACCTGATCCTCCACGTCGAAACTGAATCGGCGCCGCATGCCGAAGAGGGAGAAGATAATGCCGTGCTCCTTCATCCGTACCGCCTTCTCGATGGCTGCCTGCTGCATATATTGCAAGTCGGGATACTCTCCACGCTCCCGGAACCAGAGTTCCGAAACGGTGGCCAGGACAGGGGTCTCCCAGAGGGTCACCCGGTAAAGCAGCCCGCTGGCCTTGACACGCAGCTTGCTCCCCTCCATGGTGATCTCCACCTCAGAAGGATCGAAGTGAAACCCTTTCAGGAAATCGATATAGACAGGAGGCAGGTAAGGCATCTGTTTCCTGACAAACAGCTCCTCCTCACGAGTGAGCGAGAGCAGTGCCATCTGTTCCAGCTCCTGTCGCAGCAGAAGGTCGAACCCCTCCGGGTAATCACCATTGCTCCGGTCCACGAATTCAAACTCGCCGCAGGCACGGGGAAAGAGTTTCGAATAGGCATAACTGGTGGTAAACTTGTACAGATCCGTGTCGAGTATGCTCTTGATAATTGCCATGTTACATTTATTTTTTCTCTACAACTACTCCGCTCTCTCTTTCTCCTGCATTGCCCTGATGGTCTGCTCCATCAGGTAATCAAGTTCCCAGCCGAGGAGATCTGCTCCTTCTCGTATAACATCACGTGAACAGCCGGCAGCGAATTTCTTGTCCTTGAACTTCTTTTTCAACGACTGTACCGTCAAATCGAGCGTGCTTTTGCCAGGACGCATCAAAATCACCGCACCAATCAGGCCGGTTAATTCATCGGTAGCGTAAAGAACTTTCTCCATCTGATGTTCCGGCTTCACATCCTGTTGCATAATCCCGTAAGCGTGAGAAACCACTGCCCGTTTTATTTCAGGATTTATGCCTTCGGCATCAAATATCTCCCGGACTTTTATGCAATGCTCCTCGGGGAACTGCTCGAAATCCAAATCGTGCAACAGCCCTACCAAGCCCCAAAAATCGGCCTCATCAGCATATCCCAGTTTACCGGCAAAATAACGCATCACTGCCTCTACCGTCTCAGCGTGCTGAATATGAAACGGCTCTTTGTTGTACTTTTCCAGCAGCGCAAAAGCCTCCCGACGGGTGATTCCGGGATTTGATCGGCCGGAATTCTCTTCGGGTAAATGTTCAAGTATCATCATTGCCATACTTATTTTTTACAAAGATACATGAATCTGCCAATCTATATCTTCATGGGTCAGATTCCATCTTCAATGTTCCAGACAAACGCCCGCAGGCCCAGGTTGGCCGAATCATTGTCCAGTTTTCTGAGGTAGTTGAGCAACCCCTCTACCTGGTCATCCTCCACCACGGTGAGGATGGCATTGTTCACCGACGGCCATGCATGGGTACCGTAGTGGGGAACACCGTCACTGCTTCCCTTGCCGTACACCTCTTTCCAGGCGGTGAACCCACGTATATTGAGCTTGTCCAGTTGCTCCACGATCTGATCGTAGTGTGCCTGGTCCAACATAATCATAACTGCTTTCATATCGTCAATTTATCATGAATTATTTCACTTGCCTGTTCGCCAACACCTCACGATGTTTGCGTCGTTTTCTGTGCACACCGTATCCGGCCATCATGGAATAGAGTGCCGGGATGAGCAGCAAGGTGATAATGGTGGAGAAGGTCATTCCGCCAATGATAGAGATACCCAGCGACTTCCACATCTCCGAACCCTGTCCCGTTCCGATGGCCAGCGGCACCATCCCCAGGATGGTGGTGAGCGTGGTCATCAGCACCGGCCGCAAACGTGAGCGTCCCCCGTGTACCACGGCGGTGATGATCGACATGCCCCGTTCCCGGTTCAGATTAATATAGTCGATCAGCACGATGGCGTTCTTCACCACCATCCCCACCAGCATGATCAGCCCCACGAAGCCCATGATACCGAGCGGTTCACCGGTAAGCGCCAACAACAGGATCGATCCCGTGAAGGCGAATGGTACGGTCAGAATGATCATAAAGGGATAGGTGAGAGACTCGAACTGCGATGCCAGCACAATGTATACCAGCAGCGAGACGATCATCAGCAACAGCCCCAGCTGGGAGAACGACTCCTGCTGATCCTCCATGGAGCCACCGATCTCAATCTGAACCCCGGCAGGAATATCATACTCAGCCAGCAGGCTGCTTACATCGGTCACCACCTCACTCAGTGCGCGACCATAGATGCTGCCCGTGACGGAGACGATGCGCTGGCGGTCCTTTCGGTCCACCTGTGGAAGAGTAGATGTCTCCACCACCGCTCCCAGGTCTCTGACACGGACACCGACGCCCATTGAGTTGTATATCAGTATATTCTCGATATCCTCAATCGACTGGCGGTATTGTTCCTCATAGCGCACACGGATGTTGTACTCCTCACCCTCCTCGCGGTACTGCGACAGGGTGAGACCGTTGATCCTGTTCCGGATGGCATTGGCGGCGGTGCTCATGTTCAATCCGTTCAGGGACAGCTTCTCCCGGTCGAAACGGATCTGATATTCCATGCGGTAATCCTTCCTGGTAAGTCGGATATCCCTGAGGCCCTTCACCTTTCCCATTTTCTCTTTCAGTTCATGGGCTACCCTGTCGGTCACGGAAAGGTCGTATCCGAAGATATTCAATGCCACATTGCTGCCGCCGGTCATTCCCATATCCCCACCGCCGGGCATCACCTGAAAACGGCTTACCTCGGGCATGGCTGCCAGGTCCTGACGTATCTCGTCGGAGACATCATAGATGCTCTTTCGGCGGTTCTTCGCCTCGGTCAACCGGATCATGTAGGTCATGATGTTGGAAGCGTTATCCTGCATGGCCGCCCAGGCATTGTCTTCACTGGCGGCACCCACACTGAAGGAGATGATCTCAATCTCCGGATACTTCTTCTCCATCATCTGAGCGATGCGGTGTCCCGTCTCGCGGGCCACCTCCATGCGCGTGCCGGTGGGCATCTCCACCGTAAGGCCGATGTCATTGTTGTCCGAAGCGGGCATGAACTCCGTCTTCAGCGTCACGGCACTGATGACCACGCTCACCACGAAGATCACCAGCACGGCAAGAATGGTGAATTTTCGCCGGCGCGCTACCCTGTTCACCAGCCTGGAGTAGCCATGATCTAGCCCGTTGAGCAGGGGAAACACCCTTTTGTTGTACCAACGGTCGAAACCGTTCACCCTGATCTCTGCGTTTCCCCGCATCATCTTGGCACTCATCATGGGGGTGAGTGTAAGGGCAATCACCAGCGAGAGGGCGATGATGATGGTCACCATCCATCCCAACTGCTTGAACATCACACCGGCAAAACCGCCTACCATGGTCATCGGCAGAAATACGGCGATGATGGTCAGCGTGGAGGCGATCACCGAGAGGGAAACCTCCTCCGTGCCATAGACAGCAGCCTGTCGCGGACGACTGCCCCGCTCAATGTGGCTGGTAATGTTTTCCAGCACCACGATGGCATCGTCCACCACCATCCCGATACAGATAGAGAGTGCCGAGAGCGAGATGATGTTGATGGTGTTGCCCGTCAGGTAGAGATAGATGAAGGAGCCGATCAGCGAGATCGGGATGGTCACCATCACGATGATGGTGGCACGCCACCGTCCCAGGAAGAAGAGCACGATCACACCCACGATGAGAAGGGCCAGCAAAATGGTCTCCAGCAAGCTGTTGATGGAGACCTTCACATACTCGGAGGAGTCCATCACCGTCACCAGCTTGATGTCGGGCGGGAGGGTCTTCTCCAGCTCCGGCAGCTGCGCCTTCACCGCGTTGGCGATCGATACGGTGTTGGCTCCCGACTGTTTCTGCACCACGATGGAAGCACTGCGTACACCATTGGTGTAGTTCTCCTGCACGCGCGACTCGAGGGTGTCGCTCACGGTTGCCACATCGCGCAGGTAGATGGGTTTACCCTGGCTGCTGCCCACGATGATATCATTCAACTCACGGCTGTTTTTGAACTGCCCCTCCAGGCGCAGCATATATGTCTGCGAACCGATGTCGAAGTTACCGGCCGGCACGTTCACGTTCTCGGTGGCGATCACCTGCGCAATCTGTTCAAGTGAGAGGTTGTAAGCCTCCAGCTTTTGCGGTGCTACATTCACCTGCACTTCCCGTTCAGGTGCCCCCGATACGGAGACGGTACCGATTCCCGGGATGCGGTTCAACGGGTTGGCCACCTGCTCGTCGAGAATCTTGTAGAGTGCACCGGCACTCTCCTCGGCAGTGGCGGAAAGCACCACTACAGGGATCATGTCGGAACTGAACTTGAGGATCATCGGATCCTCGGTCCCATCAGGCAGGAAGCCGGCGATCATATCCACCTTGTCCCGCACATCGTTCATCACCTCGTCCATGTCGGTGCCAAACTCAAACTCCAGCATGATCATCGACATGCCATCCTTCGACTGGGAGGTGATCTCCTTCAGCTTCTCGGTAGAGTTGAGTACATCCTCCAGCGGGCGGGTGACGTTTGCTTCCACGTCCTCGGCACCCGCACCCGAATAGGAGGTCATCACAGAGACGATGTTCAGGTCGATATTGGGGTAGAGGTCTATCGGCAGCTGCCGGTAGAACATGATCCCGATCAACACGACACCGATAAAGATCAATGCTGTTCCCACGGGGTTTTTCACCGCGGTTTCATATGGTTTCATCTGTTCGTTTGTTTTTGACTGTTCATACCTTTACCGGACCACTTCCACTTCGGCTCCGTCAATCAGGCCGCTGTTGCCCTGCACGATCACCCGGTCGCCCTCATTCAGGCCTGAGACGATCTCATATTGGTCGTTGATCCTGACACCCAGCTCCACCAGCGTATAGACCGCCTTCCCCTCTTTTTCCACAAAGACGTAACGGTCGTTCGATCCCACCTGCTTCAACACGGCCATATCGGAAAGCAGGGGCCGATCATAGGTGCCGAAGTTCATCTTTACCCGGGCAAACATACCGGGGCGGAGACGCTGCTGGCTGTTGGGGACAGTCACCTCCACGGTGAAGGTGTGTGCCACCGGATCGAGGGTGGGATAGATAAGAGACACCTTTCCCTGAAAGGTATCTCCCGGCAGGGCGTCGGCCGCCACCTCCACCGGCATTGCTTGCACCACCTGACGGTAGTAGGACTCCGATACGTTCACCACCACCTTCACCGGGTTGATGCTTTCAATGGTGAGGATGGGCAGTTGCAGCGCCACATCGCCCGGATCATAGTTGCGGGCAGTCACCACACCGCTGATGGGGCTCACCAGCGTGGTGTTCTCACCCAAGTTGTTCAGTGCCGTCTCGGCCACCTCAAGCTGGGTGCGGGCCTGATCGAGCTGCTGTCTGGAGATGCCCCCCACAGCAAACAGTTCCTGGTAACGCTCAAAATCTCTCCTCAGGGTAACCACCTGCGTCTCCTGTTGGGCAAAGCCGGCAGCATCCATAGCTGCCACAACCTGCCCGCGACGAACAACAGAACCCACATCCACGTAGATCTTGCGGATACGTCCACCCATTGCAGGAGCTATATTGTTCACCTGATCGGCCTCAACCAAAGCGGTGAAAGTAGAGATCTGATCTACCGAAACCATCTGTACGGTCTCCACCCTCACTTTTTTCTTTTGGGGTGCTTTACTCGCGGTTCCTTCCGACGCTCCTTTTCCCGAGCAGGATGCAAGCAGTGCTGCTGTCAGAAAAGGAGTAAACTTCAACAAGTTGTACTTTTTCATCTGAAAATATATTATGATTGATTTATTCTTCTCTCTCCACAGGCCGGATATCATAGCCCAGCACTTTCTCCAGGTCGGCCTTCGCCGACAGATAGTCATAAATTGCATTGCGGTACTGCAGCTCGGCGTTGATCACCGCCAGTGCTGCCGCATTCACATCTACGATGGTGCCCAATCCGGTCTCATACCGCTTCAGAGTGATCTCATGCCCTTTTCGGGCCTGTGCCACCGACGACTCGGTAGCCACCACCTGTTCAATGTTCTTGTGGATCAGGTCGTAATTGTTGCGGATAGCGAGCTTGAGCCCCCGTTCCACCTCCTTGCGCTGCTCTTTCATTTGAAAGAGCTGTATCTCTGCCTGCTTCACACCGTGATAACGCTGTCCCCCGTTGAAGAGAGGGATCTGTAAGGTAAAGCCGAGCATGGAGTATGGATCCCAGCGGTAATCACGAAACCGGAAGTCGTTGTTCTGGCTCATATAGTTCCAGTTGAAGTTGGTCACCAGCGAAGGAGCGAACTGCAGCTTCTGCATCTGATAGGCATTCTCTGCCTGCTCCGCCTGCAGATCGAACTGACGGATGTCGCTGTTGTTGATCAGCGAAGTGTCGGCAGGGATGATTGCATCGAACATCGACGCACGGTAGTCCTCCAGCGACCCCTTCACCTTGAGCGGTATCTCACCCTCCATGCCCATCAGCATCTTGAGTTGCAGCTCGGCGATCTTCATCATATTCTCCGCCTGCAGGATACTGGGGATCAATCCCTTGAGCCGCACATCGGCAGTGATCACGTCGTACTCCGCCACAATGCCTTGTTTATAGCGGTTTTGAATATTCTCGAGGTTGACGGAGTCGGTCTCATAGGTCTTGCGGAACACCGCATAGCTGTCCTGTGCCAGCAAAAGACTGTAGAGCGCCTTTTTCACCTGATTCACCAGGTCGATACGCGAGGCACGCGACTGCTCGATGGCCAGACGGATGTCCACTTCACTCATCTGGATGTTCTTCCAGAGGGAGGGCATCACCAGCGGCATGCTTACATTCATCCCCGCAGACCATACATTGAAACGACCCATCTGGATCCCTTCACCGGCTTTCTCCGGATCAGGCATCATCACCTTGTTCAGCACCTGCAGCACCTGCAGCTCCTCAGGCGTGTACTTGGAGGGATCAATATCCCCGCCGCCCAAGCCAAAGCCTTCATCAAAATAGACCGTTTGACGCTTGATGGCACGTTGGTACTGCCCGATCAGGTCGAACTGGGGCAATAGCGCACCGTAAGCCGATTTCTTTGCATATTCCTTCTTTGTGATCTCCATGTCGGCGACCTTCACTTTGGGGTTCTCACTCAGTGCGATCTCCAATGCCGTGTTCAGGTCAATATACAAACTGTCGGCTGTCTGTGCCGAGATGCCGGAGATGCCGGCAACACCCAGCAACAGCGCGACCCATACCGATCGGATGGATCTCATTTGATTCATTCTTTTACTATTCATCTTGACTAATCTGTTTCTTTTCCTGATTTGCTAAATATTCATCAATGATACGGATCCCTTTCTCCGTCGATATGCCCCGTATGAAGTTGATCATCATCGTGAAGAACAACTCCCGGAACGAGAAAGGGGGCTGTTCCAGGTAGGAAGCACGGATGTAGGTATAGGTGCTGTCCTCCACCAGGAATGCGGTCACATCCACATTCAGGTTCTCCCGGATGAAACCTTGGCCAATCCCTTTACGGAGGAACTTGCGCAGGAACGCATTGTTTCGGTCAACCTCCTCCTGGATCAGTTTTGCGGCGCGCGGATAATACTTGCGGATGTCCTCAAAAAACTTCACGTTGGCCATCGGCATGTTCTGTTGCGCTTCGATAATTTTAAGGAACACCTCAATCACATTGTATTCATCACAGAGGTAGTCAGCGAAATACGCATTCCGTTCGTCCCTAGTTTTTTTCAAGAAAGAGATCAGGAGCTCCTCCTTGTCCCGGAAAATTTCATATATGGTCCGCTTGGAGATGCCCAGCGAGGTGGCAATCTCATCCATGGAGCTGTTTTTGACTCCGTACTGGATAAAGAGATTCCCGGCTTTTTCTATGATTCTTTCATGCAATTCCATCTGTAACCTGTCTATTGAAAACGCACAAAAATAATCGAGAAAACTCAAAATTACAAATCAGTTTTCCCGGTTTTAACATACTTTACAACTGATCCATCGACGAAATCACATATTAAGGATTGTTCGCAGTTCCCGGTACCCCGACACGCTCGCTCTGATCTGGTCTCCATTCTTGAGTGTGAGCATCTGTTCATGAAAAGCGTTACCATCATGTATACCACCTGTTTTCCCCGACATATGTTTTCCCCAACCTAAAAAAACGTTACCTTTGATGGGCAAAACGATCAAAATGGAGAATGAATGGAAGTAGTCACACCCTTTACCGGCTTCACTCCCGAAGCCATTTCTTTTCTTCGGGAATTGAAAGAGAACAACGACCGTGAATGGTTTAATGAGCGGAAACAGATCTATCAGGACTCTTTGCTGCAACCCTTCCGGTCGCTGGCTGTGATGCTCTCCCCTGCGATGCACAACATTGACCCCTTGTTTGAACTGCGTCCCTCGAAGATGCTCTCACGCATCTACCGCGACACCCGTTTTTCGCCCAACAAGGATCCCTACAAAACCTCCATGTGGCTCAACTTCCAGCAGAAAGCCACTCACTGGGAGGAGACTCCCGGATTTTTCGCCGAGCTGGACACGAAACAGTTCATCTATGGCATGGGGTTGTTTATGCCCAAGCGGAAGGTCATGGATGCCTTCCGGGAAGAGATCTCCTACAGCCGGGAATCGTTCCGTGAGATGGCACTTCGGGCAACCGGGGCCGGCTTCACGGTGGAAGGGGAGCCCTACAAACGCCCTCTTCCGAGCGACCTGCCGGCGTTCTACCAACCCTGGATACAGCGAAAAAGCTGTTATGTGATCCACAGAATTCCCGTGACCGATGCACGCATCTTCAGTAGCGCCATCGCCCTGCAGCTGATGGAAGATTTCACGCAGGTGGCAGATCTCTATCACTTTATGATGGAACTTGTAAAGGAAGTGCAACAATAATGATCATCTGTCACAATATTTTTATAATTTTGCACAAATTATTTTTCAATCTGCACAAAAACAATCAAAATGACAAAAAACAAACTACGGGACGACGCGCTGGCCTACCATGCGCAGGGGCGCCCCGGAAAAATTGAAGTAGTACCCACCAAACCCTATAGTTCACAGCGTGATCTCTCCCTGGCCTACTCGCCCGGCGTGGCGGAGCCCTGCCTGGAGATCGAAAAGAATGCACAGGCCGCCTACGATTACACTTCCAGAGGCAACCTGGTGGCGGTGATCTCGAACGGTACCGCCGTACTGGGACTGGGCGATATTGGTGCCCTGGCCGGTAAGCCGGTGATGGAAGGCAAGGGACTCCTCTTCAAGATCTTCGCCGGCATCGATGTGTTCGACATTGAAGTGAACGAAAAAGACCCGGAGAGATTCATCCAGGTGGTGAAGGCAATCTCCCCCACCTTCGGCGGCATCAACCTGGAAGATATCAAGGCACCGCAGTGCTTCGAGATTGAGGAGCGGCTCAAGAGCGAGCTCAACATCCCCATCATGCACGACGACCAGCACGGCACCGCCATTATCTCCGCCTGCGGACTGCTGAACGCTCTCGAGTTGAACGGAAAAAAGATCGGGGACATCCGCATCGTGGTAAATGGCGCGGGTGCTGCCGCCAACTCTTGCACCAAACTATATATGGCACTCGGAGCAAAGCCGGAAAATATTGTGATGGTCGACTCCAAAGGGGTGATCCACTCCTCTCGTACCGACCTTAACGAGCGCAAGAAACCGTTTGCCACCGACCGGGATATCTACACGCTGGAAGAAGCATTAAAAGGCGCCGATATGTTCCTCGGCCTCTCCGTAGCCAACGTGCTCACGGCAGATATGCTCCGCTCGATGAACGATAACCCGATCGTCTTCGCCCTGGCCAATCCCAACCCGGAGATCTCCTATGAGCTGGCCATGTCGGCACGCGAGGACATCATCTTCGCCACCGGCCGTTCCGATTATCCCAACCAGATCAACAACGTGTTAGGCTTTCCTTATATCTTCCGCGGCGCTCTCGACGTGCAGGCAACCTGCATCAATGAGGAGATGAAGATCGCCACCGTCTATGCTCTGGCAGAGCTTACCAAAAAAGCGGTACCCGATGTGGTAAATGAAGCCTACAGCGTGAAGAAGCTTAGCTTTGGCAGGGAGTACATCATTCCCAAGCCCCTCGACCCGCGCCTGCTCACCACCGTAGCTCCGGCGGTCGCCAGGGCAGCCATGGCATCGGGCGTCGCCCGCAAACCCATCACCGACTGGGAGAAATATGAAAACAAGCTGCGCGACCTGATGGGACTCGACAACAAGTTGATCCGCCGCCTCTACGAGATGGGGAGACAGAATCCCAAGCGGGTAGTCTTCTCCGAATCGAACCACCTGAACATGCTCAAGGCTGCCGAGACGGCCCGTGCCGAAGGCATCTGTCACCCAATCCTGCTGGGCAACGAGGAGAAGATCGCGAACGTGGCACATGAAAACAGCATCAGCCTTGAGGGGATCGAGATCGTCAACCTGCGGCACGACCGCGAAGAGGAACGGCGCCTGCGCTACGCAAAAATATTGACCGAAAAGAGAAACCGCCAGGGGATGACCCTCGAAGAAGCGGCAGAAAAGATGTTCGAGCGCAACTATTTCGGCATGATGATGGTGGAAACCGGCGAGGCCGATGCCATGATCACCGGTGTCTTCAGCAAGTATCAGCACACCACCGACATTGCGAAGGAGGTGATCGGCATCCGCGACGGGCTGAACCATATCGGGGCGATGCACATTGTCAACTCCAAAAAAGGAATGCTCTTCCTGGCCGACACCCTCTTCAATCGTCACCCCGACACAGAAGCGCTGATCGATATTGCACGGCTGGCCAGTGCCACGGTAAAATTCTTCAACCACGACCCGGTGATCGCCATGCTCTCCTACTCCAACTTCGGTGCCGACACGGTGGGAAGTCCCGCCAGCGTGCACCAGGTGGTGGAGACCCTGCACGAACGCTATCCCGACATGGTGGTCGACGGAGAGATGCAGGTCAACTATGCCCTGAACAAACAACTGCGCGACAGGAAATACCCCTTCTCCCGACTGCGTGACAGAGAGGTGAACACCCTGGTCTTCCCCAATCTCAGCTCAGCCAACACAGCCTATAAGCTGTTGAAAGAGACTGGCATGAACGACATCATCGGGCCCATACAAATGGGCCTCAACAAACCGGTGCACATCCTCGATGTGGAGACCCCCGTGCGCGACATCGTGAACATGGTAGCAGTGGCAGTGATCGACGCCATCGTGGAGGAAAACATCCGTACCAACCGGCTCACACGCATAGAGTAACATCATCATACGAACAGTTAGAATCAGCACAATGGAAAAAAGTAAAAAATTCCTGCTTCCGGAAGCAGAGATTCCTACGCAGTGGTATAACATCACCGCAGAGATGCAAAACAAACCGCAGCCCATGATCAACCCCGCCACCGGTCAACCGCTTCAGGCAGAAGACCTCTTTCCCCTCTTCTCCGAGGAGCTTTCGCGGCAGGAGTTAAATCAGACCGATGCCTGGATCGACATCCCGGAAGAGGTGAGGGAGAAGTACAAAATCTACCGTCCCTCCCCGCTGGTGCGGGCTACCGGCTTGGAAAAAGCACTCGACACACCGGCTCATATCTATTTCAAGAACGAAAGCGTCAGCCCGGTAGGGTCGCACAAACTCAATTCGGCCCTGCCACAAGCCTACTACAATAAAATAGAGGGCACGACCAACCTTACCACCGAGACAGGTGCCGGTCAGTGGGGTACCGCCCTGGCCTTAGCCTCCAAGATGTTCGGATTGGAGCTGGCGGTCTACATGGTAAAGATCAGCTACGAGCAGAAACCCTACCGCCGTTCGCTGATGCAGACCTGGGGCGCGCAGGTGATTGCCTCACCCAGCATGTCCACCAAAGCGGGCCGCAAAATCATCACCGACCATCCCAACTACCAGGGGAGCCTCGGCACGGCTATCTCCGAAGCGATTGAGCTGGCCACGCAGACCCCCGGCTGTAAATATGCATTGGGCAGCGTGTTGAACCATGTCTCGCTGCATCAGACCATCATCGGCTTAGAAGCGGAGAAACAGATGGCGATGACGGGTGAGTATCCCGACGTAGTGATCGGCTGCTTCGGCGGCGGCTCCAATTTCTCCGGGATCTCTTTTCCTTTTATGCGCCACAACTTCGAAGGAAAAGCGAACACCCGCTTTGTCGCTGCCGAGCCGGCCTCCTGCCCGAAGCTCACACGCGGACACTTTCAGTATGACTTCGGCGACGAGACCGGTTACACCCCCCTGATCCCGATGTACACACTGGGACATAAGTTTGCTCCGGCCAACATCCATGCAGGAGGATTGCGCTATCACGGTGCCGGCAGCATTGTGAGCCAGCTGCTCAAAGACGGATATATCGAAGCGGTCGACATCAGACAGCTGGAGACCTTCGAGGCTGGTGTGCTCTTCGCTCAGACCGAGGGGATCATCCCCGCACCGGAGTCCACCCACGCCATCGCCACCGCTATCAGGGAAGCACAGCAGGCAAAGGAAGAAGGCAGGAAGAAAGTGATTCTCTTCAACCTCTCCGGTCACGGGATGGTTGACATGGCTGCCTATGACCAGTACCTGGCAGGCGACCTCTCCGATCATGAAGTATCGGACGAAGAGATCAGCCGCGTCCTTGCCGATAACGATCAGCTGACGGGTACACATGTACCGGAAAAAGCGGGGAAATTGGGGAAAAGAGGGTAAAAAAAGTGCCGGATTATTTGGATATCCGGCAGAGATCTCCTATCTTTGAAAATATAAAATGTATGAGTTATTGCCGCATTGGTCGATTGGGAAACTCATCAATTACATTTTATAAACCGAGACTCGTTTTTGATATCGATGGCGGGCCGCATCCTTCGGGATTCCGTTTATCGGGACAGCGGATTACAAAGATATCAGGACACTCAAATCCTGTCAGAAGGAGTTTCGTCTTATTCCACCAATGCGGCTTCTTATAGAAAGCAGCTCTGCAACAGATTCCATCCTCTTGCAGGCTGCTTTTCACTTTTTTATCTGTCGGCGTATGCAGACCATCAGACAATACGGAGAGCTGTTCCTGGTCTTCTTTAAGATCGGTGCTTTCACTTTTGGCGGCGGATACGCCATGATCCCGCTGATACGCAACGAAGTGGTGCAAAAGAGAGGGTGGCTCGACGACCGTGCGTTCATGGATATGCTGGCCATTGCCCAGTCCATGCCGGGACCCATCGCGCTCAACACCGCCCTCTTTGTAGGCAACAAGCGACTCGGATTCAAAGGAAGCCTCTTCTCCGGTGCCGGCGTCATTCTCCCCTCGTTCATCATCATCCTGCTGATTGCCATCCTCTTCTCACAGTTCAGGGACAACCCGCTGGTAGAACGCATCTTTAAGGGGATCCGTCCTGCCGTGGTCGCACTGATCGTGGCCCCTCTGCTGGGACTGGGACGGTCAGCCGGCGTGAACCGAAAGAATATCTGGATACCGATAACGGTGGCACTCACCGTATGGCTCCTGAAGATCTCGCCCGTTTACATCATCCTGGTTGCTATCCTGATGGGCATCTTCCATTATCTTTATCTGAAAAATCTGATGCATAAATAGATGGAACTGATCGACCTCTATATCGCCCTGTTTGTCTCCTTCTTCAAGATCGGACTCTTTGGCTTCGGTGGAGGGTACGCCATGCTGCCACTGATTCAGCACGAGGTGGTGGATGCACAGGCATGGATCACTGTGGCGGACTTCACCGATATTGTGGCTATCTCGCAAACCACACCGGGACCCATCGCCTTCAACTCGGCCACCTACATCGGATACTCCGCCGTCACCGGGATGGGGTTCGCCACCGGCTATGGTGTTCTGGGTTCAGCGATCTGCACCCTTGCCGTCAGCATTCCTTCACTGATCCTGATGACCTTAGTCTGCGCGTTCTTCTTTCGGCTGAACAACAATCCATGGATGCAAGCCTCACTCTCGGTTCTGAAGCCGGCTATCATCGGACTGATTGCCTCTGCCGCATTGATGCTGATGAACGGGAACAATTTTATCGATTACAAAAGCGGGATCATTTTTTTGGGGGTACTGGCCGCATCGGTTAAAAAAGCGGATCCCATCCTGCTGATCCTCCTCTCCGGGGTAGCGGGACTCCTGTTCTATCCGGCATAATGCGAAATAGAATGCGTGGACTTATCTACCCTGCCGCCTTCTTCTCTGCGTTGCGATGACCTTCCGCATCCTTTCTGATCGGCTGTGACTGCTTCCTCTTTGTTTTCCCGCTACGGATCAGCAGCAGGAGTATACTCAGAAAGAAAATCCCCGCTACAGCCCAGAACCAGGTCTCCAGGAAAAAGGGATCGTTGCTATAGTCGATGCTGATGTCGAGCGACATCGGGGCAGTCTCTTCTACTCCCCTTGCAAGAAGAGAAACAGCCATCAAAGAACATACAACCCACAGCTTCTTCATGGCAGGGCCGTAGTTTGCATGAGTGTAGTACGACCAGGCAGCCGCTTCTGGTAAGCCAGCCTCTCTGAACCGTCGGCCACATAAATGATGCCGCAATAACTGAACCCCATCGACTCAAGGATGCGCTGCATCACCCGGTTGTCGCGGTGGGTATCGACCCGCAGATTGGGACACCGGGTAAAACACCACTCAACGCAGGCACGCGCCAGCCCTTTCTCCCTGCCGCTCGACGCAATGCGATGCAACGTTCCGTAAGGCTCCTCATTCAGCCACGCCCCATCGAAGATCTCCCGATAGGTAGGATCCTCCCCGAGGATCAAACAGAAGGTGCCTGCTATCGCTCCCTGGTCGTTCACACAAAGGAAGCTGTGTCCCGCGGCAATCTCCTCACGGAGGAAAGCTGCTGAAGGGTAGTGATCCCCCCATTGCGAAGGATTGCCGCATTGGCGCATCCAGACACGTGCGGCGGCATAGATTTCCATTACCTCCGGCAAGTCTGCTTCTCTGGTACGACGTATTTGTGTAATCATCGGAACGACATTGTCAGGCTGTTACGCTTTGGCTCCCTTCTCGCCACTCCCCGTCGCGGCGCTGTTTTTTTTCGCAGCAGCAGGTTTGGCGGCAGTACTTCTCTTTGCCGTGCTTTTCTTGGCAGCACTTTTCTTTGCCGTTCCCTCCTTCGCCGTAACACTCTTTGCAGTGGTTTTTCCGGTTGAAGCCTTGCGTCCCCTGCCAGCGGGCTTGTCCTCTTTCCCCTTGCCGGCCTCCTCAATGATGCGGCGGCACTCCTCCAGGGTCAGCTCATCCGGCTTCACCCCCTTCGGAATCTTATAGTTCGATTTCTGGTAGGCGATATAGGGGCCGTAACGTCCGTTGAGCACCTGCAGGTCAGGCTCATCACCGAAAGTCCGGATAATCTTCTCCCGGTCTTTCTGCTCCTTGGCCTCGATCAGCCCGATCGCTTCATCCAGTTCAATCTCCAGCGGATCGGCCCCTTTTGGCAGGGAGACAAACTTGTTGTTGTGACGGATATAAGGCCCGAAGCGGCCCACACCCACTACCACATCCTTTTCCCGGAAAGCTCCGAGGGTGCGCGGCAGCTCAAACAGCTTCAGCGTCTCTTCCAGCGTGATGGTCTCGATTGACTGAGTCTTCTGCAGGGAGGCGAATTGCGGCTTCTCCTCATCGTCGGGTGTTCCGATCTGTGCCATGGCACCATAACGGCCAATTTTCACCGACACCTGCTTTCCCGTACGAGGATCGGTTCCCAGCACCCGCTCCCCCGCTTTGTGTTCGGTACGCATCTGCGCCGTCTCCTCAACAATAGGATGAAACACCTTGTAAAACGCGGCAATCGACTCGTTCCACCGTGTTTTTCCTTCGGCAATCTCATCGAACTCCTTCTCCACCTTGGCCGTGAAGTGATAATCGATCACCGAGGGAAAATACTCCACCAGAAAATCATTCACCACCATACCGATATCGGTGGGTACCAGCTTGTTCTTGTCGGCGCCGGTGATCTCCTTCTTCACCGCATCCCGTATGGATCCCTTTTTGAGCGTCAACACATTATAGCTCCGCTCCTCGCCTTCTACGCTCCGCTTCTCCACATATTCGCGGTTCACGATGGTAGAGATCGTCGGGGCGTAGGTTGAAGGACGGCCAATGCCCAGCTCCTCCATCTTGCGCACCAAGGCCGCTTCGGTATAACGCGGCGGCCGCTGTGTGAAGCGCTCCGTGGCAGTAGTCTCT
>Ga0265294_10004410_pt1 | contig 17609 bp, 15 predicted proteins | sample MunlanPumphouse3_FD_192504 | JGI IMG/M metagenome (GOLD analysis project Ga0265294, IMG submission 192504) | Groundwater microbial communities from a municipal landfill in Southern Ontario, Canada - Pumphouse #3 | ecosystem: Environmental > Aquatic > Deep subsurface > Groundwater | place...
GGAACAAGAACCAATCCCACGCCTAAGGCAAGCGCAGAAACTGCTGTAAAAAGAATTTCATTCAGCGGAAGCACAACTCAAGAAGACGGTGCCTATTTAAAAGGCGAACTGACTGTTGATCATTTAGACAGAGACGTAAGAAGCGGCGTTGCCGGTTTTTTAAAAAATCAAGAAATTTTCAGTCTTGGGTTTTCAGGCACATATTTAAGAAAATCTGAAAATAAATTTAGAAATCGTGCAACATTTGAACTGAAAAAAGAAGACCTCGACATAAGCTCTGAAAGAAGTATGGATTTTACAAAATCATCTGTTGGATTTGGAACAGATTATGAAATCTCTCAAAAATCAAATGCTTGTTTCGGATTTAAATTAATGAAATCGATGCAACGCAGCTCAACATCTCCATACCTCACCATCAACCACAAATTAAGCGAACCTTGGCTCTTCACTTTCAGCTATGACGAAGATTTAAAAAATGATAGTTTTGAAAAAATATTTATGGCCCGGCATTATGTTGAATCTAATGCAAAAAAAATAGTCGCTTCTAAAATTAAAACAGCAAAAGGCACATTTAAATTTAAGAATATTAACGGAGACACCTTCGGAGTTGATCTCTTTACTCAAAACGAATACGATGCCATCGAATACAGCGACCAATTTGACCCCGGAAGCAACTTAACAGGTTCGGTCTACGACTTTATGGAAGCAAAACGAACGGGAGTCATCTTAAAATCAAATTTTAAAGTCGAAAATCATTTTGTTTTTGACATAGACTACACATTTCAAAATCCAAGAAATGAAAATGCAAACAGACGCATTTCATATGAACCGCGCCGTTTGATGAACGTAAACGCAAATTACCAAAAAAACAAGCTTGATATTAATTTTTCCAGAAGAGTTGAATACGACAGAAGAGCTCGCATTTATATAGGGGCTTTGCCGACAATTCAAAGCGCAAGCGACTACAGCAGATCAGATATAGCTTTTAAATACAAAGCAAACGAAACCTACACTGCCTATATTAAAATCAGAGACCTGTACGACGAAGCAAAAAAACTCAGATTTGACGTTGAAGAAGAAGGAAGAGTTTTTATTGGCGGGCTTGAAGCTCACTTTTAATTAACTTAATCCAACACTTAAAATTGTCGATAACTATAGAGAAATAGATGTATACGGAGGCAAATTATGCAAAACTTTTTTATTTTCGACCTGTTTATCAGCGGCGGACCGGTAATGATCCCAATTGCCTTTTGTTCCGTATTTGCACTGGCAATTCTTATAGAAAGAATTAGATTTTACAAAAGAAATGCTTATAATGGCCCTGCTTTCATGAAGCGTGTTAAAGCTGCTATAGTAAGCAAACACTATCTTGAAGCAATGAAGATATGCCGAGAGGAAAACACCCCGCTTTCAAACATAATAGCCGCAGGAATTGATAATCTTGACTTAGAAAAAGATGATCTGCTTGATGTTATGAGACAAGAGGCTCTGATTCAGGTTAAAAAATATGACCGCCACTTGGCCAAACTTTCTACAATTTCAACAATAAGCCCATTACTTGGATTAACCGGTACCGTTACGGGCATGATAACAGCTTTCAAAGTCATTTCCACCATCGGAATCGGTGACCCGACAGCATTGGCCGGTGGCATTTCTGAAGCTCTTTATACTACAGCCGCAGGCTTAATGGTCGGTATTCCGACTATGGTTGCGCACAATTGGTGCGAAGCAAAAAGCACTGAGTTTATCGAACAAGTAGAAATCTATTCCTTGGACCTCGCTAATACTGTTAATACTATGGAGGTCAAAGTTGAAAAGCTTGCTGCCTAAAAGAAAAAAGAACAGACCTCAAATAGTCGTAACTAATCTAATAGACGTTGTTCTGCTTTTGGTTTTTTTCTTTATGATAACAAGCTCTTTTGCGACAAATAAAGAAAAAGTTCCCGTAAATGTTCCGAAAGCATCTAATTCAAGTTCGGTTGAAAAAGACAACATGACTGTCCAAATCGGAAAAAATGGATTCGTTTTTATAGCCGGAAAACAAATAGAAACCGATGCATTAATAGAGCAAATTAAAGTTTGGACAAAAAACTCTCCGGACAGACCAATTCTTATCGAAGCCGATAAAGATGCCAATTATGGACGTATCGTAACAGTATTGGATCAAATACGCAGTTCAGGGGCTTCAAACATCGGACTCACAACTTTGCCAATAAAATGAAATTATTAAAGCAAATTAAAAACAGAAATCTCGAAGGAATTGATGAATTTCAATTATCTTTGTTTATTCATCTTATTCTGTTGCTTATTTTAACGATATACTTCGCGGTCTACAAAACTGAAATAAAAAAGGTTAACAAAATTTCTGTGCCTGTAAAATTATTTGCTGCCACAGAACGGCCAAAAGCCGGTTCGGTAGCCGAAGCAAAAGACGTCTCAGGGGCAAAACCAACAGAAGGAAACTCTCAAAAAGCCATTAAACCTGAAACTGCACCCGTTAAAAAAGTTGAAACTAAAACAATTAAAACAAACACCGCGTCTGTTGCCAAACCTGCGCCAAAACCTGCACTAAAACCGACCGCAAAAAAGATTACAAAAAAGCAGGCAATTGTATCTACCCCAAAAACAGAGCCTAAAAGTCATATAACAAACACAAAACCAAAGCCTAATACAACAATAGTTAAAACTGATATTGCCTCAGCAAAAACTACTGCTGCGGTAGTTCCTATTAAAGTTGCCGAAGAAACTAAGCCTGTTATTGTTCAAAATGAACCCGAGAAAAAACCGGTAATAATAAAACCAACTCACTTAAGTCCTTCCTTCGACATTAAAAGTGACTACGCACTTACTCCTTCAAGAACTGCGCCTCTAACCTCAGAAATCTCAGATTCTATGTTTAGCGCCGAAATCAGTGAAATGCTAATGCCTGACTCTATGTTTGAAAATGAAATGGAACAAGTTTCTGTTCAAGATTTTTTTGAAAACAAGACAGGAATAGAAGAGAACTCTGACAAGGGTTCAGGGATCTTTGCTATTGGCTCAATTGAAGCTTTTGGCGGCAACAGCGATAATTTTTCAGCACCCGGAATAGTAAAAAGAGTTGAACCTGATTACCCCGATTGGGCCAGACAAAAAGGAGTTCACGGGAATGCCGTTTATCGGGTATTAATACTTCCAAGCGGGACTGTAGGTGATGTTGTTACAATGAGTTCCACAATAGACCCAAAACTCGCCATTAATGGAGCACAAAGTTTAAGACGCTGGATTTTTACACCGGTTTTAATAAGTGGCGAACCTCAAGAAACTTGGGTAAAAATCACCGTCCAATACGAGCTCAATTAGACCTTGATATTTAACAACTTTTAATTTAGAATGGTTCAAATTTATTTACGGAGTCAAAGCAGTGATTAAAATATTACTATTAGGTTTGATTGTTTTATTTCCCTTAACTTGCGCCGATGCAAATCAACCAAAAGCCTCGAACAATTCAAATGATGATATTCTAAGTAAAATGACCTTAGAAAAGCCCACAAATCCTGTAATTTGCATTTCAACCGAAAAGGGAAATATGTATCTTGAATTGTTTCCGGACGTTGCTCCCGAACACGTTAAAAGCATGTTGGCCTTAATTAAAAAAGGTTTTTACGACGGTCTTATTTTCCATCGCGTTGTTCCCGGCTTTGTAATTCAAGGCGGTTGCCCTAAAGGCACAGGAACCGGTGATGCAGGTTATAAATTAAAAGCTGAATTCAATTCAAGAAAACATCTTAAGGGCACATTAGCTATGGCCAGGGCCGGTCACCCGGATTCTGCAGGAAGCCAATTTTATATTTGTCTTGATGAGATTCCTCACCTCGACGGTCAATACACAGTATTCGGTCAATTAAGATTAGGTCATGATGTTCCCGAAAATGTCACTCAAGGTGATAAAATGAAAATCACAATAATCAGAGATATTCTCAATTAATAATATGCCCTTTAATGAAAAACTTATCAAAAATAATTACCCGTTAAAAGATCTGACTACTTTTCATATCGGCGGTCCTGCCGATTTCTTTTTTGAAGCTGAAACGGCGCAAGACATAGTTGATGCGGTAAATTATGCCAAAACAGCAAATTTACCCTATTTTGTCATTGGAGGCGGCTCAAACTTAGTTATCTCGGACAAAGGAATTGCCGGACTTGTTATACAAAACTCCATAAAAAACATAAAGCAAATTGATTTTGATAATCAAACCATAACATTATCCACCGGTCATATGCTTAGCGAACTTGTAAATACAGCAGAAAAAGAGGGTTTTACCGGGGCCGAACCTTTTGCCGGTATCCCGGGTAGTCTGGGGGGCGCAATATGTGGAAATGCAGGAGCTTACGGAAAAAGCATTTCAGACATATTGCTTGAGGCAGAAATACTTCTTTCTGACGGCGTTGTAAAAACTGTTAACAAAGATTTTTTTGATTTTTCATACAGAACAAGTATTTTAAAGCGAGAATCCCATATAGTTCTTTCGGCAACTTTTGCACTAAAACAAGGGAACCCTGAGGCTATTGCACAAGAAATTGCTCAAATAAAGGCAACACGCAAAACAAAGCACCCCGGCAAAGAAATAGGCTGTGCAGGCTCCTTTTTTAAAAATTTGCCACCGAAACCGGGTGAATCAAGACGAAGAGCAGCCGGAGAAATATTAGAAAAAATCGGAGCTAAGAAAATTAGTTTCGGTGGCGCATGCGTTTATGAAAACCATGCGAATTTCATTATTAATAAAGGCAACGCAAAGGCTTCAGATGTAAGATCATTGGCAAAAATCTTGATTGATAAAGTCAAAGAGCTATACGGTGTTGAGCTCGAAGAGGAAGTCAGATACGTCGGGCGCTGGGACTGAGTCAGCTTTCGCCTTTTTTCCAGTTTAACCAAAAGCCCCTTTTCGGTGCGCTTAAAATTTCTGCGTAATCACCGTATGATTGAGCTTTCTTACACAACATTTCGGGATCTAATCTCGGGATGTCGTTTTGTTTTGAGTCACCTCGGTTTTCTCTGATTTTCTTAATAATTTCTTCCGGCGTACTAAGGCCATACCCGCCACCGATAAATATTGTACCGCCATTTTTGGTCACTTGCCTTATTGATTTAAAAGCTTTATCCAAGTCATGCCAGAAAAATATTGAGCCTCGACTGAACACAATGTCGAAAATATTGGGTTCAAAAGGTAAATCTGCAACATCAGCTTGAACTTTTAGTGATTTTTCACTTCTTTTCGCAGCTCTTTGCAACATGTCTTGAGAAATATCAACACCAACTATTTCTTCTGCCCCGGCAGACTCAAATTGCTCAAGCATAAAACCCGGTCCACAGCCAATTTCAAGAATTTTTAGCCCTTTAACGGGTTTTTTGATTGTGTTCGTTAAATCGATTAAAAAATATTTATAAAGAGACAGCAGCGAATTTTTCGCAGCTGTCTCGAAATGTTCTCCGCTTGTATTCTTATTATACAATTTTATAGATATCGTCTACAATTCCGTATTGAATAGACTCTTGAGCATCCATCCAATAATCTCTGTCCATATCTTTTAATACTTTGTCTTTTTTCTGACCGCAATTTTTGGCTAAAATTGAAGCAGTCAATTCTTTGGTTTTTACAATTTGCTTAGCTTGAATTTCAAGGTCAGTAGCCTGACCATATAAAAATTCAACACTTGGCTGGTGTATCATTACTTTACCGCCGGGAAAAACAAAACGTTTTCCTTTGACGCCGGCAGAAAGGATTAAAGAACCCATAGAGGCCGCCAATCCCATGCAAACCGTTGTAACAGGCGAAGTAATTAAATTCATAGTATCAATAATAGCCATTCCCGAAGAGATAACTCCGCCGGGGCTATTAACAAAGAAAGTTATAGGTTCACCGGGTGCCATAGCTTCAAGATAAAGTAGTTTAGAAACCATATCACGGGCCGAATCGTCATCAACTACACCCCATAAAAAAATCTGTCTTTTTTCAAGGAGTTTTCTTTCTACTATCTCATTGACCTCTGTTGATTTTTCATCATATTCATTTTCAGGTTCGTCTTCATCATCTAATCTAATTTTGCGAACTTTATCAACTTTTAGCATCTTTAATCTCCGATTTATTTTTTACTCATAATGAGCAGATATCATGAATGTGATTCTATACATTTTTCGGCAAAATATGCAATACCAATTATTAAATAGTTACATTTTAATTGATTTGCATGTTAAATTGTAGCCTGTAAAAAATATGAAAAAGATAATTATAACAACACTTATTTTGCTGACTTCGCTTGTATTATACTTACATGATTATAACAATAAGCCAATATCAGAAAGTCGTTTAATGATGGATACAGTTATTACTGTAAAAGCTTGGCCGCCAAATGCACAAAGTGCCATTAATGAAGCTTTTAAAGTTTTTCATGAAATTGAAGAAGCTTTGTCATTCCATATTGAAAGCTCTGAGTTGAGTGCATTAAACACCAATTTTCAAGCAACAAGAACCATACATTTAGATAATATAACAGATCTTTCTCTTAAATATTATAAAATTACAGAAGGTTATTTTGACCCTTCATTTGCAATAGTTAATAAGCTTTACGGGTTTTACGGCAACATTCCTTCGCAATTGCCCGACAAAGAACTTATAAAAGACACAATCAACGAATTTGCCGGCTTAACGAAAGTATTGTCTTTTGATAAAGATTATGCGCATTTAAAACATGGTGCGAAAATTGATTTCGGCGGCATTGCCGGAGGTTATGCGATAAACTTGGCAGCCCGGGCGATGGTAAATGCCGGTTGTCACACGTTTCTTATAGACGATGCAGGCGACATCAAAGTTATGGGCACTAAGCCCGATAAAAGCGAATGGACAATAGCTGTCTTGAACCCGATCGAAAAATCATTTTTAGCTACCGCTAAGCTCCCTTCTGCTATGTGCATTTCTACATCAGGTAATTACGAGCGCTTTGTAGAGATCAATGGCATAAAATACGGGCATATTATGAACCCGCTGACAGGGTTTCCGGCCGAAGATTTTGTTTCGGTCTCTGTTATAGCAGAGACTCCCGAAGAAGCTGATATTCTGAGCACAGCCCTATTTGCCATGCCTAAAGAATCTGCCTATAAAAAAGCCGAAGAACTTTCGTTAGCAGCACTCTTTTTAACCGCCGACAAAAAAGTTGTTCTCTCAAAAAAAGGCAATGATTTTTTTCTGCTGAATACTACAAAATAATGCAAAAAAACAATCTGATTTTTATTATTACACTTCTTACAATTTCAGCAGTTGCCTATTATTTTCATTTTAAATCGCAAAATTCTGCACAATATGAAGTAAGGGTGCTTGCACTAAATAAAACATTTTTCAGACCTTCATCGAACCGGCTAGTTGTAAAAGGTTATTTAGGAGAATCCGTAATTACATGGAATAATAATGACGAAGTTAGAATTGAAAAATCTCCATGTCCTAATCAAAACTGTGTTAGAATGGGCTCATGCAAAAACATCCCTTTAATATGTGTTCCTAACGGAATTATAATTAACCCAACAGTTCAAAATTTTGATGCTGTAACCGGACAATAATGCTTAAAAAATATACAACTTTAGCCATGCTGGTTGCATCAGCTGCCGCACTTCAAATCATTGAATCGCCCTTGCCGCGTTTTTTGCCTTGGCTTAAACCGGGACTGGCAAACGCATTATCTCTTTATGCTCTGGTAAAACTTTCGGCGGCGGGTGGTGTTATTGTTGCCATATTTCGCACTTTTTTAGCATCGCTTTTATTAGGAACCCTTTTCTCTCCCGTATTTATAATGTCTTTTGTCGGAGCACTCTCTTCAGCCTTATTGATGGGGTTGCTTTACAAAGCATTTTCTAAGGTCACGAATGAAATATTGAGTATTTCGGGTGCTTTAATCAATAACTTATCTCAATTGGCAGTAATACAAATAATGTTTGCAGAAAACATCAATTTTATGTTTCATATAGCTATAATGATTTGGGTCTCTATCCCCTCCGGTTATATCGTAGCAAAAATTGTTAATGAACTTTTAAGGAGAACCGCTGACGCATGAATTTGCCAAAACTTTACCTGGCTTCAAAATCGCCTCGCAGAAAAGAAATTCTGCAAACTTTAAAAATTCCTTTTGAATATCTTGAATCACCTTATGAAGAAAACTTATCAGACTGCGCTAATTTAAATCCCGAAGATCTTGTTTCGAGATTAGCTTGTTTAAAAGCTATTCACGCATCAAAAACCGTAAATTCCGGGTTAGTAATCGGCGCAGATACCATAGTTGTACAAGGCGGCAAAATATTGGGCAAACCAAAAGACCGCAATGATGCCAAAGCTATATTACAATCATTATCAGGTAAAAGACATCTTGTAATCACAGGGGTTGCAATATTTAATGCCGAGACAAAAAAAAGCATATCACGATCTGAAACCACTTACGTTTATTTTAAAGAACTGTCTGAAAAAGATATCGAAACTTATCTGGACACTTCCGAACCTTATGACAAGGCAGGCGCTTACGGGATCCAAGGACATGCAGGCTTATTTGTCGAAAGAATTGAAGGATGCTATTTTAATGTAGTAGGTTTTCCTGTAGCTGCTTTTAACAAGCTGATGCATTTTTCAGGCTTCGACCTTAATGATTATATTAAAAAGGGAAATTTGCTATGAGAGTTGCTATTTATCCCGGAAGTTTTGACCCGTTTACCAATGGTCATTGCGATATCTTAAAAAGAGCAGCCGGTCTTTTTGATCATATCATAGTCGGTGTGTTGGTAAACCCGAGCAAGTCATGTTTATTTTCACCGGAAGAGCGAGTTGAAATGATAAGTGAAGCAGCAAAAGACATTGTGAATGTCAGAGTTATTCACTTTAACGGTCTTTTGGTCGATTTCTGCCATCAAACTAAAGCTTGCGCAATTATACGCGGTCTCCGCGCGGTTTCCGATTACGAATTTGAAATGCAAATGTTTTCTGTTAATCATCAACTCGCCAAAGATATTGAAACGATCTTTTTAATGTCTTCACCCAGATATTCATTCTTGAGCTCAAGCATTGTCAAAGAAGTCGCAAGATACAAAGGCGACATATCAAAAATGGTTACCCCGCTTATTGAAGAAAAACTTAAAGAAAAATTTTACTCTTCATAAAATGGAGACAGTTCCCTTAGGTTTTTGATTACATCCGGCACAATTTTGATGGTGTAATCAATTTCGGCTTCTGTGGTAAAACGAGATAAAGAAAAGCGAACAGATCCATGAGCGTAAGTAAACGGAACACCCATAGCCATCAAAACATGCGAGGGTTCAAGACTTCCACTTGTGCAAGCAGAGCCTGAACTTGCGGCTATTCCGGCTTTACTTAAATGTAGCAAAATCGCCTCGCCTTCAATAAACTCAAACCCGATATTTGTTGTATTTGGCAATCTGCTTAAAGGGTTTCCGTTGATGTAAGTATGAGTGATTACTGACCTAAGACCGGCTTCAAGCTTATCTCTCAGCTTGCTGACGTGACCCGCTTCTTCATTCATGTGAGCAACTGCTTCTTCACAAGCCTTACCCAGTCCGATGATGTACGGAACATTTTCTGTTCCGCCTCTTCTGCCATTCTCTTGGTGCCCCCCAATAATAAATGGCGTAATTGCCGTTCCACGTCTTATATAGAGAGCTCCGATACCTTTGGGGGTGTGAAGCTTGTGACCTGAGAGAGATAAAAGATCTACAGGTATTTTTTTCAAGTCTAACGGTATTTTTCCGGCCGCCTGAACTGCGTCTGTATGAAAAACCACATTCTTTTCTTTTGCAATTTCTGCAATTTCTTTAACAGGAAAAATATTCCCGGTTTCGTTGTTGGCAGCCATAACGGACAATAAGGCCGTATCAGGCGATAAAACCGTTTTTAACTCGTCTAAATTTAGGTCGCCTTGTTTATTCACACCGAGTTCAGTAATTTTATAACCTTTATTTTTTGCAAGAAACCTGTAAACGTTCAGAACTGCAGGATGCTCAACCTTTGTTGTAACAATGTGTCTTTTTTCTTTGTTGGATTCCAAGACACCTCTTATGGCATGATTATTGGACTCTGAACCGCAAGAAGTAAAAACAATTTCATCGGGATCAACATTGAACATTGCCGCAACTTTTTCTCTTGCAATTACAAGATGTTTGGCAACTTGTCCGCCAAAATTATGCATGGAACTCGGATTGCCGTATAATTCACCGAAAAAGGGCATCATTGCATCTTTTACACCCGGAGAAACCATACACGTTGCGTTATTATCTAGATAAACCTGCATTTTTTCTTGCATTACTCAGCCTCAATTATTTTTATGTCTTCATCTACCGATTCGCGTAATTTTGCTTCCACAATGTGTTTTAAAGTGGCTTTTGCATTGGCACATCTGGCACAAGCTCCTCTGAGCTTAACATATACATCGGTATTATCGACGTCGACAAGTTCAATGTCCCCGCCGTCTTTTCTTAACATAGGGGCAATCTCTTCGTCAATAACCTTAGAAACAAGCTTCATTCTTGCAATATTAGTCATCTTCGGTTTTTTTTGTTCAACTTGCTGTTCAACAATCGAACCGTTTTCTTCTGCCAATATTCTTTTAATATCACCGATACAGTTTCCGCAACCGCCGCCGGCTTTGGTATATGCGGTTACTTCTTCGACAGTTTTTAATCCGTGTTTTCTGATGTTTTCTCTGACTTTTTCTTCATCAACCCAGAAACACTTACAAAGCACCTCTTGTTCTTTATGCTCTTCTACGCTTTGCCCTCTGTAATTTGCTATTGCAGCTTCAAGGGCTTCTTTTCCCATTACGGAGCAATGCATTTTTTGCTTTGGCAAACCGCCTAAAAATGCGGCAATTTCTTCATTTGTAACGGCCAAAGCTTCGTCTAACGTTTTTCCGACAACAAGCTCGGTAAGAGCAGAAGCACTTGCAATGGCACTGGCACAACCAAATGTTAAAAACTTAGCCTTTTCGATTTTTTCCGTTTCGGGATCCACTTTAAGAAACAGCTTTAAGGCATCCCCACACGCTAATGAGCCGACTTGTCCGACGGCATTGGCATCTTTGAGCTTTCCGGCGTTTCTTGGGTGTTCGAAATGATCTATTACAGACTTAGTATAATCCCACATGTTGTTACCTTCAGTTTAAATTATCTTGGATTTAGCCAAAATTGCCCAATTATTCTAAGCTTTTTAGGTAAAATATTCAATACATATTTTATTTTGGAGTAATTATCGTCACAAGATTTTTATGTGCAAAACATTGACTAAATATTATCTAACATAGTATCCTGCGATTGTGATGTGCATTTTGAGAATAGATGGCGTACAAACCATACGGAGGTATACATGCGAAATGTTATTTATTTTTTGGTCTTCGGAATTTTGGGTTTACTTATGAACAGTCCCGCAAATGCCCAAACAAAAGTTGAACTTTGGCAAAAAGTTAATGAAGCGAAGTCAAAGGGATTACCTCAAACCGCCATTGAACATCTTGGCCCCATATACGATCTTGCTCTTGCAGAAGGCGACATAGCAGATGCAGTCAGAGCAATGTGCGAACGCATAGTATTAGAAGGCAATATTCAAGGCAACAAGCCGGAAGAAAAAATTATACGCCTTGAAAAGGAAATATCTACTGCAGACAATAGCGTCAAGCCTTTGCTAAACATTGTTTTGGCAAGATGGTATTGGCATTATTACAACCAAAATTCGTATCGATTTATGCAAAGAGATCGAACCGAAGGCATGGAAGAGAAAGACTTCACCGCCTGGGATCTCCCAAAACTTTTCAACCATATAAGCAATTTATATACAAATGTTTTATCCGAAGAAGAATCTTTAAAAAACATTTCTATCCAAAAGCTTTATGGCTTTATAGACGGCGGCAACCAACCCGAGAAATTGCGCCCCACCCTTTTTGATTTTTTTGCTCATGAAGCTCTTAATTTCTTTATGGCAGATATTCAAAGCGCGGCGAAACCAAAAAATGCATTTGAAATTGAAGCTTCTTCGCCGGCACTTTCAGAAAGTGATAGTTTTATTAATTGGACTCCTGAATCGTTTGATGATGAATCGGCGAACTTCAAAGCATTAAAAATATTGCAGCGCCTTATTTCAAATGCAAAAGCAACCGATAATACAGATGCTCTCATTGACAATGACTTAATTAGACTTTCTTGGGTAAAAAACGTTGCGGTGGGCGATGATGTAAGCGATAAATATATTACTCAACTTTTAAACATTGTCAAAAACTACCCCAACAACCCCTACTCTGCCACAGCCCTAGCTTATGCAGCGCGCGAATTGGTAAGCCAAAATGATAATGTCAAAGCATTGAAATATATCAATCAAGCCGTAGAAAACTATCCGCAAACCTACGGGGAGCAATTGGCTAATGTCATAAAAGCGCAGATCTTGACTAAAACCCTCTCTATAGAGGCCGAAAAGATAATGTCACCTCAAAAATCACAAGTTAAAATATCTTTTCGAAATATTAATAAACTTTATTTTAAATTAGTCGACAGACCCAACAATACTTTAACCAGAGCAAAGAATTACTCACCTGATTCGGTAGACTGGAAAGATTACCCTGAAATTATAAGCGGGTACCCACTTAAAAAATGGGAAATAACTCTCGACCCCGGAAAAGAATACAAAACTTGCGAACAAATTATAGATTTGCCTGAACTTCCCAAAGGAATATACTATTTGGTCGCGAGCGTCAGATCAGATTATTCTGAGACAAGCAATGCTCTGCATGTAGCACCTATTATAATAAGCGAACTTGGTATTTTTTCCAGAAAACGCGCCAATAATAATGAAGTATTTGTTATAAATGCCAAAAGCGGTAATCCAATAAAAGATGCTCAGGTTAAAGCCTATTCATATGATTACAATCGCGGTTGGGAACTCATCTTTAACGGAAAAACAAATTCAGACGGCCTATATAAATTCGGCTCAAAAAACGCAAGCGGTTTTATTAAAGTAGAATATGGCGATGACATGGCATATATGACCGATTACTTTAATGTCGGCAGAACCGAATCACCGGGGAATTATTCCGAAAGACTGCATTTTTTCACCGACCGTGCCATCTACAGACCGGGGCAGACGGTCTATTTCAAAGGAATCGCTTATTCGGCTGACACAAACAACAACAACTATAAAGTAGTTGAAAATGCCAACGTATCCGTTTCTCTTCTTGACCCCAATGGGCAAAATGTTACGACTGAATCTTTCAGAACAAACGAATTCGGTTCTTTTTCCGGCACATTTACAACCCCCACCGACAGGCTCACAGGCAGATATTCAATTACAGGACGCGGTCAGTCTTCTTTAACCTTGAACAGTATTTATGGTCAAACAGCGATAAGAGTCGAAGAATATAAAAGACCAAAATTCAAAGTAGACTTGATGCCTCCAACTGTTGAGTTTAAGCTTGGCGATGATGTCGAAATGTCCGGCACCGCCATGGCATACAATGGTTCTGCAATTGACAAGGGAGTAGTTAAATACAGAGTTAAAAGAAAAGTCGGATACCCCAGATGGTATTGGTGGATAAGAGATTTCGGGACAACTGCGGAAATAGCCCACGGAACCACCACCACAGACAACAACGGTAAGTTTGTAATAAAGTTTAAAGCTGTTCCGGACAGAACTATTTCTGAATCTAAAAGCCCCATTTTTTCTTATGAAGTTACTGCAGATGTTACTGACGGAAACGGCGAAACAAGAACAAAAACTGAAGTCGTAAGAATCGGCTATACCGCAATCAATCTTGATATTAGCGCCGCACCCGAAATAAGTGCCAAAGATGATTTCACATTAAAAATTAACACAACAACTCATAACGGAAGCCCGATTTCAAATTCGGGTGTATTTAAAATTGCCAGATTAAAACAGCCTGTGGCTCCCGTCAGAAGAACTTATTTCAGCGGTGAAGCAGCCGCAAAGTCTGACCTATCAGACCCAAGAAACTGGTCCGAAGACAAAGTTATTCTTACTCGCCAGTTCACGACCGATAATAACGGCTATGCTTCATGTGACATAAATGCTCTATCTGAAGGTGCTTACAGAATCATCGCTCAAACTAAAGATAAATATGGCAAAGAAATTAAATCAGAGACCACTGTTTTATCAATTGATGAACAAGCGAAGAAATTTGCTTTAAAAATTCCGTTTCACTTTAAAGCCCATAACTCAAACCTATTGCCGGGAGGTAAATTCAGCGCAGTTTGGAGCACAGGTTACGAGACCGGGCCTGCTTTTATCGAAATTGAGCATAGAAATAAAGTAATAAAATCTTATTGGACCGATTCCAATACTAACAAAGCTTTAATTGAAATGCCTGTAACCGAAGAACACAGAGGAGGCTTCAACGTAAGAGTTGTACAATTCAAGGACAACCGCGAATACGCAGAAGTTTCTTATGTTTCAGTGCCCTGGGACATCAAAAACCTTTCTTTAAAATTTTCTCATATGACCTCTAAGCTTGAACCCGGAAAAAAAGACACCTGGAGAATAGACATAAGCGGTGAAGAAGCCGAAAAAAATGCAATCGAAATGGTTGCTGCCATGTATGATGCAAGTTTAGACGCTTATGCCGCTAATTCTTGGACTACCGGTTTCGGCTGTTTTTATCATGATTACGCACAGATAAGAAACCAATTCTCGAATAAACTATATTCAATTAATCAATGGCGGAATGACTTAAATCAACATCCGTATATTGGATCGCGCTCTTATCCGGCATTGCCATACAACATACAAAATGACTTTTATGGTTACGGCTTTATGAGAATGCGAGGTATGATGTATGACGAAGCATCCATAGACAGGGCAGACAGCTTTATTATGCAAAAAGGCATACCGGCTCCTTCTGCATTGGTTAAAGCAAAGGCAGAGACATCGAACAAATCTTTAAGTTTTGAGCAAAAAGCAGACTCAGAGGGTTTAGCCGGCGGACTTGGCGCAAAAGACGCCTCGACAGCTTCAAACAGTGTTGATGATTCAGCATTAGACAGTGTTACATCGCGAACAAACTTAAACGAAACAGCCTTTTTCTACCCTAACCTCATAATGGGCGATAATAACACTGTTTCTATTGAGTTTACGATTCCCGAAGCATTAACTACTTGGAAATTTTTGGGATTTGCACATGGCAAAAATTTACAGGCCGGAGGCATTATCGGGCAAACCGTAACTCAGAAAGACTTGATGATAGAACCTAATCCGCCCCGTTTCTTGAGAGAGGGCGATCTACTGGAATTTTCTGCAAAAATAACTAACTTATCCGCGCAGACACAATCAGGTAAAATTCGTTTATCGTTAATGGACTCGGTTACTGATAAAAATCTTGACAATGACTTTAGGCTTAAAGGAACCATGAATTTTGAAGTTCCCGCAGGGGAATCAAGACCTGTTGCCTGGAGATTCAAAGTTCCTGATATGGCGGGTGTCATAAAATACAAAGTTGTAGGAACATCGGGGAATCTTTCAGACGGAGAAGAAGGTTATCTGTCAGTTTTGTCTCGCTACATATTCGTGACAGAATCGCTTCCTTTGCCTATAAACGGTCCGGCAACCAAAAACTTTAAGTTTGACAAACTGGTGAATTCAGCAAAATCAGACACATTAAAGCATCAGGGCTTAACGGTTGAAGTCACTTCTAATCCGGCTTGGTATGCAATACAGGCACTTCCGTATCTAATGGAATATCCTCACGAATGCTCCGAGCAAATTTTCAGCCGTTTATATGCCAACAGTCTGGCTGCATATGTTGCCAATTCAAATCCAAAAATAAGAAAAGTCTTCAACACTTGGCTTGAAAGTGAACGCTACGGGGGCAAGGCGCTTTTCTCGAACCTAGAAAAGAATCAGCATCTCAAATCGGTAACCTTGCTTGAAACTCCCTGGGTACTTGACGCAAAGAGCGAAACAGAACAAAAACACAAAATTGGACTTTTATTTGAAGCTAACCGTCTTAAATCTGAAACAGAAAGGGCCTACAACACCCTTGCAAAAATGCAAAACAACGACGGCGGCTTCCCTTGGTTCCCCGGTGGCAGAAGCAATGACTACATTACTTTACACATAATGTCAGGTTTCGGCAGACTTCGTCATTTGGGTGTTAGCGTAAACACAGATATAGCTATAAAAACTCTGAATTACCTTGACAGCTGGATAGACGAAATTTACAAAGAAATCATCAAGTATCCGAACTATAAAGAGGATATATCTATATCTCCGATTACGGCTCTTTATCTTTACGCAAGAAGTTTTTTCATCAAAACGCATCCGATAGCCAAACAACACAGCGATGCGGTTAACTTCTTTATCGAAAAAGCGAAACAGAACTGGCTAAAGGTTCCCAATCGCATCTCTCAAGCTCACATTGCTCTTGCCTTGAACAGGTTGGGCGACAAAAAAACACCTGTAGATATTGTCAAGAGTATAAAAGAACGCAGCGTAACCAATGAAGAACTTGGAAGATTCTGGCGTGAGAATGAAATCTCGTTCTGGTGGTACAGAGCAGAGATTGAGACCCAGGCTATGATGATTGAGTTGTTCTCAGAAATTACTAATGACGAAAAAGCGGTTGAAGAGTGTAAAATTTGGCTAATAAAGCAAAAACAAACTCAAAACTGGAAAAGCACAAAGGCCACAACCGATGCCATTTATTCTTTGGTATTGAAAGGCACAGATTTACTGGCCTCTGATAAGCTTGTCACAGTAAGTCTGGGCGGTAAAACTGTCAAGCCTGAAAATGTTGAGGCCGGCACGGGATATTACCAAAAGATCTATGCAGGCAGTGAAGTTATGCCCATTATGGGCGAAATCAAGCTGACAAAAGAGGACAAAGGCGTTGCATGGGGTGCTTTGCATTGGCAATATCTTGAAGATATGAGTAAAGTAACGCCGCATGAAACGAATCTAAAACTCAAAAAAAGCATTTTTGTAAAAAAAGATACAGATAAAGGGCAGACTATTTCTCCGGTTACTGACGGAAAACTTAAAGTCGGCGACTTAGTTGTAGTAAGAATACAGCTTAGAACAGACAGAGACATGGAATACATCCATATGAAAGATTCCAGAGGAAGCGGTATGGAACCGGTAAGCGTTTTGTCATATTATAGGTATCAAGACGGGTTAGCATATTATGAAGCACCCAAAGATACAGCTACGCATTTTTACATTGACTATTTGCCCAAAGGAACTTATGTGTTCGAATACGAACTCAGAGTTCAGCATGCGGGTAAATATCAAACGGGGATAGCCGAAATTCAATGCATGTATGCTCCTGAATTCAACAGCCACTCTGAGTCTTTTAATTTGACAGTTACAAGATAACGTACACCTAAAAAACTCGGCAAATATTTTGCCGAGTTTTTTTGTATTTATAACATTTATGGTATAATTTCGCGCGTTAAAAAATTAGTGATGGCAAATTTAAGTTAAAAAATGAGTAATGGCGGTTTAATTAATAAATTTGGCTTGATAATTTTCGGGCTGATAATAATTGGTCCGCTGTTTTTTCTTATAAATCTGTTATACGATTTAGCTGATAGT
>Ga0265294_10004411_pt1 | contig 17607 bp, 14 predicted proteins | sample MunlanPumphouse3_FD_192504 | JGI IMG/M metagenome (GOLD analysis project Ga0265294, IMG submission 192504) | Groundwater microbial communities from a municipal landfill in Southern Ontario, Canada - Pumphouse #3 | ecosystem: Environmental > Aquatic > Deep subsurface > Groundwater | place...
ACCAAAGAAGTGGGAACAGCAATCCTTGCCATCCAGAACAGCGCCAATAAAAATGTTCAGGCAACTGAAAAAGCTGTGGAATCCGTGACAAAAAGTACAGAACGTGCGGCCGAATCCGGCAAAGCCATGGAACGGATCGTGACGGAATGCGAACAGACAGCAACCCAGGTGATGAGTATTGCAACGGCAGCAGAGCAACAATCTGCAGCCAGCGAGCAGATCAACCGATCGACCCTGGAAGTGAGCGAAATAGCCGAAAATGTGGATGCTACCATGACAATGGCAACTTCTTCCCTGCAGGAATTGACCGATCTTGCCTCCAGAATGACAACACTCATCGACAGGATGCAAAACCCAGAGGACAACTTCAAGATAGAATCTGACCGCTCCTGATCGTCATCATCACCCGATCCGGATAAAAAATATACTATCCCTTAAAAGAAGTTGACTTGACGGAAACTTCTCCCTAAAAACTTCTTCTGTCGCGCCCGTGGCTCAGCTGGATAGAGTATCTGACTACGAATCAGGAGGTCGCAGGTTCGAATCCTGCCGGGCGCACCAGCAAATGTAAGGGGTTAGATGAAAAATCTAACCCCTTTTTTGTACTCGCTTACTTTTTTAGGGCAATGTTCTGCCTCATCCGATACATTTGTCCTTTGCCCCGGATTCCCGGAAAATGATAACGCGGGAGTAACTATTCAGCGTAATTCTAGACCATCATCCTGTGCACCGATGTTTTTCAAGGGGCGCACCGGCTAATCGCCCGCTGTTGGATCGTCACGTATCGGGTTGTATTTTGCGGGAATTTTCCATGCAATAATCGTCCTTCAGGGTGATGTACATGACCACAACCGTGCCGTTTCTGGGCGACCAACCGGTCGCCCCTACGGGAATGGTGACGGGCCTCAAAAGTGTATACATAAATAATGTGCTGAATAGTTACAAAGTTCTTTGACAAACCGTGACGGACCATGTGTAGTAAAAATCGATTCCTTTATTATCATGCAGGCAGATATCCGCGCCAAAAATCCTCAACAACAGGAGACCGAGATGGAAACCAGAACCGGCATTATAACATTTATGGGCAATCCATTGACTCTCGTCGGTAAAGAACTGAAAAAAGGAGATGTAGCCCCGGAGGTAACGCTGATCGATAATGATCTGAATCCAGTGGCCTTGAAAAATTTTCTGGGTAAGGTTGTCGTTGTCTCTGCCGTTCCCTCTCTGGATACGCCCATCTGTGATATGGAAACCCGTAGATTCAATCAGGAAGCCATTAATCTTGGTGATGATGTTCGGGTTCTCACGGTGAGCATGGATCTGCCCTTTGCCCAGAAAAGATGGTGCGGCGCTGCTGGTGTCGATCGTGTCCAGACATTATCCGACCATCGAGAAGCAGCCTTTGGGACGTCCTACGGTATCCTGATCCAGGAACTCCGTCTGCTGGCGCGGTGCATATTTGTTATTGACAAAAAGGGCATCATCGCCGGAGTACATATGGTCAATGAAGTGAGCAACGAACCGGACTACGATGCTGTTCTGGAGATCGTCAAAAAAGCCATGTAGATATCGTACGCCCCATCTTCGGTAAGCAACACACCACTACCCGGCACAGCATATCTCTGTCCCGGGTAGTTTTTTATACGCCAGCGACGGAACCCAGTGAACGTCTCTTTCAAGGCACAGAGCCACACATGCAAGAACTTCCCATCCATGCAGTCCTGCCCGAACTTTCCAGGGCATTAGGTGATCATTCCCGAGCTATTTTGCAGGCACCGCCCGGAGCAGGGAAAACAACCATTGTGCCCTTGCACCTTTTGGACGCCCCCTGGCTCGCGGGACGCAAGATCCTCGTTCTGGAACCCCGACGGCTGGCCGCACGCGCAGTCTGTGCCCGCATGGCCGAACTTTTGGGGGAACGCCCGGGAGAACGGGTAGGCTATACCATGCGCCTGGACACAAAAACCGGTCCGCGCACCCGCATCGAAGTGCTCACGGAGGGCGTGCTCACGCGCCGTATCCTCAATGATCCCGAAATGAAAGATACGGGACTGATCATTTTTGACGAATTTCACGAGCGCTCCCTCCAGGCGGATCAGGGTCTGACCCTTTCTCTGGAGGTCCAGGAAGCACTTAGAAACGACCTGCGCATCCTGATCATGTCCGCCACCCTTGATGCCGCGTCCCTGACGCAAACCCTAGGGCAGGACACCCCCGTGATCACTGCCGCGGGCCAGAGTTATCCGGTCCAGACCATCTATGCCCCGGCTCCCCCCACCGTTCCCCTGGAACGGCATGCATGCACGGTGATCACAACGGCCCTGCAAAATGAACCAGGCAGCTGCCTGGTCTTTCTTCCCGGGGCACCAGAAATCCACAGGCTCAAAGGACTTCTACAACAGAGCAATCTTCCCAAAGACGTCTGTATCCACCCCCTGTTCGGAGGTCTGAGCAGAGAAGATCAGGACAAAGCCCTGCACCCTGCACCCCCTGGAAGACGCAAGGTCGTCCTGGCCACCTCCATTGCCGAGACATCCCTGACTATCGAAGGCATCCGCATTGTAGTGGATGCCGGGCGTACCCGCTTGTCCCGATATTCTCCACGCACCGGCATGGACCGTCTGGAAACCATCGCGGTCTCCCAAAGCTCGGCCAACCAGCGCCGAGGACGCGCCGGACGTCTGGAACCGGGGATCTGTTACCGCTTATGGAGCGAAACAGCGCAGGCCGCATTGCAGGCCCAGACCCCGCCGGAAATCGAAAATACGGATCTCTGCGACATGCTCCTGACCCTTGCCGATTGGGGAACCACCGACCCCCTCCGCCTGACCTGGGTCACCCAGCCTCCTGCCGCACATCTTCACCAGGCAAGATCCCTGCTCCAGGAACTCGGAGCACTGGACAGCGATGGCCGAATCACACAGCATGGTCATGAAATACGCCGCCTGGGCACACATCCCCGCCTAGCACATCTCATGGTGCAGGCACATAAAAGGGATAATGCCTGGACAGGATGCATCCTCGCCGCTCTGCTCATGGAACGGGATATCATCCTCCATACCCCCGGTGCATCCCAAAACAGAGACCTGCGTATCCGTCTCGATCTTCTGGAACGATACCGCACAACCCGTCGCATCCCAGACCATGTCCATCATGAAACCTGCCGCCGTATCCTGCAGCAGGCTGGCATCTGGGCCCGCCGCCTGGGTGCAGATCAGGGGCAGATCAAACCTGAAGCCAGCGGCATGCTGCTGGCGCTGGCATTTCCCGATCGGGTTGCCTTCCAGCGCCCGGGTACTGACGGCCGGACATATATCCTCACAAATGGCAAGGGAGCACGTTTCTTGGGATCGGACCCACTCACGGTTTTTCCCTGGCTGGTCATCCCGGAACTGGATGGCAAAGGCAAAGATGCAACGATATTTCTGGCCGCCCCCGTGGACCAGCATGATCTGGAAACAGATCTGAGCGCCTTGTGGCATACCCACGAAGACTATGCCTGGGAAACGGCACGCATGGAAATAGTGCCCATCCGGACCCGTTTTCTGGGAGCAATATCCGTGTCCAGCCGTCCCATTCCCAAGCCCGATCCCCAACGTTTGGCAACGGCATTACTCAACGCGGTCCGGGAACGGGGCATCGACCTTCTACCTTGGGAAAAAACAACCCGTTCCTGGCTGGCCAGGGTCCGCTTTCTTCAAGCCCACGGCCTGGACCTGCCTGATTTCAGTACAAAAACGCTGCTGGCCGAACTGGATGACTGGCTGCTTCCCTTTATCACCACAGGGAAACGCGGACTAAAAAATATCGATCTCTTCCAAGCTCTGAAAAGCCGGCTGACCTGGGAACAGACCAAAATGATGGACATCCATGCCCCCACCCACATGACTGTTCCCAGCGGCTCCCATATCCCCTTGGACTACGCGGGAGATACCCCTGTCCTGGCCGTGCGCATCCAGGAAATCTTCGGATGGACAACCACCCCCCTCCTGGCCAAGGGACGGGTTCCCGTGTGTATCCACCTCCTCTCCCCGGCCCAACGCCCCATGCAGGTCACTTCGGATCTGGCCGGATTCTGGAAAAACGGATATCCGGAAATAAAAAAAGAACTCAAAGGCCGATATCCCAAACACTATTGGCCCGACGATCCCCTGACAGCCCAGGCCACCCGAAGGACAAAAAAAGGGATGGAAAAATCGCAGAAACATCTGTCAGACGGAAAAAAATGATTGACCCCGACTCCCAATTTGGCTATCAGCCTTCTTCTGCTTTTTGGCCGGGCTAGCTCATCTGGTAGAGCAACGCTCTCGTAAAGCGTAGGTAGTCGGTTCAAGTCCGATGCCCGGCTCCAGAATCAGTGAGGGGTGCGATAATCATATCGCACCCCTCTTTTTTTTGGGCTCATAAAAGGTCCTAAACCAGAACTATTTCGAAATGTTGAGTTTTTATCGAACCTTTGCTCCGAGCGACGGTCGGTAGAGGCGCCCCTACAGACCCGCGTTGTATCATCGGGAGTCAATGGATACCCCGCAAATGCAGGCCGCCTGTCGAGTCCTGTCTCCTGTCTCCCTGCCTCCTGTCTCCTGTCTCCTGTCTCCTGTCTCCTGTCTCCCTGCCTCCCTGTCTTCCACTTTCTTCACCCTATAGGCTCACCCGTAGCAAAACTGGGTTCATGCAGAGGGATGATGATATCCGCGCTCTCCTTGATTTTTTTGACAATATCATAGGCCTCATAGGCATTGATATGCGTTCCTGGAGGGATGACCTCCATCTCCATGCCGGTGATGGAGGTGGGGGGATAAAAATTTTCCATGATCACACAAAATCCGGTGATGGCCGCCGTGCCCTTTACGGTATCCACGAACACGGTCATTCCCCCCGGTGTGTGGGCCGGAGTGTGCACCATCCGGATTCCCGGGACTACCTCAACGTCACCCGTAAGCACCTCAATCTGCCCGTTTTCTTCCACATCCTCGATATAATCTTCCAGATACCTGAAATCCAGCGGATGGGGATGATGAATATGCTCCAGCTCCAGGGCATGGACATAAAACCGGGCATTGGTGCATTTGTAGTCATTTTCACAATGGTCATTATGCAGATGGGTATGAATAACAATATCAATATCTTCGGGGGTCAGTCCAAACCGGGTCAGCCCCTCCTCAAAGGTATAAATTTTTCCGCCGATTGCCTTTTCCCGTTCTTCGGACTGGATGGGGTGCATCTCGCCGGTGTCCACGAGAATTTTTTTGTCGCCCCCTTCCAGATACCAGGAATAAATGGGAATGGTGAACGGTTTCCCGTAGTCGTGCTGGTAGGTCATCATGCCCTTGTCGAATTGTTTGGTTCCGAGCACTATGGGATGGATACGATAGGTAGTCATAATGTTACCCCTTGGTTGTATATATGCGTATTTGACTGCCAGGGATCATGGGTCGGTCAACTGACAGATGGCCTCAATCTCCACCAGGGCATCCTTGGTCAACCGGGCCGCCTGCACACAGCGCCGGGCCGGATACGGTTTTGGAAAAAAGAGGCGTAGATCTCGTTCACCTGAGCAAAATTTTCCATATCTGCCAAAAAAATCATGACCTTGACCACCAGGCCAAGAGTTCCTCCTGCAGCTCCGACCACAGATTGAACATTGGTCAAAGCCAAACGCGTCTGTTCTTGAAGATCCCGCCCCAGTTCTCCGGTGCGGACGTCGACGCCAAGCTGACCGGAAGTGAATACCAGACCACCGGCCACAATGCCCTGCGAATAGGGACCAATGGCCGAAGCTGCCTGGGAGGTTGTGATCTCTTTCATCACCACGTTTCTCCTGAAATATGTTTCGCCCAAACAAGCTGTTTTTCTCCCTATCCTCACTTCCCCGGGTATGTCTACGCTCCATCCCAGGGAAATATCAGATGGATATCAGCTCCCTCGTAAAGCCCTGCGCAAGGCCTTTATTTTTTCGGACATACAGGCTAGGAAATCCGCTCTGCAGACGTAGAGACCCATTCCGATATCAAAGGTCATCACCGTTATATCCGAATCCGATGACCTTAATGTATATTTTGAAACCCAACGGAGTAGTGTAATGGCCTCAAAGGGCGCCTTGAAAAAGAAAAAAGCACTTGAACGCAGACTAAAAAAACACCCTCTAAAAATATCAACTATTACGGATCTCGGCGAGTATCTCCAGGAATTTTTGCTCAGGGGAGTATATATATTCAGCCTCAAACAGGGGCAGAACGCCATCAAGACGATTACGGCCAGTATTCATGCCCTTCTTCAAGATAAACAATACAACAAAATAGCTGCGATCTTGGGAATCAATAAAATCCCCCGAGAACAGGCTCAGATTCTTGTCTATCAGGCCATGGCCTCCCCGGACCCAAAAAAAGCCGACATCCTTATCAAGCAGGCGCTGCGTCTGGATAGCAAAAATGTGGATGCACTTGCATGGCAGGCAAAGCAGATACTCTCAACCAACCCCGATCATGCGGATATGGCCTTAAACGCCATGCGTGAAATCACCTCCTTTGCCGAAGCACAACTCGGCCCGCAACTGGATATTCTGAACGGAAAAATTCATGAATTTCCTCTGGCTCGCCCATACCTTAGAAGCCTATATACCTTATTCTCTTCTTTGGACCGTTGCGAACTGCACGAGGAAGCACTGAACGTCGGGAAAAAAATTCTGACCCTTTGTGGACCGGACATATTCGCCATCCGCGACCGGATGACCACGTTGCAGAATCCCGTGCAACCCCTCATAGCGGCCCCGTCACAACCAAATTCCGCAACAAAATCCGCCACGATTACATCCCCTACAACCAACGAAGACGAAAATTACGGTGGGCAACTCAATGAGCATCAGGCAATTGTCTTTGCAGAAATCTGCAACAAAACAGATGCCTTTTGCCAGGCCCATGTAGACGCCCGCATTGCTCGATATGCCCGGCGTGCAGCTTTCCAGCTCTGCCGGGAAGACGACATGGGTGCCCAGCGGGGAAAACGTGAATCCTGGGCCAGCGGAATCATATACGCTCTGGCTCAGGCCAACGACCTGTTTGCCCCCGATGCCCACCCCGCAATCCAGCCGGTAACCATACATACTTTTTTTAAAATATCCTCCTCGACAACCAGTAAAAAATCAGCTCTGCTACGCAAACGTCTCAAGATCAGCCCGGACAATCCGGACTGGATCTGCCACGGGCACCCCACACCTTGAGAACACAGCCTAAAATAACCTTTCCCCATCCATACTCCCTCCCCGGGGATATACTCCTCTGAATTTTTTCCGCCAAAATCGGCAGATACATGATCGCACAAAGAATATGACATACAATATTGTCAATCTTTACCCCGACAATGTCTCACAAGGGACAACATCTAACAATAAAAACCAGCCCGAAGAGCTAGTTACCGCAGTCCAACAGCATCCCGACATCTCTGGCCCAACAATTGCTTTTTTTTCAAATCTGTTAGTTCAAATCTTTATAGGTAGCATTCCACTCTTCCCAACCTATCGCCGAATAACCGCAAAACTATGAATGCAACCATCCGAGATAAAGAGATTTCCACGTTTTTTGCCCAGCCCTGTTTCAATGCGTTGATGAACTCTGCACCCTGCCCCATCGTACTTCAGGATGAACAAGGTTGCATTCTCAGGGCCAACAAGGCTTTTTGCGAACAATTCGGATTTTTCCACTCCTCCATCACTGGAAAAAACTTAAACGCCCTTATTGTCCCCGAATCTATCCGCAACGAGGGGCGAGCTATCGACGAGAGTATCATTGACGGTTCGCTCCAGCAAAAGGAAACCATACGGCAAAAAGCCGACGGCACAGAACTGCAGGTTCACCTCACGGCCATTCCCGTGCACCATGAAGGAAAGCTTATTGCCCGCCTAGCCGTATATTGGGACATTACCCCGCTGCGGATTGCCGAAAAAAAATACAAGGATATCTTTACCAATTCTGTGGAAGGCATTTTCCAAACCTCACCACAAGGACGGTATCTGGAAGCCAACCCCGCCCTGGCCCGCATTTATGGGTATGATTCCCCGCAGGCATTGGTGAATGACCTGCAGGATATCGGCAAACAACTGTATGTCGAGCGGGACCGACGCAAAACGTTTCTTCAGCATATGCAGGCAAAGGGAAAAATATCTCACTTTGAATCCCGCATCAGGCGCAAGGACGGTACGATTATCTGGATTTCCGAACATGCCCGCGCAGTGTATGACATCAAAGGCAGACTGGATTATTTTGAGGGGACGGTTGTAGATATCACCAAACGAAAATATGCGGAAAAAATGATCAAGGCGAGCGAAGAAGAATACCGTACCATTTTTGAAACAACCGGGAACGCATCCATCATCATCGAACAGGATGACACCATCAGCCTGGCCAATTCGGAATTTACCCGTCTGACAGGTTATGGCAGCAAAACCATTGCCAAAGGATTAAAATTCAAGGAGATTGTTGCACCGGCCGATCGAAACAGGATACAGCACACAGGGACAGAAAACGGTTCGTATTGCTTGACCCAGGCAGCCCCGCACGAGCTGCGTATTCAGGCCCATAATGGCACCATCAAAGATGTCGTCATGACCGAAGCAGTGCTGCCCGGCTCGTTGCGCCGGGTTGTCTCCCTGCTGGATATCTCCGAGCGTAAAGAAGCCGAACTCATGCTCAGACACCAGGCATTCCACGACCCTTTGACCGATCTCCCCAACAGATTTCTGCTCATGGATCGTCTGGAACATGCCTTACAGAGAGCAAAACGGGGCACCAACCATTTTGCGGTTCTGTTTCTAGACCTGGACCGTTTCAAACTCATAAACGACAGTCTAGGACACATAAGCGGTGACAAACTTCTGGGAAAAATGGCCCAAACAGTCAATGCCTGTCTCCGCGAAGAAGATACTCTTGCCAGATTCGGTGGTGATGAGTTTGTCATTCTGGCAGAAGACCTCAAAGATCCTCCCCAGCCCGTTCGCATTGCACAAAGAATACTTACCTGTCTGGAACAGCCTTTTGAAGTGGACGGAACCACTATATATATCAGTACAAGCATCGGCATCGTTCTGGGATCACCCCAATACATCAGGGCTGAACAGATCATCAGGGATGCGGATACAGCCATGTACAGAGCCAAAGCGCAGGGCAAAGGATGCTATGCCATTTTTGACGAAGCCATGCACATCAACGCGGTCAGGCGTCTAAATATGGAAAACGATCTGCGCCAGGGTGTGGAGAAAAAAGAATTTACGCTCTACTACCAGCCCATTGTGAACATGGTGAACCAATCCATCATAGGCTTTGAAGCCCTTATCCGTTGGCAGCACCCCACAAAAGGGCTGATCATGCCAAGTGATTTCATTCCCGTGGCTGAGGAAACGGGGCTCATCATCCCCATGGGCCGTTTTGTCCTTTTTGAGGCCTGTCGCCAGATGTGCACCTGGATGCTCCGTTTTCCTAATCGTGATGAAATGATCATCCACGTCAATGTTTCCAACGTTCAGTTACAACAAGACACATTTATCGACGAAGTCCGGGACTGTCTGCATGAAACAGGTTTACCAGCGCATTGTCTCAAACTAGAAATAACCGAGAGCATGCTCATGTCCCTGGAAGACAGGGCTATTGCCATTTTCAAAAAACTCAAAAAGATGCATGTCCAGATCGGCATCGACGATTTTGGAACCGGTTATTCCTCATTGAGCTATCTGCATAAATTTCCTGTGGACACCCTCAAAGTTGATCGATCCTTTGTAACCGCCATCAGCGAAAACAAAGAAAATGCCAAAATTGTCAAAACCATCATTTCTCTGGCCCATACCCTTGGACTGAATGTGGTGGCTGAAGGCATCGAATCACCAAAACTCATCAAAATTCTAGAAGAGATGTCCTGCGAATACGGCCAAGGCTATTATTTTTCCCGACCACAGCCTCCTCGTCAGATACTCAAGATGTTGTCCATGAGTGAAGCAGTGGTGTAACGTGTGATGCACCTGGACTATATTTTTGATCATACACCGATCAAATTACGGCCGTGTTTTTCCTTGCCCTTGAAGGGAGTGCGATATAAACAGCATGCCACCTAAAAAATAGAGAGTGGTTCCGGCCATACTGTCTGTGCGGGAACCACGGGTAAAACAGGTATAAACCCCTCAACAACAAGGCTGTGCAATGCGAAGAAATATCGAACATGTTGGATGGGGACAACTCAGCTATGAAATCAGAGGAATTGTTGCGGTTGCCCATGACCTTCAGAAACTGGGGGTCACTATCACTTGGGAAAACATCGGAGATCCCATTGAAAAAGGGGAAAAAATCCCGGATTGGATCAAAGAAATCGTCAGAGATCTCGTGTCCGATGACAAGACATACGGATATGTGGCCACGGAAGGTGTTCGGGAATCCCGTGAATTCCTGGCCAAGCAGGTCAATCTGCGCGACGGCTACAAAATAACCGCCGACGATATCGTCTTCTATAACGGCCTGGGTGATGCCGTAGCCAAAATTTTCGGTTTTCTGCGCCGTGAAGCCCGGGTCATCGGGCCTTCTCCTGCCTATTCCACCCATTCTTCGGCCGAAGCGGCCCATTCCGGCTACGAACACCTGACCTACAACCTCGACCCCAATAACAATTGGATGCCCGATCTTGAAGATCTGGAAAACAAGGTCAAATACAACGATTCCATCGCCGGGTTACTGTTCATCAACCCGGACAATCCCACGGGTGCGGTCTATCCCAGGAAGGTTTTGGAGAAGATCGTGGACATCGCCCGGCGCTACGATATTTTTGTTATCTGCGATGAAATCTATGCCCACATCGTATTCAACGGTGCTAAAACCTGCCATCTGAGCGAAGTCATCGGTGAAGTCCCCGGCATGGCCCTGCGCGGTATTTCCAAGGAATATCCCTGGCCGGGCGGACGCTGCGGCTGGATCGAGGTTTTTAATCAGGACAAGAGCCCGGCGTTTAAAAAATACATCAAGTGCCTTTTAAATGCCAAAATGTTAGAGGTCTGTTCCACAAGTCTGCCCCAGTACTCCATCCCCAAGGTTATCGGCGATCCCCGCTACTTGGAGCATCTGGAACACCGCAAACGCATGTTCGAAGCCCGGGCCAACGAGGCTTTTGAGATCATCAATTCATACGACTACATCCATGTCACCCGCCCCCACGGAGCATTTTATATGGCCGTGCTCTTTGATGAAAATATCCTTACAGATCATCAGAGCCTGCCATTAGAAAATCCCAAAATCAGGGCATACATCGAAAACAAGGTCAAGGATGTGGCCGTGGACAAACGCTTTGTCTACTATCTTTTGGGAGCAACCGGCATCTGCGTCGTTCCGCTGACTGGGTTTTGCTGCAAACGCAATGGCTTCCGGGTCACCCTGCTGGAAACAAACAACGAAAAACGCATCGACACCTGGCACCGCATCGGCCGGGCGGTCAAAGAATATGTGGAATCAGCTGGATAGAAAACAATAATACCTGTATAAAAAAAGGAGGCAACCGCCTCCTTTTTTTATGCTCTCACAGGGAATACACGACACAAAAAAAAGTTATGACAGCAGGAAGATAACACATGTACTTTTTTTCAGATAAGCTGAATGCAGAGCCATGCTATCGTATTTTCCCCCTTTACCCCACTAGGTCCGGACTTCATCCCCGCAGTGCATACGACGATAAACAAAGCATTGGCATGTAGCTGTAATCGAGCTAGAGAAGCTACATACTATTCCCCGTAAAAAACCATTTTCTCCCTTTTTCAGACGTATGGGCTGGCCGAACTCTCCTCTATATCTGGACACATTGTCCTCAAACTACAGAAGTCGGCAACCCAAAAAATGCAGATCCAACGAAGACTCTTGGGGCATACAAAAAGAGGAACATAATGACGACGAGGGTACCTACCAGAGGAAGTAAAAAGATCGGTCAGCGTCCCGGCTCCTTGATCCATGTGGGAACAGAACGGACGGGAAAAGCCAGAATAACCGTTTTTAGCTATACGCATCAAGGCCGCCTGAGCGAACACGAGGTGCCGGAAAAAGAAATCGCTGCATGGTGTACGGAGGAGCCCTCCGTCCTGTGGATGAACATGGACGGCATACATGATATTGAGATGCTCAAAACAATCGGCAACGTATTTACTATCCATCCTTTGACCCTGGAAGACATCCTCAACACCGAGCACCGGCCAAAAATGGAAGAGTACGATACCTATCTGTTCATGGTGCTCAAACTTTTTACCCTGTCTGAAGACCTGGGAGAATTGGAAATCGAGCAGGTCTCTTTTGCTCTGGGCGAGAACTACATTCTTTCTTTTCAGGAACAACAGGGAGATGTGTTCGACGAAGTCCGCAGCCGCATCCGGGCGGGCAAGGGCAAAATCCGCAGCCAGGGTGCCGATTATATCACATACGCCCTGATCGATGCCGTTGTGGACAGTTATTTTCTTGTTTTGGAACATATCAGCGACCGCATCGAAAGCCTTGAAGAAGAATTGCTCATCAGCCCCAATCCGGGCATGCCCGAAGAAATCCATAGCCTCAAACGCAGCCTGATCCTGCTGCGAAAATTCATCTCTCCCATGCGTGAGGTCGTCAGCGGATTTCTGCACACGGAATCAGGTCTGATCCGGGACCCCACCAAGATCTATCTCCGGGATGTTCATGACCATATCATCCAACTCATCGAAACCATCCAGTCTCACCGGGATATCCTGTCCGGGTTACTGGATCTCTATCTTTCCAGCATCAGCCAGCGGATGAACGAAGTGATGAAAATTCTAACCATCATCGCCACCATCTTCATCCCCCTGACCTTTGTGGCAGGGGTCTACGGCATGAACTTCGAATATATGCCCGAGCTCAAATGGCGTTGGGCATATCCGAGTCTCTGGGCATTCATGCTGGTCATGTTTGGAGGCATGGTCTATTTCTTCCGAAAAAAGAAATGGTTTTGAACCAAACCCACTTTGAAATATGGAGTTTTTGCAACTAAAGCGGGTATCCTCCCTGGAGCGCAGGCGTCTCGCCTGCATTTTTTCTTTTTTTTATTGATGCCCGATTTGATGTTTGGGAATCGTGAAGAAGCGGACGGGACGCCCTCGCTCCCGGCACATCGTTATTCCGCCGGCAGGGGTGACTCTGGTTGGTCGCCCGGATACGGCACGGTTGTTGTCATTATGCAACCCTATAGATAACGTTCCAACAGAGCCGGTACGCCCCTACCAAAGATTTCGTAGCGAATAGTTATTTTTCAGTGAATCCTGCCCCCGACCTGCCCCGCCCCATCTTGACAAATATCTTCTTCCTGAATAGTTGAATAGTTATTCATATGTTCACCTATTCAAGGATATCCTATGCCCCCCACATCCAACACCAAATGTTTCCACCCCGAGGCCATCTCCAAGGCGCACGCCTGTATGCCTGATTCCGACCAGATCAGGCGGGTCGCCTCCCTGTTCGCCACCCTTGGCGATCCCACCCGGCTGGGGCTGCTGCTGGCCCTGCAAAAGGGCGAACTCTGCGTCTGCGATCTGTCCAGCATCCTGGCAATGACCATGTCGGCCATTTCCCACCAGTTGCGCATCCTGCGCCACCAGGGATTGATTGCTTCCCGGAAGGAAGGACGCATGGTTATGTATCAGTTGGCTGATGACCACGTCCAAAGGCTGCTGGCCCTGGCCGTGGAACATGGGACCATCTGCGCACCCAAACTCTCCAGGGGAGAAAAATGATCATACTCATGGACGTACTCAAAGCAGCTCTGGACATTTTTCTGGAATCGGCACTGTATATGCTTTTCGGCTTTTTTATGGCCGGGCTTTTGCGGGCCTTTGTACCCACCACCCTGGTCCAACGCCATCTGGGAAAAAACAAGGCCATAAATGTTATCAAAGCGGCGATCTTCGGCATCCCTTTGCCGCTGTGCAGCTGCGGTGTGATCCCGGCCGCCGCAGGTTTGAGGCGGCAAGGAGCCAGCAAGGGGGCCACGGCATCTTTTCTCATCTCCACTCCGGAAACAGGTGTGGACTCCATTATGGTCACCTACGCCCTGCTTGACCCTATCATGACGCTGCTGCGTCCCCTGGCCGCTTTTGTCACCGCCGTTGTCACGGGTTTGGGCATCAATGCTCTAGACGACAAAACCCCGGTTAATCCGGTGCCCCCGTTGATCCCTTTCGGAGAAATCCGCCCTTCCATCTGGAAACGGTTCCTTCAGGGGCAATGGTTTGCTTTTGACGATATCCTCGGGGACGTAGGCGGGTCCTTCATGATCGGCGTTCTGATTGCAGGAGTAATTACCGCGTTTATTTCCCCGGATCTCGTAACCGCCTATCTCGGCACAGGGATAGTGCCCCTGCTGATCATGGTTGTTGTGGCCGCCCCCTTATACGTCTGTGCCACGGCCTCAACGCCTGTTGTCGCCGCCTTGGCCCTTAAGGGCATTTCTCCTGGAGCAGCCCTGGTTTTTCTCCTGGCCGGGCCGGCCACCAACGCAGCTTCATTGGCGGTTGTGGCCAAAATGCTTGGCAAACGCTCTGCAGCTCTTTATTTGACAAGTATTATTATCGTGGCCTTGCTTTTTGGTCTGGGTGCTGATCATCTTTATGTGATGCTTGGTTTAAATCCCATGGCATGGATCACCCACAGCCAGAATACTGGTCAGTCGTGGACCAACATAGCTGCGGGCAGTGTTCTATTTCTGCTCATAGCCCGGGTTTGGATACAAAAATTTCGTGTGGCCCACAAAACGGGTTGCGCATGCAGCCACGAAGACGGGTGCAAAAAATGTTGAGCAAGCCAGACCTTCCTTCCTGTCGCGACCCCCAAAACGGCAGGCACGGCTGCAAACGTGTTCTTCCACCAGGTACCGTCTCTGGCCGGATACGCCGGACCGATCTTTCACCATCCTTCCAACCCAGGCTGCTCCATGAAAAACATTCTTTGGACCGAACAGACCCAATGCTTTGATACCCATGGCCATCCCATCCCCTGCCAGGGAAGTGGGCAGGATGCGGAGACATGGTCCGGATTAAAACTCCAAAACCGTTTTAGCCCTCAAGATCCCGATATGGTTCTCGACCTGGTCACCAACCTGACATGGACCCGTTCGGCCAATTACGGTGCCTTTCCCATGACCTGGATGGAAGCCCTGGACTTTGTCAAAGACATGAACAGCACCCGTCATCTGGGACACGCGGACTGGCGGCTGCCCAACAGACGGGAACTACGCAGTTTGATCAGCTTCGGAGCCAGCAAACCGGCGCTTTCCCCTGGACATCTCTTCAACGAGGTCTTCCAAAGCTGGTATTGGACATCGACGACTGCAGCCATTTTTCCTGGCTGTGCATGGTATGTGCATTTGGAAGGAGGACGGATGTTCTACGGGAAAAAAGACCAGTATGCTCTGGTCTGGCCCGTCCGGGGCACGGCCCGGCATCTCCCGGAAACAGGACAGAAACGCTGTTATGATATCCAAGGTCATCCCATACCCTGCCTACACTCCGGTCAGGATGGGGAACTGCGACACGGAAAAACCTGGCCGAAACCACGATTCGTACTCCAGGACAACACGGTTCATGATACCGTGACCGACCTGACTTGGCTCCGTGATGCGGACATGTTCGGCAGGCCCATGACCTGGCAGGAGACTCTGGATACCGTAGCGGATCTGCACATCCAAGATCGAAAATGGCGGATTGCGACCATCAACGAACTGGAATCTCTCGTTGATGCCTCAGAAGCCAACCCGGCTCTGCCTGAAGACCATCCCTTCACCCATGTCCGGGAAAGCTACTGGTCATCAACAAACAGTTTTTTCGAACCGGATTGGGCCCATGTCCTCTATCTCAACAAGGGAGCTGTAGGAGTCGGGTGGAAGGCAAAACCCGAGTTTTATCTCTGGCCTGTGAGCGGATAGCGGGCAATTCCGTATGCCGCAACCAGGTACTACGTGGATACTGCCCGTGAAAAAACCATACTAAAAGGCCCGGAAAGAAAAATTCTTTCCGGGCCTTTTGTCATCGCACCCTCCGCATGAGCGACAGATAACCTCATCGTGGCGTTACCTGTGTGCCGGAGACAGGTTACTGCGTTGCACCCGTTGGCGCAGGTTTCTGATACCCGGTCGGTCCCTGGGGCCAGGTTGTTGTTTCATACCATGCCTTGGGATATCCAACCTCTTGAGCCATCTTGCCTGGAGCGTTGACAAATCCATCGGCATAGCGCGCAACCATAATCCAAGCAAAATTCCACCAGTCTTTGACCACTCTATCGGCCTGATTCTCACAAAAAGCAAAAAGCAGCTCCCGGGCCTTTGCCGGATGCTTGGCATACAGGGCCAACGCCTGTTCATCCATGGCCTTGATCCCTTGGATCTCTCCCTGTTCCATTTCATCCTGCTTCTGGATGACATCCTTGATCATATACTCATATTTGACGGCAGCCCAGTTGGCCACAAAATAGCAGGCCCACCAGGCACTTTTCTGATTAAATTTTGTCGTATCGCAGGTTATGAAAGGAGCTGCAACGCGCAGAGCACCGACGTAGAATGGAACATAGCAGGTACTCATGGGCTGGTCCGGACCAAACCAGACAATGCCCCCGATGGGATCAGGCAGCCAGCCACGGGCCTGGCACACATAACTGTACCCGCAACGAAAAATGGAGATAGACCGTTCCCAGGCTCCCTGACGTTTGATGGAAGGATCACTGGTGTCACCCTTGGGGTCCATCCCGCCGGAATACCTGTAGGGACATCCAAAAGGATCAGCAGCCGTGCCCTTGGAAAGATCGAACTCTGTTCCCTGATAATAATCCCGGTACAGACTCATGACGTCACGAACCGCCAGTTTCGTGTCCGGCTTGATAAACAAGGGGTAGGCCTTGGTGAACCCGTCTTCGACCCACGGGGAGAGCTTCAGAGAAGGTGCCAGACGTGACTGCAGCCGCCAGACCCTGCGCAGGGAATAATAGGGGGGTTGTACTCATCTTCACTGACCGTACGCAGCCAGTCCAGCTTGCCGTCTGCAGGCTTCCACCAGCCATGTTTCTGGGCGATGGAGTAAAGATCTTTGCCAAAAAGCGTATTCGGATCATCGGGACCGATCTCCCTAATACGCAATTCAGTGGAGGCCACAAACACTTCACCGTCAGGAATCTTTTTGGCCACCCAGAGACCGCCTTTGCCCTCGGGACTGGGAGCCATCTCAATAACCCATCCTTTTTCAGGATCACCAATGGGCAGGGTTTCGCCGGTACCACAATAGCCATAGGTCTCGATAAGATGCCCGATAAGAAGCACCGCTTCCCGTGCAGTCTTGCACCGTTCGGCAGCCACACGCCCCAGTTCCGAACTGTAGAACAGGAGCTTTCCGGACACCGGCTCGGCCTGCACCTTGGCGCCGTCCGTACATTCGCCAAACATGAGCTGATGCTCATTCATGATGGCATAGTCGCCGTCATAATAGGCGTAAGTATATGCCCACCGGAGGAATGTATCCCAAAGGAATACTCTGAGGTTTTTCAGAATCGATATAGGTTGATCCCCGATCTATGCCTACATACCGGGGCTGAGAGTATCCATGGA
>Ga0265294_10004412_pt1 | contig 17607 bp, 11 predicted proteins | sample MunlanPumphouse3_FD_192504 | JGI IMG/M metagenome (GOLD analysis project Ga0265294, IMG submission 192504) | Groundwater microbial communities from a municipal landfill in Southern Ontario, Canada - Pumphouse #3 | ecosystem: Environmental > Aquatic > Deep subsurface > Groundwater | place...
CCGCCCCCATGGTGAACATGGTAGGAGAGTATCTGAAGGAAAAACTCGGCCAATATTTACGTCTATTGGAGGACTCGATCACGGCTTAAGGGCTGTAATCGGCAACACATAGACACCATCCGGTCGCCGATAAGCGGCCTTCGAAAGTCCGGAGATGATACAGAGGTCAATTTTCGGTGTTTGGCGGCCGTTAGGAGTCCAGCTATCTTTCCATTTAATGAGGCTGTCAGCCGCCTGGTCAAGGCGGTCTGTTCCCAACTTAATTTCAAAGGCCAGCAAATGACCGTCGGGCATCTCCATCACGGCATCCACCTCGCGATTTTGATCATCGCGGTAATGGTAAATGCCAGCGCCCATATGTTCTGCGTAAATCTTCAAATCGCGTGCAACGAGAGATTCAAACAGCAGCCCAAAGATATTAAGATCCGAAAGGAGCCGATCCGTTGTTGCCGACAACAGGGAAGCGGGAAGTGAAGGGTCCACGAACTGCCTTTTCACACTTTGCTGAATCCGAACGCGCGAACGCATATGGGTTGAAAATGGCGCCAGATTATCCGTGATAAACAGACGATTAAAAATATCCAGATAGGTCGACAATGTATCTGTATCGATTGTACGGCCGTCCATTTCGGACATATCTTTTAGCAAGACATTTTGCGATATCACCGAACTTTCGTGACGGGCTAAAGAACGGAGCAACAACCTCAACTTCTCCGGATCACGTTTTCGTTCATCCAACCGATAGATATCATCTTCCACCACCGCCATAAGATACTCTCGGGGAACAAGCGCGGCATCTCGAAGCGACATCTGGATACTGGCGGGCCATCCCCCCCGGATCACGAGCTCAGTTAATCGGGAAAGCATCACATCACCTGTTGCCTTTGCTTCAAATTCACCCTGAACAAGTGCGCTAAGTGACACAACACCTGAAGAATCACCTGACTCAAACAATGACATCGGACGCATTGAAAGACGCGCGATCCTGCCTGCCCCGCTATGCAAAATACCCTTCTGCCTCGGTGTGGAGGAACCCGTCAAAATGAATTGTCCCTTCTTTCCTCTTTGGTCCACAAGGTGACGGACAGCATCCCATAACGCCGGCACTCCCTGCCATTCATCGATAAGCCTAGGCGTGTCTCCTTCCAGCGCAAGTGCAGGTGAAAGTTCGGCCAGGCGTCTGTTTTGAAAATCTCCCTCCGGATCGCCAATAAAGATTGAACTATTTGCGTGATTTAACGAACTCCATGTTTTTCCGCACCATTTAGGCCCTTCAATGCTGACCGCACCGAAAACATTCAAAAAAGCTTGAATCTGCTTGTCAATGAGACGTGGCATGTATCCACTAATATCCATCTTGTCGCCCTCTCTCTGCTCTCAATTAACCTCATCCGGTCATATTCTGCAATTCCATCCCGCCATATTCCTGAACTCCAGTCGGTCAAATTCCGTTTGATTGAAAAGCCATGCGCTATTTCCTATACTGATCCTTGTACGAAACAACCCTTTTATGGAACAACAGATCGGCGGAATGACCATGATAGATATCAGAAACCTCAGTAAAAGTTACGATGGCGTCAAAAACGCGGTCGACGACCTCAGCCTCGAAATAAGAGACGGAGAAATCTTCGGTTTCTTAGGACCCAACGGCGCCGGCAAAACCACCACCTTAAAACTCATCACGGGGCTATTGTCCCCGGACAGCGGCAGCATCAACGTGAACGGCTACGACATTGAACAAGAAGCCTTGGAAGCAAAAAAACACTTCGCCTTTGTCCCCGACAACCCCGACACCTTCACACGCTTAAAAGCCATCGAGTATTTGCGCTTCATCGCCGACGTCTACGGCGTCGGAAAAGAAGAACGCGAAGCGCGCATCGAGGACCTCACACATCGCTTCGGCATCTTTGATGTGTTGAACCAAATGGTCAAAACATACTCCCACGGGATGAAGCAAAAACTCATCCTCGTCGGTGCGCTGTTACACGACCCCGACACCTGGATCCTCGACGAACCCATGACAGGCCTTGACCCCGCCTCCTCTTTCCAGTTAAAACAACTGATGCGCGAACACGCCGACCAGGGCAAGACCGTCCTCTTTTCCACCCACGTATTAGAAGTCGCCGAAAAAGTCTGCGACCGCTTAAGCATCATTGACAACGGCAAACTACTCTTTGTCGGCACCATCGAAGAATTGAAGGCACGCTACGCAAAAGACGACTCCCTCGAGTCACTCTTCCTGAAGCTCGTGGCCCAGGAAGAAGAAGCGGCACCCTACGTCCCCGATGACATGATGGAGTCACTATTATGAGACAGTACTTCATCCTCATGCGCCCCCTGTGGAAGGAAATGCTCGGAAGCTTCGAACAAGGCTTTGGACTTTCTAAAAAAAAGGGAAAAAAGAGAAAACCGCGCTCCAAAATCGCGTCCATCTTACTGTTTGGTTTCCTATTCCTCATGCTCGGCTTTTACTCCGTCATCTACGGCGTGGGCATCACCCAGTTCCTTATCTTGGCAGGAAACCCCGACGGATTCATCCAGATGGTCGCCTTGGGCGCACCCTTGCTCATCTTACTCTTTGGCATCCTGCAGGCCATCCCCACCCTCTACCACGAGACAAGCCTGGAATCCCTCCTCGTCCTACCCTTAAAACCCTCCGTCATCATCGGGGGAAAAATCACGCAGGCCTACTTCCCCGCCGCCGTTTTCCCCATCGCCTTTTTCTTCCCCGCGCTCATCGCGCACGGCATCGTCGCAGGGCGCCCCTGGGCCTTCTACGTCCAATCCATCCCCTTCATGTTCTTTGTCACCTTCATGCCCTTCGCCGTCGTGGTCATCTTGCTGCTCTTTATCATGCGCTACACGAAATTTGCCCGCGACAAAGACCGCTTCCAGATGGTGACCTCCATCTTCACGGTGCTATTGGCGGTGGGATTTTCGCTGTTCATCAACATGCAAAACGTGGGCACCCAGATGCCGGGCTCCCAAATGTTCGGCCCCGACGGCCGTTCAACCTTCATGTCCGGCGCGCTGCCCTACATCCCCTCCTCCTACTTTGGCGCGGGGATGCTCCTTTATGCCGACAGCGGGTACAGCCTTTTAAACGGTATCCTGGCCCTGTTGGTTAACGTCTTCGCGCTGGGCGTGTTACTTCTTTTAGCCCGACGACTCTACATCCCCGGCGTCCTCGGCATGCAGGCCGGCGGGAAACCCACAAAGCAATTGACGCGCGAAGCGATGCATCGGGCGCTTCGACCGCGCAAGGCCTATCGGGCCATCGTGCAAAAAGAATGGAAAATACTCCTTAGGACACCCGCCTTTTTCACCCAAACCATCCTTGGCGCCGTCCTCATGCCCGCCCTCATGATCGGGGTCATGATCATGACGCTGTCGCGCATGGACAGTTCAGGCGACCTCGAATTTGACCTTATCGGCATGCTGCAAATTTGGAACCAATCAGGCGCCTGGAAACACTCGCTTTGGCTCATCGTCATGATCGCCTCTGCCGCGGCCGCCTTTTTCTCCGGCTCCAACATGATGTCAGCCTCCGCCATCTCAAGGCAGGGCAAACTTTTTTATTACTCAAAACTCATCCCCGTCCCCGCGCGCGTCCAGGTATTCGCCTGGCTGACACCGGGGCTTATGACCACCACCCTGATCTGGTTGTTTTTAACCGCCGGCATCACAATATTCCTAAAAGGCTCCTTCCTTTTCGGGCTCATCGTCTTCGTCACCGCCTGGCTAAACGCCTACTTGGTGCAAATCGTCAGTTTTTTCACGGACATGTTCTTTCCCAACCTCGACTGGACCAATGAAGTTCAGCCGGTGAAAAACACCAAAGCCACCATGGTCTCAGGGCTCGGCATGTTCATCTACGCCGGCACGATCGTGGGGGTGGGCTTTTTATTTCGCAAGATCTGGGGCGGCCACGACCTGTTAACCGCCCTCTCCATCTTCATCTTCTCACTGGTCATCGTCATCCTGGCGACACTGTTAGTATTAAAACGCTCCGACAGGCTCTTTAGCGCCATCGACATATAAATAACCTAGGAGGCTTACATGAACACATTAAAAGGTAATCTCGTCTTCGGACAATCCGGCGGCCCCACATCCGTCATCAACTCAAGCGCGGCGGGCGTCTTCTTAGAAGCGCTCGAACACCCCGAGATCATCGGGCGTGTTTACGGCATGCGCCACGGCATCGAGGGTATCCTAAACGATGAGCTTTACGACATCACGCTCGAAGATAAAAAAGAGCTCGAATACCTGACAGGAACCCCCTCCTCCATCCTGGGCACCTGCCGTTACAAGCTCGCCGACCCCGACGTCGATGACACGGACTACCAAAGGATCTTAGAAATCTTCAAAAAATACGACATCCGCTACTTCTTTTACAACGGCGGCAACGACTCCATGGACACCTGCCACAAAGTCAAGCGCTATCTTGAAAAGAACGACTACGAATGCCGCGTCATCGGGATCCCGAAAACCGTCGACAACGACCTTTACGGCACCGACCACTGCCCCGGCTTCGGATCGGCCGCCCGATACGTGGCCACCGCCATCTCCGAAGTCTGGCACGACACCCACTCTTACCACACCCCCATGGCGGTGGTCTTTGAATGCATGGGCCGCCACGCCGGCTGGCTCGCAGGCGCCTCTGCCCTCGCCTCTGTCATCGAGCGCGGGCCTGACCTTGTCTACTTGCCCGAACGCCCCTTTGACGAAGACAAGATGATCCGTGACGCTAAAAAAATCTTAAAAGAAAAGAACATTGTGTTGATCAGTGTCTCCGAAGGCATAAAGACAAAAGACGGACAGCTGGTCGTCGAACAGCTCTCCGCGAGAAAAACAGACGCCTTTGGCCATAAACAACTGGGCGGTACCGCCCAGTTATTAGCCGAGCGCTTAGGCGAAGCATTAGGCATCAAGGTGCGAGGCATCGAATTCTCACTCCTCCAGCGCTCCGCCGCGCACTGCGCCTCAGGCGTCGACATCGAGGAAGCCTTGAGGGCCGGAAGAGAAGGCGTGAAAGCCGCCATTTCCGGCACCACCGGCGTCATGATGGGATTCGAACGAAAACCCGGCCAAGACTACGGCGTCGACATCGTCCATATCCCGCTTGAAAAAGTCGCGAACACTGAAAAAACCGTCCCCCTCGACTGGATCAACGAAGAAGGAAACGGCGTCACCCAAGCGTTCATCGACTACTGCCTTCCCCTCATCGGCGGAGAGCCAAAGCAGATCCACGAAAACGGCCTGCCGCGCTTTGCGAGGCTGAAAAAGATCCTAGCAAAATAGAGACTTAAAAGTAGAAAACCCGGGCATCTCCGAAAAACACGGCTCCCGAAGGAACAGGCGAACGGCACACCCTAATAATCGCCTCCGAGGGGCCGTCGGGAAGATGCCCGAAGGCATCCCTTCCCTCCTCATCGAAGAATCGGCGCATAATAAGCCGGTCATCGTGGGCCTCAATCATTTCAAAAAAGCCCGTGCGCAGTACCTTGGCATCGTGTTTCAGACGGACTAACTCCCAAAGACGCGTGGACATCTCATTTTTCGGCCGATCCCCTTCTCTTGGAAAAGTCCTGCGATTAAAGGGATCGTCATAACCCTCCATGGCAAACTCATCGCCGTAATAAACAGCGGTCGCGCCCGGGAAGGCCAGCTGTAACAAGGAGGCAGCCAGCAGTCGTTTCTCCCCCTTCGCCCGCTCATCATCGCTCAGGTGCGCAGTCGCCTGTTCTTTCCGGTTGTCAGGTTTCGGCTTCCCCGACAGTTTCGTCACAATCCGCTCCGTATCGTGACTGCCCAAAAGGTTCATCTGCGCATAAAGCGCTTCTTTTGGCGTAATCGACAGCATCTTCTCAAACGCAAAACCGAGCTCACGAGCATCGATCTCATCAGTCAAAAAAGCAATCACATCCCTGCGGAAGGGATAGCCCATCACGCAGTCATGCGTATTCCCAAACAAGAAATCACGGTAAGTCCCGTAGCTGATCTTAGCCGTCGGTTCCTCCCAGACCTCCCCCATGACAAGCGCGTCCTCGGACTCTGTTTTCACGCGCGCTCGCAACAGCCGCAAAAAAGAATCAGGCAACTCATCGGAGACATCGAGGCGAAAGCCCGAGCACCCCTGCCTTAACCAATAGGCGAGGACTCCGTCCTTGCCAGCGATAAACGCACGGTAAGACAGATCGTCCTCCTCCACATTCGGAAGCTCCGGAAAATCCCACCAGCACTCATAGCGCGGTCCGTCCATCGCGTCCTGCATCTCATGCGAGAAACGATACCAGGAGGTGTAATCGGAAACCTGCCCTTCACACACCGCCTGCCAGGCCCCCACCGAATCGTAACGGCCGAAGCGGTTGAAATAAAGACTGTCCGCCCCCGTGTGGCTGAACACGCCATCCAGGATCACATGGATACCCAAGGCTTTTGCCTCAATAAAAAGCGCGATGAGATCCTCATGGGTACCCAACAGCGGATCCACCTTCAGGTAGTCGCCCGTGTCGTAGCGGTGATTCGACTTGGACTGAAAGACAGGATTCAAATAAAGCACATTGATGCCCTTTAAAGACAGTTCCGTCAGGTATTCGCGGATGCCGTTTAACGTACCGCCAAAAAAATCGCAGGCCTCATACCCCACGGGTTCCTTCCCCTCAAAATCGACCTCCTCATCCCAGTTTTCGTGCCAGATGCGCTCCGGATAATGCATGAGGGAGCGGGCATAATCGCCATCAAAGTCTTTGCCCCGGCTGAAACGGTCCGGGAAAATCTGGTACAGCAAAGCACCCTTCATCCAGTCAGGGGTCTTGAAATCTTTTTGGTGTACCGTCACCTGAAAAGCCGGAATCAATTCCGTCCCGTCCACCTTAAAATCAGAACTGACCCTAGAGGTCTTCGCCATAACACCGCGGGTGTCCTCGTCCGGAAAACCCCAGCGGTAGCGCCCGTCCAAAAGCTGTGCCTCAAACCAGTAGTAGAACAACCCCGGCTCATGGTCCATTTGGAGGGAACACTCATACACCGAGTGGCCCTCATTTTTTGAGATCCGCTTCATCGGAAGAAAACTCTCACGCACGGGCGGCAGCCCGTACACATAGAACAGGCGAAGTGACGCGACCTCGGCCTTTTCTTCCACAGCCACACGCAGTCGTAGCGTGCTGCCACAGGCAACCGCCCCCATCGGATCACGATAAAAGGCTTGGCTCACATCATGCGAAAAATGTATCAATGATTAACGCTCCTCTAAAATAGCTTCGTAAAGCGTTTCATATGTTTTGGCCGAACGCGTCCAGGAATAGTCTCCCGACATCGCCTGCTGCACCATGTTCGACCAGGCTTCACGATCCTCACGGTAGAGTTCGACCGCCTCTTTGGCCGTGTAAAGCAGTTCATGGGCGTTGATGTTCAAAAAGCCAAAACCCGTCCCCGTCTTTTCGTACTTGTTGTAAGCCTCCACCGTATCCGCCAAACCGCCCGTCTGACGCACCAACGGCAGGGTGCCGTAGCGCATGGCGATCATCTGGGAAAGCCCGCAGGGTTCAAAAAGCGAGGGCATGAGGAAAAGGTCGGAACCTGCATAGATACGCCTGGAAAGCAGACGATCGTAGGTGATAAGCGCGCGCATCTTTCCCGGGTGCCGCGCTTCAATCTCCGACAGCGCCTTTTCATAGGCAGGATCCCCCGTCCCTAAGAGCACAAACTGCACATCCTCCTCCAACAACTCATCGAGGATATGGAGCAGGAGATCCAAGCCCTTTTGCGAATCAAGGCGGGTCACCATGGAAAGAAGCGGTATTTTGGGTTCTTTCGGCAAATGGCACTCCTGCTGCAAAGCCTTCTTGCAGGCGGCCTTGCCCTTCATCCAGGACTTCAAAGAATAGGAGGACACAAGCTCCGGATCCGTTTCAGGGTCGTAGAGCTCCGTGTCGATACCGTTCAAAATCCCTGTCAATTTCCAACCAAAAGACAAAAGGAGTTGGTCCAGCCCCTCGCCGAAATACGCCGTCGTAATTTCCTTGGCGTAGGTCGGCGACACCGTGGACACACGGTTTGCGAACACAATGCCCGCCTTCAAAAAATTCGGCGAACCGTCCTTTAACACCTTGTCCTCGGTCATGTAGTCATCCGACAGATCGAACAGGTCCATGACATTCTCGCGCCCGTGAATCCCCTGGTGCTTTAAGTTGTGGATCGTCAAAAGAGTCCGAAGATCCGTAAAATACCCGTTCTTTTGGTAGTGGCTCTCTAACAGCACCGGGATCATGCCGGACTGCCAGTCATTCAAATGCAACAGATCCGGGAAAAAATCCATCGGCTCGCCCAAGGCTTCCAACACCGCGCGTTGGAAAAAGGAAAAGCGCTCAATGTCAAAAGAATAGTCAATATACAGGCTGTCATGACCGAAATAAAAGTCATTATCGATGAGGTACAGGGGAACCCCGTTCACCTCCATCTGAAATAAACCGCTGTACATGGTGCGCCATCCCAAACGGATGATCGACCAGCGGACAAACTGCAACTGTGAGGCATAGGACTCCTTGATCGTCTTGTAGAGCGGCATGATGACCCGAACATCGTGGCCGAGGCGCCTCAAGGCCCCGGGCAATGAGCCCGACACATCGCCTAAGCCCCCCGTGGAGGCCAAGGGCACCATCTCCGAGGTGACATAAAGTATTTTCACTTACAGGTCCTCCTTAGACAATCGAATTCTTGCCGATGACGATCGGATAGCCCGGCTGACCGAGCAGACGCCCTCCCATTTTAATCACACTGTTCTTGTCCACGATCACATGATCCAAGACGACGCCTTCCGAGATCTGCACATCCTGAAACAGTACGCTGTTCGTCACCCGGGCGTTGCGCCCGATGACACAGCCTCTGAAAAGGACACTGTTTTTCACTTCCCCCATGATGACGCAGCCGTCCGATGACAAGACATTGTCCACATGCCCGCTCTCAGGGGAGACAATACAGGGCGCCTCATTTTTAACCTTCGTGTAGATGGGGCGGTCGTGGGAGAAAAGCCCCCGCCGGATCTCATCGTCCAGCATGCTCATCGAAGCTTCAAAGTAGCTTCGGATATCGTAGATGCGAAACAAAAGCCCCTTATGCTCCACCGCCCTTATGTTAAAGCGGTCGTAAAGCTGGAGCAGGCCGAGGATGGAAAAATCGGCGATGCCGCGGGCCATCATCTCGGTCAGGATGCGGATCAATAAATCCTTTTCAATCACGAGGAGACCAAAGGCATTCAATTCACTCGCGCTGTATGGGAAGTCCACCATCAGGCCCGTAATCCGGGAATCCTCATCGGTCTCAATCGCAAGCGACAGCGCGCTTTCTTTTTTTCCGTCCCTTGCGTAATACACCGACATGTCGGCGCCCGAAGCCTTGTGGCTGTCTAAAAGCGGTCGGTAATGCACGTTGGACACATAGTCGCTCGCGGAAATAAACACATATTTCTGATCGCCGCTTTCCACATAGTCAATAATGCCCTGCGCGTCCGTGCGGTCAGGCGCCCGGGTCACCGGGTTGATATAGGGCGGGATCAGGTAAAGTCCCTGACGCATGCGGTCAAGGTCCCACCAGGAGCCTGTGCCCACATGGTCCATGAGTGACTTGTAGCGCGTGAGCGCGACGACACCGATGCGCTTAATGCCGCAGTTCACCATGTTAGAAAGGGTAAAGTCGATGATGCGAAAACGTCCGGCAAAGGGCACGGCCGCAAGCGCTCTTGGCTGATTTAAGGCACCCAGCTGGATGCGTCGGTTATCGGCCAAAATAAGGCCCATGGCGTCCGTTAACATAGCTCCATCTCCCTTCTCACCTGGTTGGGGCTTTCAGCCACCCGATCAGGATGCGTCTTCGCGTGCCCCGGCCCCACCATGGAGTTGCCCGCGATGCGGGCGCCCTTTCGGATCACAAGACCGGGGGCGATCACCGTGATGTCATCTTCACAAAGTGGGGACATAAAGGCATCGCCCGGTTCATCGGGCGTCGCCCTGACATCCTCTTCAATGATGGTATTCATCCCCACAATGCAGCGCGTCAAGACCGCGCCTTTTTTCACACAGGCCCCCGGCATGAGAAGCGAGTCGCGGACCACGGCTCCCTCCTCCACGATCACGTTGTAACCGACAATGCTGTTTTCGACCTCGCCGAAAATTTCAGCCCCGTCGGTCACCGCGATATTGTTCACCACTGCTTTGGGTCCGAAATAATGCGAAGGGCGCTGGGGGTTCTTCGAATAAACAGGCCAACTCCGGTCGCGCAGGTTAATCGCGCTCGGCTCTTTTAACAGGTCCATATTGGACTCCCAAAGCGAGCCGACCGTCCCCACATCCTTCCAGTAGCCGTCAAAATGCCAGGTGAATACATCGAGGCCGCGCTCGATCATACCGGGGATGACATCGCCGCCGAAGTCATTTTTCGACCCGGGATCATTCTCATCTAAGATCAGCACTTCGCGCAACACCTCCCAGGAAAAACAGTACACGCCCATGGAGGCGAGATTATTTTTCGGCTGTTCAGGTTTCTCCTGAAACTCAATGACCCGGTCGTGTTCGTCCGTGTCCATAATCCCGAAACGAGGCGCCTCACTCCAGGGCACCTCAATCACCGCAATCGTCGCGCCCGCCTTTTTCTCGATATGGTGCGCCACCATGGCGGCATAGTCCATCTTGTATATATGGTCGCCGGATAAGATCAGCACATAAGACGGTTGGAAGCCGTCAATAAAGGGAATATTCTGGTAGATCGCGTTCGCCGTCCCCTTGTACCAGTCATTGCCCTCCTGGCTCAGATAAGGCGGCAAGATATAGGTCCCGCCGTTGTTGCGGTCCAAGTCCCAGGAATGGCCGTTCCCGATGTAGGAGTTCAGCTCAAGCGGTTGGTACTGGGTTAAGACACCGACGGTTTCAATCCCCGAATTCATGCAATTACTCAAAGGGAAATCGATGATCCGGTAGCGGCTCCCAAAGGGGACCGCCGGTTTCGCGATGAAGTCAGTCAAGACCCCGAGCCTCGATCCCTGCCCTCCGGCCAGAATCATGGCGATGATCTCTTGTTTGGCCATCGTCTTATGCCTCCTTTTCCTGTTCTCCTTCGTAGAGAAGGTACATTCCCGCCAAAGGCGGGACCGGTAGTTTGAGTATTAAATCTTCCGACAAAAATACCCGACCCACATCTAAATCCCGGTAAGCGCTGCCCCCGTATAGCGGATCATCGCTATTCAAGAGTAAGTGATAACGCCCCTCATAGGGGACCCTGAGAGGATATTGCTCATAGGAGGCGGGCGTCATATTGAGCAGCACCAGGATCAACTGTTCCTCATGAAGCGCGCGCCTCGCGTAGGAATAAACACTCCGCTCGCGGTCGTCCGCATCAAGCCACAAGAAGCCCTCCCAGCTATCGTCGACCTCCCACAGGGCCTTGTGCTCCAGATAGAAATGATTCAACTCGCGCACAAAGCCATGCATCGCCCGGTGGAGCGGATACTCCAGCATAAACCACTCAAGCTCCTCATAGTAGCGCCACTCTAAATAAGGCGCGTACTCATTGCCCATGAAATTCAACTTCGCCCCCGGATGCGACATCTGGTACATGTAACAGGCGCGAAGCGAGGCAAAGCGTCGCCAGTCGTCACCCGGCATGCGGCCTAAAAGCGACTTCTTACCGTGCACCACCTCATCGTGAGAGAAGGGCAAAATAAAGCGCTCCGAAAAGGCGTACATCATGGAGAACGAGAGCTTCTCATGCGCTTTTCCCCGGGCATAGTAGTCGTGCTCCATATAGGACAGGGTGTCATTCATCCAGCCCATATTCCACTTATGCGTGAAACCGAGCCCGCCCTTGGACACAGGGGTGGTCACCTCGGGGTAAGGCGTTGACTCCTCCGCCGCCATAATGGCGTGGGGGAAATGCTCCCGGATGATCGCGTTCATCGATTTCAAAAAATCGATGGCTTCTAAATGCAAAAAACTGCCTTCGTCATTGGGCACCGCGTCGGGCCTTCCAAAATCTAAATAAAGCATGGAGCTCACCGCATCCACCCGAAGGCCGTCCGCGTGAAACTCATCGAGCCAGAACCAGGCACTCGACAAGAGAAATGACTGGACTTCGGCCAAGCCGTAATTAAACACCAAGGTGCCCCAGTCGCCGTGCTCGCCCCGCCTTGAATCGGGGTCCTCAAAAAGCGGCTGGCCGTCAAAGCGCGCTAAGGCAAAATCGTCTTTGGGAAAATGCGAAGGCACCCAGTCCAAAATGACGCGCAGCCCCGCCTGGTGGAGGGTGTCGATTAAAAACTTCAAATCGGCCGGTGTCCCGTAGCGCGAAGTCGCGGCAAAATACCCCGTCACCTGGTACCCCCAGGACGCATCCAGGGGGTACTCCATAACGGGCATCAGTTCCACCGCGTTATAGCCCATGTCAAGACAGTAGGAGGCCAATTCCGGCGCGATGTCGCGGTAGTTCTTCACATGGCCGTCCCCATAGCGCCGCCAGCTCCCAAGATGCACTTCATAGATATTGAGCGGACCGATGTCTTGGACATCCGGCCGGTTCACCATGTATTCCCCGTCGCCCCATTCGTAGTCGTGCTCGCCGTCATACAGGATCGAGGCCGTCGAGGGCCGTGTCTCCGCGTGGCGGGCAAAGGGGTCGGCCTTTAGTGTCACGCGACCTGAGGCCGTCCGAACAGCATACTTGTAGCGCTGCCACATCACAGCGCCCGGCACAAAGCCTGTCCAAATACCGGTTGTCCCATAGGGAATAAGAAAATCGGATGAGGGATCCCATCCGTTGAAATCACCGACCACACTGACCGATGACGCGTGCGGCGCCCAGACAGCAAAGGAATAGCCCGGCTCACCTTCCGGTGAAATCCGCGGGCGGGCGCCCAGCATTTTATAGCTTTGGTAATTCTCTCCTTGATTGAATAGCCAAGCCTGATTCATAACGCCTGCTTTTCTTCGCTCCGTTGTACGGGCCGTTTGTTGTGCCCTCATTATACATGACAGCACCTAAAGCTTGAGCGTTACAACCGTCACCCCGTCTCCGCCTTCACCCTCACCGCCCAGGCGGAATGTCTCCACACGGCGGTCGCGCGAAAGTGACTCATGGGTAGCTTTTCGAAGCGCGCCTGTCCCCTTGCCGTGTACAATCCGGACAGGTGAAAGACCCGCCAACAGGGCATCGTCAATAAACTGATCCAATAAATTCAACGCCTCGTCCGCGCGCTTGCCTAAAAGCATGAGCTCAGCCCCCGCGCGCATGACAATGTCCGAGCGAAGGGAAGAGGCTTGAGTGACGCTTGTTTTCTTGTCGGCCTTCTTTTTTCCGGAAGCGCGGACAAGGGTCAAATCCGACAGGGGTACCGTCACGCGAAAAGATCCCGCCTCCAGCACCACCTGCCCTTTTGCGTCAGGCAACGCGCGCACCACGCCGTCAATCGAAAGGGAGCGCGAGCGATACTTTTTGCCTAAGACAAGCGTTTCAGCCGTGAGCGGCCCCTCCGGTATATCCGGAGTTTTCTTTCGCATCTGGTATTTTTTAGAAATCTGCGACAAACGTCCCCGCGCCTCAGAGGCCACACGGTGATCGACCGACTGTCCTTTGGTCCGAAGGAGTAATTGGTCAATCTCCTCCCGCGCGGCTTCCAAAAGCAATGCCGCTTCTTCACGCGCGCTTTCTAAAACCTTGTCGTGTTCTTTTTCCAATTTTTCGCGCGTCATTGCCAGACGCTCATTGGCTTCCACGGCCTCGTCTTCTAAGCGCGCGATCTTCTCCTCAATCTCCCGCGCCTCGCGGTGACTCTCCTCAATGGCGGAGACAAGCTCCTCAAAGCGTTGGCCTTCCTCTGAAATGAGTGAGCGCGCCCGGTCAATAATCTCCGGTGACAGTCCCAGCCTCCCCGAGATGACAAAGGCATTACTCACCCCCGGCACTCCGATCAGGAGCTTGTAGGTTGGCTGCAGGGTTTTTGTATCAAATTCACAGCAGGCGTTCTCCACGCCGGGTTCATTCATCGCGTAGCCCTTGAGCTCGCGGTAATGGGTGGTCGCCACCGTATGACAGCCCGAAGATTTCAAATGATCGAGGATGGCAATGGCAAGCGCCGCACCCTCAGAAGGATCGGTCCCCGCCCCGAGCTCGTCTAAGAGCACGAGCATCCCGGGACCTGCCGTGTTCGTGATGCGGATAATCTCCTTCATATGGGAGGAAAAGGTCGACAGGTTCTGAAAAATGCTCTGCTCGTCCCCGATGTCGACTTCGATCTGTTTAAAAAAGGATATTGAAGATCCGTCAGAGGCCGGGATAAAAAGGCCGCTCATGGCCATGAGGGTTAAAAGTCCGCAGGTTTTCAGACTCACCGTCTTGCCCCCGGTGTTCGGCCCCGTGATGACCAGGGTGTTAAATGTTTTGCCCAGTTCAAAGTCAATGGGGACCACGCGGTCGCGCGCGATCAGGGGATGGCGCGCCTTCTTCAAAAGAATCACGCCCTGTTCATTTAACAGGGGGCGGCTGGCCTCCTGGTCCAAGGCCAATTTGGCCTTGGCCATGCGGTGGTCGAGCTCGGCCAATATTTCCGTGTCATCTATGAGGGCATCCGCCTGATTCTCGACAATCCCGGAGAGCTCCTGCAAAATCTTTTCAATCTCACGGCGCTCTAAAAGCTCGAGTTCACGGATTTTATTATTCAATTCAACGACCGCCATCGGTTCAATAAAAAGGGTGCTCCCCGTAGAGGAACTGTCGTGTACGATGCCCCGGACGGCCGCCCTCCGGTCACTTCGGACCGGCACGACGTAGCGTCCGCTTCGCATCGTGATGATCCCCTCCTGCAGCGCTTCTTTGTGTGTGACAAGCACCTTGTCGAGCGCGCGGCGCACGGAGGCCTGCGCGTCGCGCAGGCGCCGACGGATCGAGGCCAATTCGGGGCTCGCCTCGTCATACAGATCTTCTTCATCCCGGATCGACTGTTCTAAACGACGGCGAAAGCCAGGCAAGGGGGTCAGGCGCCCTGCCATCTCGTGGATCAGGAGTGCTTCTCTTGCGTGCCCGTCACCTTCCACGGCGTCAAGCACACGCTCAACCGCGCGTAAAAAAGAGGCGATGCGCAAAAACTCAGCCAAGTCTAAAATCGCCCCCGCCGAGGCGCGGCGCACAAAGGGCCGGATGTCATTGATGCCCATGAGGGGGAGGTCGCCGTATTGTAACAATCGTTGGACGGCGTCATCTGTTTCGTTTAAGGCCTTTTGGGCACTTTGAAAATCCAAAAAGGGCGCAAGCGCCATGGCGCGCATGCGGCCGGGCGCCGTCTGTGAGAAATCGCCGAGCGCCTCAATAATCGCGGGGAACTCAAGCGTCGTTTTCGTCTTGTCTGAGATCATTTTTTTTCTTGCCGACACCGGCCTGCCTTGTCACATAGTTGACCGTCGCGATGAAGGAACATAGAATTGCGGGGAGAAAGATCGCCTGCCTCACCCATCCGGGTTCGGCCTTGCCAAAGAACATAATCACCGTGGCCACGACAAACAGAAAGGTAGACACCTTCCCGTACTTATCCGCGTAGACCACGACATTTCGCTTGGTTAAAAGAAGCGCGCTTCCAAACAGCATGAAGGATTCGCGCACCACATAGTAAAGTGGCACCCAGATGGGGGTCAATCCTACCGAAAACAGCATGAAGGCCGTGACCACCTGAAACACCTTGTCGACGAAGGGGTCGAACAACTTGCCGAATTCCGTCATTAGGTTGAAGCGACGCGCGATGAAACCATCTAAGAAGTCGGTCGCCCAAATGAGCAAAAACAATGAAAAAGTGGCCATCCGATTCTCAGGCCAGCGGGAAATCATGACGGCCAGAGGCGCGATGGCACACAGACGGATCAATGTCAGTGTGTTCGGGATATTTAAAATAAAGCGAAAATACTTGTCGTTTTCGCTATATTTTTCAGGTGATTTATGCTCATGCCCCATAGCTTTCTCCTGCCTTTCGCCTCGTGGCTACCCGTCTATTGTCTCATATAATCGATTCGTTTGACGCCCTAAAGATAACCGAAATTCTCATCGCCGAAAGCCGCCATCAGGAGTCCTGCTGTTTCTTCATTCCAGTCGACAGAAGGGATGTCCTCTTCCATACAGATACCCTTTTGCTCATCAAACAGGCGCACGGGGAACGATCCGCCAAAATACGACAGGGCCGCCAAAAGGCGTGTCTTGAAATCCGGATCAGCATCGTGAGGGATGCGGATCACCAGGGCCCGGGGTGGCGGCACCGGCGCTTCGCGCCCGTTATCGCGACGCTTCTCGGGTTCTTTTTTACCATTCTCCCGAGGGGATGGCTGCTTTTTTTCTGATTTTCGGCTTTTGTATTTATTAAATTCAACAGGCAAGGCGCGCAGTTCCTCATGCAAGGGCGCGATGACATTCGCTAGGAGCTTAGGCTCTTCTTCCTTCATATCCAGCGTGCCGCCGATGATAAGGGCGCTGTAATCGTCCAACAGATGATGGTACTCCGTGTAGGATCTCGGAAACACCACCACTTCATAACTGCCCTCGTCATCCTCAAGGGTCAAAAAGGCCATGCGCTCATTCTTCTTGGTGAAGGTGTCGCGCCGGGCGACCACGAGCCCCGCCATCACGAGGCGATCCCGGTCTTTAAACTCCGAGCGCAGTTCGATACCTTCCTGCTCTTCGTCGTCGTCCTTCGTGCGCAGTTCACTGCTTTTCACAAGCTTCAAGGCCTCGATTGCCTCGCGGTAGGTGTTCAAGGGGTGCCCCGTGATGTAAAGGCCCGTCATCTCTTTTTCCATGGCCATGCGCTCCACCATCGGGAAGTCGGGCACATTGGGGTAACTCGGCTCATCGTTCTGCGCGAGATCAATGTCCTCATTTAAGTCAATGAAGGAAATTTGCCCTTCCATGACTCCTTTTCGGGCGCTGGTGACACTGTCGCAAAAACTGTCTATGACCGCCACCATCTTGGAGCGCGTCACGCCGAACAAATCACAGGCCGAGGAGCGGATCAGGCTCTCAATCATCTTGCGGTTGAAGGAGAGGTCGCACATCCTTCTCAAGAAATTGCCGTAGCTTGTGAAGGGGCCTTCTTTTTCGCGCGCCGCAACCAATGAAGCGATAGCCTCCTTGCCTACATTTTTCACCGCGCCTAATCCGAACCGGATCGCCTGACCCTCCGGGTGAAAGCGCGGGCCGCTCTTGTTGATGTCAGGCGGCAGGATCGGCACCCCCATCGTCTCGGCCACGCGCACATAGCGCCCCGCTTTGTCGAGGTTACCCAAATGCGAATTCAAAATAGCCGCCATGTATTCGACGGGGTAATAGTATTTGCACCAGGCGGTGTAGTAGGCGACCGCCGCGTAGGAGGCCGCGTGCGCCTTGTTAAAGGCATAGCCCGCAAAGGCATAGATGTCGTTAAATAATTTGTCGGCGACCTTTCGCGGCACGCCGTTCGCGATCGCGCCCTTGACTTCCGCGCCCTTCTCATCGGCACCGCCCTCAATAAACAGCTTGCGGTAGCTTTGCAAAAGCTCCTCATTTTTCTTGCCCATGGCGCGGCGGACGTTGTCGGCCTGCGCCAGC
>Ga0265294_10004413_pt1 | contig 17607 bp, 20 predicted proteins | sample MunlanPumphouse3_FD_192504 | JGI IMG/M metagenome (GOLD analysis project Ga0265294, IMG submission 192504) | Groundwater microbial communities from a municipal landfill in Southern Ontario, Canada - Pumphouse #3 | ecosystem: Environmental > Aquatic > Deep subsurface > Groundwater | place...
GAGGATAAAGCGCGCTTTTACTTTTTGAGTATTTCCGACCACCACGATAGCTAAGGGAGCGGTAGCCAATACCCGACCATAAGGATGGCTTGCAGCAAGCATATCAAGCAAAGCACGCTTATTTATGACCATAAACTCCCAAGCTTGTTCGTTTTTGGCACTCGGTGCCTGCATGGCGCACTTCAAAATGTATTCAATTTCGGCTTGCGAAACAGGATTATCCTTTTTAAATTGGCGAACGCTGCGCCGAACCAACATATTTTGATAAATCACTTCTTTCATTATCTTCACCTCTTAATTCTTTTCCCTTACATATTCCAATTTGAACCGCTTTTTACGTCAACGGTTAGTTTAACACCAATCTCCGTCGCCTTTTCCATCTTCTCTTTTACAATTTTTTTCACGGTTTCCAGTTCTTCTTGCTTTACATCCAGAACCAATTCATCGTGAACTTGGGCAATAAGTTTGCTTTTTAAGTTAGCCTCTTTTAAAGCTTGATTCAACAAAACCATCGCCTTTTTAATGATGTCGGCGGCTGTTCCTTGAATCGGCGCATTCAAAGCGGTTCGTTCACCGAATTTGCGCAGTGCAAAGTTCGGACTGGAAAGTTCCGGAATATAGCGTCTACGGTTAAAGAGCGTGGTGGTATAACCTTTTTGTTTGGCTTCCTCCACGATTTTTTCGAGGAAAACTTTGATTTCCGGATAAATCGCAAAGTATTTATCGATAAAACGGGCAGCCTCACCTGGCGAAATGTGCAAGGTTTCCGAAAGCCCCCAATCGCTCATCCCGTAGATAATACCGAAATTAACCGCTTTGGCATATCTGCGCATGTCTTTGGTGACTTCTTCAAGCGGAACGTCGTGGATTTTGCTGGCAGTGGAAGCATGAAGGTCTAGGCCATGATTGAAATCATCAATCATGTGGGCGCTTTTCGCCATCGAAGCCAGTATCCGCAATTCTATCTGCGAATAGTCGGCGCTCAACAAAACATCCAGACTTGGCACAAAGGCGCTGCGAATAAGGCGTCCGTCCTCGGTTTTGACCGGAATGTTTTGAATATTCGGTTCTGTCGAGGAGAGCCGACCCGTTAAAGTCAATGCTTGTTTAAAAATGGTGTGGACTTTGCCATCGGGATGAATTTCTTCAATTAAACCCGTAACATAAGTATTGTACAGTTTAACGTATTTCCGGTATTCCAACACCAAGCGCGGCACATCATGTTTTTCCGCCAATGATTTCAATACATCGGCAGCGGTGGAATAACCAGTTTTGTTTTTCCGTCCGGTGCTTAAGCCCAATTTTTCAAACAAAACTTGTCCCAATTGTTTTGGAGAATCGATATTAAATTCCGTGCCGGACTTGGCGAATATTTCTTCCCTCAAGCGCTCAATTTCTTGTTTAAAGGTTTCGCCAATTGCGACCAAACGTTTTTTGTCAATCGCAAAACCGTTGGTTTCCATCTCAGCCAATACCTTGGCAAGCGGAATTTCCATCTCAGTTAACAAGGATAATTGATCGGTTGAAGTCAATGCTTCGATAAGCGGTTGTTTAATTCTCTTGGCATAAAAACATTTATCCAAACTATATTGGGCATAAACCGTTAAATCGGGAACATGGTATTTTGCTTTTTTCCCGTAAATAGCATCAATTTCCGGCAAATCGCACGGAATCATCCGACTAAACATTGTTGGCAAGGAATTGGATACATGACTTGGATTAACGCAATATACTCCCAAGGTTACGTCAAAATCGATTCCTTGGACATCAATTCCCAGTTTAGCAAGCGATGCGATTAACCTTTTACTGTCAAGCGTGCCTTTTTTGATTGAGGAATCCTCCAAATATTGCATCACTTTTTCGTCAAACAATCTTTCTTTTTCCAAGAAAAAACCTTTTTCCTCAAAGAGCAACGATATTCCGAGCACGTTAGCCCGGTGGTAATTGGCATGGTCGAGTTCAACTTCAATGAATGACGGTTGCTTAAAGCATTTACATGCTTCTTCAAAGGAATAATCTACTTCGATCTTTGGCGAATTAACAACAGATTCTTCCTGGATAAAAGTCTCTTCGACATTAGGAATCGCATCGATTTTGCCAATCATATGGTTAAACTCATAGCGTTCAAAAAATTGCCTAAGTTCCAATTTATAAAAAGTCTGGCGTTTTAAGGCAGGTATATCTTCTTCCAAAGCAACATCGCAGTTAATGGTCGCGAGTCTTTTGGTTCTAATGGCTATTTCTTTATCTTCGATAATATTTTGTTGGATTTTCCCTTTGACTTGGTCGACATTGGAAAACATATTTTCAATTGTTTCAAATTGAGACAACAATTGATAAGCCGTTTTAGGTCCAACCCCGCGAATGCCGGGCAAATTGTCCGAGTTATCCCCGGTTAAAGCTTTAAAATCGACAATTTGCTTAGGAGATATTTGCATTTTGTCATAGAAATTATCGATATTGAAAACTTCGAGGTCCGATACCCCGTGACGCGTCAAAAAGACTTGCACATGGTCATCGACCAGTTGCAACATGTCTTTATCGCCACTTAGGATAATGACATCATGATTATTTCTTTTTGCCTTTTTGGCAAATGTGCCGATAATATCATCGCCTTCAAAACCTTCGATTTCTAAGCGTTTAATACCCATTACATCAAGAAAGTCTTTGATGGCAGGAATTTGCATCGCCAGTTCTTCCGGCATAGGTTTGCGTTGGGCTTTATAATCGTCAAATTCTTCGTGGCGGAAGGTTTTTGCTTTGGTATCAAAAGCCACCAAAATATGCGTCGGTTTGATGTTACTGATGCTTTTTATCAACATGCCGACGAAACCATAAAGCGCATTGGTATATAACCCGCTCTTGGTTTGCATGATGCTGCGACCGGGAATACCTGCCGTCGCATAGTAAGCCCTAAAAAGAATACTGTTACCATCAATTAATAAAACTGTCATTAAAATCATCCTTTCTTGCGTAAGGCTTTTAATCATTTTATCATATTTTGCGAAAAAAAGATAATATTACGTATAACTTTTTATGCATTTCTTTTTTTAGGGGAAAATACTTTTGAATTGAATAACGAGGTGAAAAAGTTTGAAAAAAATTATTAGGGTTTGCCAGTTAATCGTAATTCTTCTGCTTATGGTTTCTTGTTTTTCGGAAGAATTTCCCCATGAACTAAAAGAATTGGGCTATACCGTTGAAGATCTAAAATCTTTCAAACACTTGGAAAAAACAATTCTGGCGGGAAAAATTCCCAAAGTATTTTTTGAGGAAGTTAGGCAATATTCGGTGTTTCAACCCCAAAATTTATTGGATTATTATTTTCTCCACCTTCAAGGCTATTCAATCATCCAATCTCTAAATCGCATCAATCACCCCAACTTTTTAAGTTGGGAAGACAAAACTTACCCCGCAATCACGGTTGAAGGAATTATTCTCGTCAATTCCAAGTACGGTTTATCTTGGGGTTTTTTTCCCACCGAGTTAGTAAACCTTCAAGGCGTGGGTTTCATCAAACGTCCTAACGAAACCATGCAAATTAAAAAAAGCGCTCTTAGCGCCTATTCATTGCTTTATCAAGCCATGCAAAGTCAGCAATTGGAACCCCTTGTTTTTTCGGCTTATCGTCCTTACGAAAAGCAAAAAACGCTTTGGGAAGAAGCGGACCCTTTAAATCGAATGTATTTGGCCAAACCCGGTCACTCCGAACACCAAACAGGACTAGCCCTCGATATCGCCAGTATGGAAAGCGGTTTAACCGATTACTTTGAAAACACTATCGTTTTTCACTTTTTGTCCAAACATGCCCACGAGTTCGGCTTTATCCTTAGATACCCCAAAAATAAAGAACACATTACCGGCTATCCTTATGAAGCATGGCATTACCGTTATGTGGGGATTTTTCACGCTCAAAGAATGCATGAACAAAATCTTTGTTTGGAGGAGTATCTATATTTCAACTATCCGCTTCCCTTAAATCCCAATTAAGGGCGGTCTTTTGTCTTAACTCTTCATTTACTTTAGCTATCAACCGCGCAGGATTTCCGTAAACCAAGGTATTGGGCATGACATCTTTAGTGACGATGCTGCCGGCACCGACGATTGCGCCTTTGCCAATATGTATACCGCTTAAGATGACGCTCCCTGCGCCAATAAAACAATCGTCTTCAATCACAACCGGACTGCTTGCCAACGGTTCCAACACCCCCGCAATCACCACCCCGGCGGACACATGAACATTATCGCCAATAATGGCGTTACTTCCCACCACCGCATTCATATCCACCATGGTATTTTGGCCGATTGTTGCGCCTTTGTTGACGGTTGCGTTCATTAAAATAATCGCGCCTTTTTTTAGAGTAACCCCTTCCCTAACCACCGCACCTTTCTCAATACGGACATCCGGGTTTAAATAATGAGGATAAGCAAACAGCGCATTATAATAATCAACTTCCAAATAATAATCAGTAATGTTCATTTCTTTTAACAGTATATTTATCTTTGAGTACTCCCCGATTAATAAACTACCGTTTTGAAACCGAAAGCAATGTATTTTATCCATTTCCACTTCAATTGGTTGGTTGGTATAACATTTAACCCATGTTGATTTTTTCAATTTAATTTCACCCTCTTATAAATTTATGCATAGGCAAGCAAATAATATGCAAGCAAGATGATTGCCCAGCACAACTTTGGCTTCTAGGCATAAATTATAATGAAGGAGGTAACCAATGCAATATCAAGAAATCGTAAATGAACAAGGCGAACGGTTTTTACTGCCTTTGCTAGCGGTGGGAGCTGCAATAACCTTACCGTTTTGGCTCGCACGCAGGCCTTGTTGCATCGTGCCATATCCGGTAGCATATCCGACATATTTCCCAATGCCTTACCCATATCCTTATCCCATGCCTAAGCCCTATCCCTATCCTCTTCCTCCGGACAATCAACAAACTCCCATTCCTCAAGGGACGTTGCGGGGAGCAGTTCGTCCTTAAAACCAAAGAACGCCAGGTCTTTGGTTTTTTATTTGGCAATCAATGCTCTTAATTCTTCTAAATAATCCGTAGCTTTGATCGTATCGGCATAACCTTGTCTGATCATGCTTTCGATTTTTTTGGCGCTAAAGTTTAAAGTTCCGGTGCGGAAGTCGCCAAGGGTTTCGGAAGGATAAAGGTTAATCAAAGTACAACCGGGAAAAGAATCAGGATGATAAAAGCCATGTTGATTCAAATAAACCACAATGATGGTTTCATATCCCGCTACGTACAACGTTTGATTGGTGTATTGTCGCTTAAACCGCCGTCATTGTATTTCTTCCCATTGATGGAGACACTGCTGAAAATAAAAGGAATCGAAGCAGAAGACAATACAATTTTTACTTGTTCGGCTTTACTGTATTCTTTCAAATTAAAATAGTTGGGAATGTTGTTTTTAATGTCATGGGAAGCCACAAAACAATCCCCGGGAAACTTTTTTAATTTGTCGGGATTTAAATATTTGCTGATACCCGCTTTTAGGTTTTCGGTTTTTAAGATTTCTGCTTTGGTAATATTGTAAACTGCGGTCATATTGGGTTCGCCAAGCACTTTATATAATAAGCGTTGTCGCTTATTTAAATCTTTGACCTTAATGGCGTCAACTTTCGCTTTTTCCCAAATCTCATACCCCACTTTTATATCGCCTTGAGCAAACAAGACTCCGTTGATGGCGCCGACACTTGTACCGGAAACACCGGTGATTAAAGGAGCAATCCCGAGATCAAGCAAAGCTTGCCATACACCAATTTGATAGGCGCCTTTGGCACCCCCGCCGCTCAATACTAATCCGATTTTTTTATTCATTGCTAACTCAATCCTTTTTCGTATATTTTAACGCGTTTTCATATTTTTTGCAAGTCATATTTGACAACAAAAAAGCCATCTTACGATGGTCTTTGTGGCTTTTGTTTGTTGCCTGAACGAATCAATTGCGGCCTATGATAAGCGGAATAATAATAGGCATATGGGTTTGGATAATAACCGTAAGGGTTAAAAAAATACGGTGGATACGTTGGCCCTTTTTCTTCTTTCGCTTCCTCGGCAGAACTTTTCTTTACTTCTTGGGAAACCGGAATCGCTTCTTCTTCTGCTGGAGTCCTTGGAACTTCCTCATGTTCTTCGGTATTTACAATTGCTTCTTTGTTGATTTTCGGATAATAATCTTCAATAAAAGGTTCCACATCGGTTAACTCAAGATTTACGCTTTCCGGAATTTCCGGTAAACGAAGTTTAGTTCCGGGAATCAAATTATGCCAGGCCGAAATGTGTTGATTGATGCTTTTTATTTCGGTTACCGATAAATTATAGAGTAGCGCAATCTTTTCAATTGTTTCGTTGGTTCGAACAATATGATAATTCATTATACCCCCTAAGCTTAATTACTACTCTTCGATGGGACGATCATTTAAAAAATCTTCATTAATTTCGTTTTCAAAGTCATCTATCGGTTCATAATGTGGTGAATTGGTAAAGACGGTAACCATCATCTTGGTTTCGCCAATTACTTCCACTAAAATTTCAAAAATGACTTCAACTTCAATGCCCTCATCGACGATACGCGCATTTGTACAAGTTGGTTGTTGCAAGACGCGCGCGATTACATCACAATGATCGCCGATATTTTCGCTGACGATTTCTCTTACTTTGATGGAATCTTCATATATTGCGATGCCTCTTGCGACCTCAGTGCGGCTGTTGTTGTCATAGGCATACCAAATATCGATTTCAAAGTTACCGGAAACATCGACCCGTTTGCCATTTAACTTTGCTTCAAATTCATGATTTATGACCCAGCATCCTAAAACACTAAATGCGCTATGTTCGGGAGTAATGATTTGGCGAACACGGAATAATTTTTTGCCTTTCGCTAGTACTGCTCTCGTTACTATCTCGCGAATTTCGTTCATAAATATCCCTCCTCAGTAACAATATATTCTAAATATCGGTGACTTGTGACACCTTATTATATGTCTGAGGATGGGTAAATAGCACTTTAGACCAAAACACCCCGCAAGTGCCAACTAAAGGCTTTTTCAATTTTGACCTTTACAATTGTACCGATTAACGATTCATCTCCGACAAAATTAACCAGTTTATTGTGGGGAGTGTAACCAGTCAACACGTCCGGCTTGTTTTTGCTGAAACCTTCAACCAAAACTTCCACGATTGCTCCTTCGAAGCGTTTGTTTCCGAGGAGACTGTACTGGTTGACCACTTGGTTAAGCCTATGCAGACGGTCTTTCTTTTCCGCTGCGGTTAAGGTGTTGGGGTAGGTTGCGGCAGGAGTTCCGGCTCGCGGCGAAAAGATAAAAGTAAAGGCGCCGTCAAATTGAATTTCATGCACAAGCGTTAGGGTATCACCAAATTCTTCTTCGGTTTCGCTTGGGAAAGCTACGATAAAATCGGTCGTAATGCTGATGCCAGGCACAGCTTCTTTCAATTTTTTCATTTTGGTAATATACTCATCACGCGTGTATTTGCGATTCATTTTTTTCAATACCCTGTCATTGCCCGATTGAACCGGCAAGTGCAAATGAGGCATGATATTACCACCTAATGCCATCGCTTCAATAGTTGCATCGTCAAAATCGCGCGGATGGCTCGTGGTGAAACGAATGCGCGGAATTGGAAGTTTGTTCAAATCTTTCAAAAGGTCTGCAAACCCATAGTTTCGGCCTTCCAAATCTTTTCCGTAAGCATTGACGTTTTGGCCAAGCAGCGTGACTTCCAAATAACCTTCCTCCGCCAATGATTTAACTTCTTTAATGATTTCTTCCGGAAAGCGCGAACGTTCTTTTCCCCTGGTATATGGGACGATGCAATAAGTACAAAACTCATCACACCCATACATAATATTAACCCAAGCTTTTTTCGCGTGTTCTCGTTTAATAGGAATCTCTTCTGCAATATTCCCTTCAATCGACCACACATCCACCACCGCTTGATGACGCACGAAGATATCAAAGATATAAGCAGGCAAATCAATGATGTTGTGGGTTCCGAAGATTAAATCAATATTGGGGAAACGTTTCTTTAAGGCGTTAACCGTTATTTCTTCTTGAGGCATGCACCCACAAACCCCAATAACCAATTCGGGCTTTTCTTTTTTATATTGTTGGATGCGTCCCAATTCTCCAAATACCCGGTTTTCCGCATTCTCTCTAATCGCGCAGGTATTGAATAAGATGAGATCAGCTTCCTTTTCATTCAAAGTTTCGCTGAAACCCATGGCTTCGAGAATCCCGGAAATCCGTTCGCTATCGGCTAGATTTCCTTGACAGCCAAAGGTTTTTAAATGATATTTTTTGTCCTCTCCCACAGCGCGGTATTTCTCGTCAAGCCTGAAGCGGATAATTTCCACTTTTTCACCACGTCTTTTCCGCGCTTGATTGAGGGAAGGAGTAAAGTATTTGCTGTAGTCTTTGGACATTTATTACATCTTCCTTTATCTGTTTCCATTTAAATTTTCGTATTCCGTATCGGTTATACCGAAAATCACTTTATCAAAGATTTTTCCGTCATAGCGAAGATAACCGTTTCTGGCTACTCCTTCTCTGATAAAGCCCAACTTTTCGCAGACTCGTTGCGATTGATGATTGGTCAAAAAGGCGCTTGCTTCAATTCTTTTCAATTGAAGCACACGAAAACCATACTCAAGGACGCTTCGAGCAGCTTCTGGAATGATTCCCCTCCCCCAAAAATCAGGGTTAAGGGCATAACCAAGTTCGGCCTTAAAACCGAATATGAGGTTAAATAATTCGATTGTTCCTATCATACGCCCGGTTTTACGTTCGATGATGGCAAACACGCCGGGTTCACCGCGTTTTTTGGCTTCCAAAAAAATTTGGATAACCCTTCGCGTTTCTTGAACGTTCGTATGAGGGGCCCATCCGGCATTAGGCCCCACAAGGGGATGCTGGGCATAAGAAAACATGTCCTCCGCATCCCCCAAACAAATCTCCCGTAAAATCAACCGGGGCGTATATAGAACAGGCAACTTTATCATGTAACTCTCCTCTTAAGTAAAAAGTTGGCAAATGCCAACTATGCCAACTATTTACGAGCTTCTACAATTAACTTGATGGCTGTACGCTCTTCTCCATCAATAATAATGTCGCTAAAGGCTGGAATGCAAATTAAATCTTTTCCACTTGGGGCAACATAACCACGGGCAATCGCTATGGCTTTAATTGCCTGATTTAGCGAACCAGCACCAATTGCTTGAATTTCCACAGTGGATCGCTCACGAAGGGCATTTGCAAGAGCTCCTGCAACTGAATTAGGTTTTGATTTTGATGAGACTTTTAATACTTCCATTTTATTATTCCTCCTACTTAATTGATGCATTTAATTATATTCCCCCAGCGACTTCAATATGCCTAGTTGCATAAGGGCTGAATATACATGTGCATTTTATTCTATCACGTGTATAACCTCGAAGTTTGTCACTTTTTGTGTATGATCATCTAGTTCTACAAATAAGCCGTTAAATTGTGACCTTCCTTCTTCCATCGGATCATGCCTAGCTGGAAGTCCTGTGAGGAATTTCTTTATAATGTTTTGAGGTGTAACCCCAATAATACCGTCAAGCGAACCTGTCATCCCGAGATCCGTTATAAACATAGTTCCTTTCGGCAAAATGCGTGCATCATTGGTTTGAACGTGAGTATGCGTACCCACAACAATGTGCACCCGACCATCAAAATGATGGGCAAAAGCAGCTTTCTCGCTTGTTGCTTCACCATGAAAGTCACAAAAGTATAAATCACTTTTAACATTTTTCAATAACTGCTCCGTTAATTGAAACGGACAGTCAAGCGCGATATTTTCAAAAATTCGGCCCATGACTTGAAAAACAGTTATTTTTTTGCCATTGTAATTAACGGTTAAGAATCCTTGACCCGGAACTCCGGAAGGGAAGTTCAAGGGGCGGATTAAATTTCTCGCATCTTCGATAAAATTGAAAATATCGTGATTGCGAAATGCATGGTTGCCTAAAGTAACGACATTAACATTTTGTTCTAACAAAAAATGATAGTATTTCTCATTGATGCCATGACCGTGGGCAATGTTTTCGCCATTGACCACGATAAATTGAACACCTTTTTCTTGACGCAATTTTTTAAGTTGACGGGCGAGAATTTCGCGGCCTTTGACACTGAAAACATCACCGACAAATAAAATTCTCATAAAACCTCTTCTAGCGAGCCACTTCTTGGACTCGTACCTCACGAATAACCGTTACTTTGATTGTACCCGGATAATTCATAGTGCTTTCAATTTTCTTCTTAATATCGCGAGCTAATTTCATCGCTTCTAAATCCGTGATTTCTTCCGGTTTGACTAAGACGCGTATTTCGCGGCCGGCTTGCACCGCATAAGTCTTATCCACACCTTTAAATTCATTCGACAATTCTTCAAGCTGTTGAAGACGGCGGATGTAATTATCAAGCGATTCGCTCCGAGCACCCGGACGCGCTGCCGATAAGGTATCGGCCGCTGCCACAAGCACAGCGATTAATGTTTTAGGATCTTGGTCATCGTGATGTGAGGCAATCGAATCAACTACCTCAAGCGGTTCACGGAAACGTTTGGCAATCTCTAAGCCAATTTCCACGTGACTGCCTTCAGTTTCATGGTCAATTGCTTTGCCGATATCATGAAGCATTCCTGCTCGACGAGCAAGGATTTCGTTTTCCCCAATTTCCGCGGCCATTTTACCGGCCAAAAATGCAACTTCTTTGGCATGAGTTAAAGCATTTTGACCATAACTGGTTCTGAACTGTAGGCGTCCAATAAGTTTAACAAGTTCGGGATGGACTTTGCCGATTCCCGTTTCAAATACCGCTTTTTCGCCTTCTTCGCGAATCTCGTTTTCAAGTTCTTTTACGCATTTAGCATACACTTCTTCAATGCGCGGCGGTTGAATTCGGCCATCGCTGACCAAAATTTCCAAGGTTCTTTTCGCAATTTCCCGGCGAATAGGGTCAAAACATGAAATGACGACTGAATCGGGAGTATCGTCAATAATTAAATCGACACCGGTTACTGCCTCTATGGCCCGGATATTTCTCCCTTCTCGACCGATGATGCGGCCTTTCATATCATCATTAGGTAAAGCGATAACGGAAACAGTTTTTTCTTGTACTGTTTCGTTAGCGTATTGTTGAATGGCATTTGCTAAAATCGTTTGGGCTTTGCGTTTTGCCTCGCTTTTAGCTTTTTCTTCTTGTTCTTTTAAGAATAAAGCAACATCCATTTGAATTTCGTTTTCAACGCGTTCAAACACAATGGTTCTTGCTTCATCCATGGTTAATGATGCAATTTCAAATAATTTGGTTTCTTGTTCTAGTATTAATTCCTCGACTCTATTGCTTCGTTTTTCAAGCGTTTCTCTTTGTTCTTCCAATTTTTGTTCTTTTTTGGCTAAACTGTCTTCACGCTTGTCAAGATTGATTGAACGATTATCAAGACGTGCATCTCTTTGATCCAATTTTTTTTCTAAATCTTGTAATTCTTGCTTGCGTTCTTTCACCTCTTTATCAAAGGCTTGGCGAAGTGCATTTATCTCCTTTTTAGTCTCCGCAATCAATTCTTTTTGACGGGCTTCAGCTAATCTCTGCGCGTCAATTAACAGACGATCTGCTTCTTTTCCTAAGGCACGAAATTGTTCTTCGACAATATATTTTCCTTTTGCAAGGGCGATGTTCCAAGCGGTAATCGTTCCTGCAATTCCGGCAATAACAGCGAGAAATATTACTATCCAACCCCAAGGTTCCATAATAATCTTTCTCCTTTTTAAGTAATTTGTTCTGAGGTATAAATTATTGTCTTATTTGACATATTGTTTGAAAAATAGATAAATCTATACTTATGTATTATACCATTACTGTTGCGATTTTGTCAAACGATTAAAATATATACTTCCTTTTTTATCCATTGGGAAAAACGATAGGGTTATTAAAAATACAAATTTTTTAAAAGTATCTCCCCATAGTATTATACCACAATAGAAGCGTTCGGATTAATTTTCCAATTTATTTTTTTATTGACTCATACCCTTTATTTGTTTATGCATTTTCGTTTTTTCTATACCCATCAAAAAAAAGCCAATTGAACAATTGGCTTTTTGTATTATTTTGTCAGTTCATCCAAAACAAAGGCCATCGGAACAAGTTCTTGCCCTTGTTTGTGAAGAATTTCCAAACACAACAATTCTTGATAGTTTATTTCTTTTAAAGCAGATAAAAAGAGGGAAAAATCAATGGTTCCCGTGCCAATCCCGCCATGCGCATCCCGAGTTTGATCGTTATCGCTTAAATGGGTATGGTATAAATAGTCTTTTAGGGTTAAGACAAAATCTCGCAAATTTTGTTTTGCCACATGGGCATGGCCGGTATCCAGCGTAGCTTTTACATTGGGACGGTTGATTGCTTTTAAAAGGGTCACCATTTCTTCCGGGAAGACGCCTAATTCGGGTCTACCGTTCATGTTTTCCACCATTAAGTTCATTTGAAAAGGCGCGCAGTAATCCGCCAAATACTGAATATGTTTAACAGAATAGGCGGTAGCTTCTTCATAGGAAACCCCTGGTTCTATTTCTCCGGGATGAATGGTAAGTTTTTTTATACCAAACTTGTTGGCAAAATCAATTGCTTCCACCATTCGCTTTAAGGTATCATCAATATTATTTACAGTGGCAAGATTATTAGCTTTACCGTGGGGCAAATGCAAAACTTTTTCCAAATCAGTCTTTTTAAACAATTGGGTTAAATATTTTTGATAATTATTCCTTCCTTCTTCGTTTAACTGATAGGGAAAAAAGATTTCCGTTCCTTGAAAAAAACCCGGTTTGACCAGTTTTTGGTAATAGTGTTCAATGTCGTCATCGGTGCGCGTATGATAAATCGTAAAACAATATTTGTTTTTCATGCGTGTGTTTTCCTTTCTTACAGTTTAATTATACGAAAAACGAAAACGAAAAGCAAGCGAAATCTTGGCACCAAGAATATTTTTTGGGCGTATAATACGATGGGTGACTATTGGTGAGAAAAACATTGGCTTGGGAAAATATTATTGACGAAGAAACGATTAACTTGTTAAGTGAATATTGGGGAGTTCAAAACTCAGATGTCCCTATTCCCGCTTTAATTCAAGGGGTTATGATGGAATTAAGTTTGGCCTCCGACAAACAAACGGAAATAAATTTTGGGAGAGCCTTAAAAGAGGCATTTTTTCGCTTGTTGAACAATCCCCATTATTATGAGGGGTTAAATCTTTTATTAGATCTTTGGAAAAAAGGCTTATATAAAGAGTTTGTCAATTGGTATCGCAATATTGTTTAAAGGGTTTGTCGAAAAGCGCTAAAACCATTGCATTAATTTAGGTTTTTTTGTATAATGTTTATAATGAGGTTGATAATATGATTAATTACCCCACAGGCAAACCCGGCAAAAAAACCGAAAACACCTTTTTGAAAAATCCTAATTTAGCCAAATCACGCCTTGGCACCAGTTTCGAACAAGCGCTAAATGAATCCAACCAATATTATTTGCAACACAATATTGCCATCATCCATAAAAAACCTACCCCGGTGCAAGTCGTAAAAGTTGATTTCCCTTCCCGAAACAAAGCCCGGATTGTGGAAGCATATTATAAGATTCCTTCCACCACCGACTATAACGGCATCTATCGAGGAAAATATATTGATTTCGAAGCCAAATCCTGTAATGCCGGGTCGTTTCCTTTTGCCCACTTGTTCAAACACCAAATCGAACATTTGCATAATGTGACAAATCACGGCGGAATCGCCTTTTTGTTGATTGAGTTTATCAATAAGCAAGAAGTCTATTTGTTGACAGTCGATAAATTGATTAGTTGTTATGAAGCATCCTTAAACGAGGGAAGAAAAAGCATCCCTTACGCTTATTTTAAAGAACATGGAATTTTAATTAAGCCTTCATATGCCCCCAGGATACCATACCTTACCGCGGTTGATCAAGTATTCTTTGCCAAATAAAACAAAACCCGTTCGGATATCGTTTATAGTTCGATACCAAAACGGGATTTTTTTTATTGTTCTTTAAGTTTTGCGCGAATTTGCGTTTCTAGTTCTTGGGCAAGGGTTGGATTATTCTTCAGCAATTCTTTGACGTTTTCTCTTCCTTGGCCTAAACGTTCACCGTTGTAAGAAAACCAGGAACCACTTTTTTGAACTATTTCGAAATTGGTTCCCAAATCAACGATTTCTCCTTCGCGAGAGATTCCGCGACCGAAGATTAAATCGATTTCCGCTGTTTTGAACGGAGGAGCAACTTTATTCTTGACGACGCGAACTCTGACGAGGTTGCCGACAGCATCAGTCCCTTGCTTAATTTGGTCAATCCGGCGAATATCCAAACGAATGGTAGCATAAAACTTCAAAGCACGGCCCCCGGAAGTAGTTTCGGGACTGCCAAAAAGAACTCCCACTTTTTCGCGAATTTGGTTTATAAATATCGCCACGGTTTTGCTTTTATTAATAATTCCGGCAAGTTTGCGCATCGCTTGGCTCATCAAACGCGCTTGCAAACCGACATGACTGCTTCCCATGTCGCCTTCGATTTCTGCTTTCGGAACAAGGGCAGCTACCGAGTCGATTACAATGATATCGATGGCATTACTGCGTACCAAAGCTTCTACGATTTCTAAAGCTTGTTCGCCATTGTCGGGTTGCGACAAAATTAAGTTATCGGTATCGACACCCAAAGCTTTCGCATATGTTGGGTCTAAAGCGTGTTCCGCATCAATAAACGCCGCATAACCGCCTTTCTTCTGAGCTTCGGCAATAGCATGTAAAGCAAAAGTTGTTTTACCGCTGGATTCCGGGCCATAGATTTCAATAATCCGTCCCTTAGGATAGCCCCCCACTCCGAGCGCCGCATCAAGCGCAATCGAACCGCTGGAGATAACTTCGATTTGTTCTTGGACCCTTTCGCCCAATTTCATGATGGAGCCTTTGCCATATTGCTTTTCAATGGATTTAAACGCTTCCTGAAGCGCTTTTTCTTTTAATTCTTTCGCGTCTTTTAAGCCTTTTTCTTTAGGATCTGCCATGATTTACCCCTTTCTTATCTTCTTATTTTAAGACGTGTTTATTTTTCAGGATATATTCGGCACCGCTCACGATTGTTAAAAGGGCGGTTGCGTAAATAAGGATTTGTAAAAAAACTTGTATCCAAGGGATTGTCGTTCCCCCAAAAACCAAGAGCATTATCACCAACGCAAATTGAAAGTTGGTTTTGACTTTACCAAGAGTGCTTGCAGCAATAACAAGATTATGGCTGGCCGCCACGACCCGGAAACCGGTGACCGTCATTTCGCGTGCCAGGATAATAATCAGCACCCAAGGTTCCAAATAGTGTTCGGAAACCATTAATACCAAAACCGTCAAAACTAACATTTTATCCGCTAAGGGATCGGCAAACTTTCCAAAATTGGTTATCAGGTTGCGCTTGCGGGCGATATGACCATCTAATAAATCGGAAAAAGCGCCTATTAAAAAGATGATTAGAATAATTAGGCTTTGCAAATTTATCAAATTAAAGATGGTTACTTCTTTTAAAGATTGTATTAAGGATATAACGATAATAAGCGGAATCAAACAAATCCGAAATAACGTTATGCGATTAGGCAAATTCATATTGCACCTCATAGATACAATTAGTATACCATATTTGTCAAAATAAATCTAATTATACGATATGGTTTTATTTGCAAAATTTGCATTTTGTTATGGGTTTAAAAACAAATTAAAAAGCATTAACCTTTTTAGTTTTCCGGTTAATGCTTCATTTAAAAAATTTTTTTAATCTGTCAAAATACCTGCCAGCCTTCTAAAGATTCCGCCTACGATTTTTTCAATCGCATTATCAATCCGCAAGGCCACATCGCTGGAAAGATCCCCTTCCGGGGATAAAGGAATCGGTTCGTAATTACCGCTCGGATCGGTGATTTCATGTTCAAACTCTTCTTTGGCTTCTTCAAAGTAATTACTTGAACCAACCCGATATCTTCCCCCAATAATAATTCCCAAAATAAATAAACACAAAACCAGCAAAAACTTGCCCGCTCGTTTGGCCATTAAAAATTTCCTCCCTTTAAGGATACAATTTTAAGATACTTCGCAAATCGGTAATATTAAAGAAATACAGGAAAAAAAGCAAATATTGCCCAAAGACTTTTGTTGCACTGGATTCTTTTTCAATCCTTGCATCCAGAGTAGAAACAAAAACCGTCATGTCCACGTTATTGGTCATAGTTTTTATTTCGTCAAAATGAATAATAAAATTGTTAAGAAACGCAAAAATGGTTAAACATATAATAATCACAATTTTAACTTTCATATTAATCAATATGAGAGAAACAAACTAAATATGCTTTTCGCTTAGGTAGGTGTTGCGATAACTCTCGTGTAAGGTGATATCGATGGAGGTTGCGATTAATTTGGCTAAATCTTCCACGTCTGCATCCACTTCTTTCGGAGTGACCATCATATTATACCCTTGTGGGGTGAGCACTTCTTTGATTAGACTACGTTTTTCGGCTTCTGTTAACAAACCAATTTTTCCCATCCATTGTTCCCGTAAATCTTCTTTGGGCAGCTCCAGTTCGGAAAAATCTTGCTTTAAAGGCGTGGAAGCCAGCGCTTCTGCCAGGCGTTTTTCGCCAAAAGCTTCTTGGTTTAAATACTTCAAAATGAAGTCTATCGTATCGCTGGTAATTGTCACCGCATCCACCACGGTCGGAACGCCAATCGCAATCACAGGTACCCCCATCGTTTGGGAAGAAATTTCTTTGCGCTTATTGCCGACACCCGAACCGGGACTAATCCCCGCATCGGTAATTTGAATCGAGCGGTTGACTCTCGCGATTGACGCCGCCGCCAGCGCATCAATCACAATCAGAAATTCGACTTCGACTTGTCCCCTGACCGCATTTATAATATCATAAGTCTCGATTCCCGTGGTTCCCATAACCCCCGGACTCATGCCACAAACTTCGCTGTAGCCTTCGCTGACGGTTCCCAGTTCAAAAAGGTGTCTAGTTACAATGATATTATCCAAAACATAAGGTCCCAAACTATCAGGTGTCACATTGACATTACCCAGGCCTACCACCAAGGCGCGTTTCCCCTTGACACCCAGGTCTGTCAACATGTAGTCCAAAACTTCAGAAAGCGCTAGTTCAATTTTTCGACAGGTCTTGCTGTCATGGTAATCACCGGGTTCCAATTCAATCAAAAAATAACTTCCGGCGCGTTTTTTCAACTTTTCTGCCGCGGTTTCCCCAATTACCGTCTTTTGTACCCTTAATCCCTGAACGTCCAACTCTTCTCTTTGAACATCGGGAAGTTCTTCCGGTTTTCTCCGGGAAACATCTTCATGGGCAAGGTCGGTGCGTAAGGTATAACGCATAAGTTCATTTTCTTGTTCCAATTTCATCACCTCAATTTATTTTGCCCTTTTCTTGCAAAAATATGAATTGACAAGTTTATTCCCAGGCAAAAAATCCCCCCCAAAAAGGGCAT
>Ga0265294_10004414_pt1 | contig 17601 bp, 19 predicted proteins | sample MunlanPumphouse3_FD_192504 | JGI IMG/M metagenome (GOLD analysis project Ga0265294, IMG submission 192504) | Groundwater microbial communities from a municipal landfill in Southern Ontario, Canada - Pumphouse #3 | ecosystem: Environmental > Aquatic > Deep subsurface > Groundwater | place...
TCGCCACTCCCGTCCAGGCCGCCCTCGGCAATATATTGGCCAAAGGTGAGAATAAACTGCTTCAGACCAACTTTGTGGCCTATGAGACTGTTGTTCACATGATCTCGATCGTGTTGTTCTCCAGCGCCTATATGCTGATCCTACCCTTCATGAAAATCTATACGAGCGCTTTAGGAGAAGGAAATTACATACAACCCTTGTTTGCAATGCTTTTGCTGACGGGAGAACTGATATACTGCCTGCGTTTGCCTTATGACACCATCGTCATGGCGGCAGGCAGATTTAAAGACACCCAAAACGGGGCATTCATTGAAGCCGGTTTGAATCTGGCTCTGTCTATAATACTGGTCTATTCCTTTGGTCTGATAGGGGTTGTCATTGGAACCGTGGTTTCTATTCTTTTCAGGCTGATCTATTTTATGATATTTCTGCATAAGAACATCCTGTATCTGAGGTACGCCAAAATCATTAAGAGGATGGCAATCAGCGCAATAAGCGTTCTCTTGAACGTGGCCATAATGTGGGAAATTGCCCAACGATTGACGCTGGATACCTTATCCGGTTGGCTTGCCGGCGCAGTAATCATTACAATTTGTACCGCTGCTGTCACGCTGGCGATTCATCTGTTGTTTTACGGGAGGGAAGTATCCTATTGTATGTCAATTTTTCGCGACATAAGCAGGAAAAAGGCGGTGTGATTTATAATTACTAATAATGGTTTATTTTTATGGTATTTATTAACAAACGAGGTAAAATGAGGTATAAAATGACAAAAACCTTAATATCCGATGGAATTATGGCCCAGGCTGAGAATTTATTGATCTGATCAATCGAAAGAGGGTGACCTGGTTCGGCACCAGCCCTGCGGTATTGAACTCGCTGGCTGCCTACCTGGAGGAGAGCGGGACGATAGTTGAAAGCCACTCGCTGCGTTTTATCCTGTCAAGTGGGGCTCCGCTGACAGAAAAAATCCGGGCATTTTACCAAGAAACATTCAATGTTCCAGTTGTCGAGTCGTATGGGATGACGGAAACTGGCATAATCACCTCGACATATCAGCTGCCGAAGGGCTATAAAGCGGGATCGGTCGGTGTCTCAACAGGTCTGGAAATTAAAATCCTGCACGGAGAAATATTGGTGCGGGGGGATTCGGTGTTCCACGGATACGAGAATTCGGAAGAATCAAACCATTGCTATTTTATCGACGGATGGTTTCGTACCGGTGACCAGGGGTATCTTGACGAGGATGGGTACTTATTTATCACCGGCAGGTTTAAGGAGATGATCAACCGGGGAGGGGAAAAGGTATCTCCTTACGAGGTGGAGAAGGCCATATTGCGGCACGAGGCCGTGAACGAGGCGGTCGTTTTTCCGATCCCGAACAATTACGGCTCGGAAGATGTGGGAACGGCGGTTGTTTTAAAGGAAGGACAACATATCAACATTATCGAATTGCGAGGTTTTCTCCAGGGACTTATATCGGCATATAAAATGCCGACGCAGCTTTATGTGGTGGAGGAGATCCCATATGGGGAAAACCGCAAGGTGCAGCGGCGGCTTTTGAAGGAAGAACTTGAAAAACGGTACCCTGATCAAATTGCCGCGGGGGGAGTCTCAACAGGAAAGGGTGATGACGACTCAAGAGAAGTCCTATCGGCAACGGAAAAGATTGTACTGGAGATTTGGAAAAAGGTTTTGAAAAAACAAACCATCAGAACCAGGGAAGATTTCTTTGTTATGGGCGGCGACTCATTGAAGATGGCGCTTGTATACAGCGAATTGGAAAGGATTCTGGGAATCCAGGTTTCCATCAATGCTTTATTTCATAAAACCACTATCAAAGATCTGTCTGCTTATATCGATTCCAAAGGCATGGTCAAAAGTGGTTATAAATACCTGGTTCCGATCAAAGAAACTGGCAATAAGGCCCCTTTGTTTTGTATTCATTCGGTTGATGGAGAGGTGATGACATATCACAGCCTGGGTGAATTTATGGAAGAAGACCATCCGGTTTATGGGCTCAGGTTTGTGCCTGAAGGGATTGAGTGGAAGCACCCCTTGAATTTTGAACAATTGGGTGCAGAGTATGCCAGGGAGATTCAGGTGTTTGACCCCTATGGACCATACAACATTTGCGGAAATTGCCTGGGAGGTGTATTAGCTTTCGCAGTTGCCCAGGTGCTGGTCGGGAATGGGAAAAAAGTGGGTATGCTGGTCATGCTCGATTCAGTATTTCCGAAAGGTACAGCCGGACAACAAAAACTACTGCGTTTATTCATCAATAGTCTGGATGAACTGAAGGGTTATCGTCTCTCGGGCGCGGTTCGGATGATAGTGAAGAAGCTCAGATCTCTGCTTAACCTGTTGACAAGGGCTGCCCTCACCAAAAGATACCTGAATGAAGCGGATACAGGGGGGTGCATGGTGAGTTTAGGCATGCCTAAAGATGTTATGTTGAATTACGCCCATAACATTTATCAGCCGGGTTTCTTTGACGGAGACGTATATTATTTCAGAGCTGTGCTGGACAAGATGAAGCAAACCTCCTCTCCTCATCTTTGGGCAAAGATGGCGAAGAATCTCCATCTAATCGATATGCCTTGCCGACATAACGATATCCCTGGGCCTGAAAACTCAAAGGTACTGGTGAAAAAACTATGCTCGATAATGGAGAACAGGGATGCTTGATTTTCTCAGCGGGATGGGCAAGAAACGCAGATTGACCGGGTGGGCAAAACGGTTCAGTGATGCAGTGGCTGTAGTACTGGTCATATATATCGCCGTGTCAGTATTTCTCTACCCGGAGGCAATTCTCTACCGGAGTATTTGCTTTGGCCTGTTTTTTGTCGGTATTTTTATTGAGTATGCTGCACCAGGCAGCGGAACCGAAGAATATGTGCCCGTATATGATTTTATTCTGGCCGGAGCATCCCTGTCGGTAAGTATATACTTCATGCTTAATATTGAAAGAATTGTCTTGCGACATATCTTTGTCAGCGAAGTATTTATTGGAGATATTGTTTTCGGTATTGTAACGATCATGCTGTTGCTGGAAGGCTCCAGAAGGGTGCTGGGACCATGGCTGCCAGCTTTCAGTATTCTGTCTCTTCTTTACATATTTTTCGGAAATCATATTGGGGGACGACTGGGACATCAGGGATTTACTCTGCCATATGTTATTGATGGCCTGTTTCTATCCAATTATGGAATATGGGGCAGTACTTTTGGAGTAGCGGTCGGTCAGATCATGGCTTTTATGCTCTTTGCGTCCTTTTTTCAAAAATCGGGCGCGGCCGATTTTCTCTTTGATTTTGCCGCCTCCATTGCCGGCGCAACCAAAGGTGGTGTGGCTAAAATCTCTGTCATAACCTCGGCTCTTTTTGGGATGATTTCCGGAGGACCGGTGACTGATGTAACAACCACCGGCTCTTTAACGATTCCCGCCATGAAAAAGAAGGGATATCCAGCGACAATGGCGGCTGCCATTGAAAGCTGTGCCTCCATCGGAGCCATTTTTATGCCCCCTATCATGGGCAGCATGGCTTTCATCATGGCGGAGGTGGTCGGAATTCCGTACGGGGAGGTGGCCAGGAGAGCACTTATCCCCGCCATCTTGTATTTTGCCGTAATATTTTTTATTGTTGATTTTAGATCCCGAAAACTAGGCATTGAAGGATTCTCAAAGAGCGAACGCAAGCCGCTTTATGCGCTTGCAAAACGGGGTTTGATATTTTTTGTGCCTTTGATCTATTTGAGCGTCAGGCTTTTTTCGGGAAGTTATCCTCAAAGAGTTGCCTTGGAGTCAATTGCCGTGATACTGATCATTAATCTGCTGCAGAAAAACAATCTCATCAAACTGGATATCCTTAGGGAAACCATGACAACCGCAGTTCATAGGGGGAGGATCGTCGTTTCCACCATGGCAGCTTGTGGAGTTTTTGTGAGTATTGTTATGATAACGGGACTTACCTCCAAATTGGGTTCATTTTTGAACGGAATATCCAATTACTCCAGTCTGATGATTCTGGGCATTGTGGTGATAATTACTGTATTTCTTGGGCTGGCGATGAACGGCACCTCATCCTATCTAATCACCGCGGTGATTTGCGCTCCGATCTTGATAAAGCAGGGATATAATCCTCTGGGGGTCCATATGTTCATCTTATATTTTGCCGCCATGGCTACCATCACACCGCCGGTCGCCATGACTACTTACACCGCGGCCGCTATCGCCGAAGCCCCTCCCCTGCCGGTGAGCTTTCAAGCCATGATGATAGGTGCTATTGCTTATATACTGCCTTTTGCGTTTGTGTATAACCCCTCCATTTTACTTTATGGTTCTGTGGGGCAAACATTGCTCAGCTTTACATCTGCAATGGCTGGTGCTGCCCTGCTGGCCAGCGCCATGGAAAAATGGTGGTTTGGTTTGAAAATGAACATCTTGCTGCGCGGCTGTATTCTGGCAGCAGGCACCGCCTTGATTATTGGCAAGATTTTTTTCATCATGGGTGCCCTGGTACTATTATCGGTTAGTTTTATATATACGGTTTTATATAAGAAAACATACAGGGATGCTTGATAGTATGGAAAGGAGGTTTTTAAAAAAACAATGATTTCCGGCGATGGCAAATTCTGATGTTTGGGAGGTGTCAAAATCAGTCCGGACCCCAATATCTTACTTTTTAACGATTGGAGGATTACATGTGAGAAAAGCAGGACCATTAATTGTCGTCCTATTGCTTCTTACGTTGTTGATGGTAACCGGGTGCAGTAAAACAGAGCCAACCAATTCGGTAGCGGCAAATAAAGCGACAACATCATCTTTCGATACTGCTCCGATTACCACAACCTTGATACAGGCAACACCCTCCGGGGTTTTGTTTATGCTCAGCAATGGAATCGCTGAAAGTCTGAACAAAACCTATCCAGGTTCCGTGCTTCACGTAACACCCGGGAATCCGACATCCAACGTAGACCGATTGGTCAGGGGGGAAGCCGAGTTTGCCTTGACCTACAATACCTCAACCATGAGTGCCGTGGAGGGCAAGGAACGTGAACCTCAGCCGGAATTAAAAGCGATCGCCGCACTGAAAACCTCTCCCATGCAGTTTGTTTTGAAAGAAGATATTGGCGCTTTGACGCTAGATGACATCATTAACAAACAAATTAAACTTAAATTATGCATAGGACTGCCGGACAGCGTAACCGAACAGACATTTATACAGGTGCTGCAGCAATATAAACTAACCAAGGCTGATATGCAAGGATGGGGCTGTGTCTTTGTGAATAAAGGACCGGAAGAAACAGCACAAATGTTTTCTGATGGCGCTATTGACGGTTATTTCTATAGTTTATCGGCACCACACCCATCTATTATGAAGAATGCCCTCGATAAAAAAATAAGCATGATTACCATCAATCCAGATGTTATCGATGCAGTTTGTCAGACTTATGGCTACGAAAAAATTACTATTCCTGCGGGCAGCTATACCTTCCTGACCGAGGATTATCATACCTTTACAGACTACATCATTCTGTCAACCACCGATAAGGTTTCCAATGAGACTGCCTATAAAATAGCCCGGTCACTGCACCAAAACATCGAATACATTACATTAATCCATTCGGCGTTGAGGGATCTCAGTGAGGAAAAGATGGTTAAAAAACTAAAGGTTCCTATTCATCCCGGAGCTTTAATCTATTACCAGGAGGCAGGCTTGGTTCAAGAGTAAGAAAATGTTCATCCTGTGATTAAACAGGCAAGGGGATAATAACATGAAGAAAAGCACACGTTATTGGACCATTGGGAATGACGTGTGCTTTTCATAAGAGCTTGTTTCTATTAAATATATTCGGAATAAAGTGACCAGCATCGGACACCTGCTGAGTCTGAGGAATTAATCCCTCCATAATCCATTCCATATTGACCACTGTTATCCGGTCCGGAATTTCGTCATGTCTGGCACAAACAGCCACCCGATATTCAGGCTCTAATTCATAAGTACGCAGGAACGCACCGACATGATGATCAGAATCCACAACTGATATATTGCCATTATCACCAAACTTCAGGGAAAAAGATCTGAGTTCCTTGGATAGACCGCAGCCCAGAGCCTTGATATAACTTTCTTTCAGGGTCCATACTTCATAAAAATGGTCGGTTCGTTCCTCTGCAAGCCGGTCCATAATATATGAAACCTCGGCTGGAGAAAAGAGGTTGGGGGCGATAGCCAGGTCGATTAGTGCTACCTCTTCAACATCAATGCCTACAGGATCACTGTCAACAGCGCAAACAACCCATTTGCCGGAATGGGCGATGTTATAATGAAAACCTTCTGTATTGCAGAGATATGGTTTGCCATAACGATTTCTATTGAATTGAATCTCCTGGTTATTTTTATGCAGATACCTGCAAACGATGGACCTTATTATAATATCCCCTATCAGAACACGCTTTGCATCATGATAATCATGAAAAGCTTGTACACGCTTCTGCTTTTCAAGAGAAATGTACTTAATCAGATCTGACACGTTTATATGTATGTGATTTTCTGCGATATTTATTCCAAAGACCTCCATCACCTGGCATCCCTGCTTTCTGGAAACAAATCATTGTATCAAGCTATTACAAATCTAAAACATTGGGTTCAATATAGTCAATCTTTTTCATTTTCTAACCAAAGCAGTTGATTGCATAGCATGATAAAGATATAATATGGTTAGAATTTTACTACGAGGAGTTGATACCATGCAGATTAAACCGTCCGCAAGCATCCGGCAGAACTATAATGAGATAGCGGATTTGTGCAGGTCTACAGGTGAGCCGGTGTATCTTACCAAAAACGGCGAGGGCGATCTAGTGGTGATGGATATAGAGGCGTTTACCCGCCGTGAAAAAATGCTGAAGCTGCGCGAGGAACTGCTGGCCGTCGAGGAAGACCGTCTGGCCGGACGCGCCGGAGTAACGCCGGATGAACTGGACAGCTATCTGGACAGCATTATTGATGAGGTGGAAGAGCCAGTTTTTATTACAAAAAACGGTGTTGGTGATATGGTTGTGATGAGTCTTGAAGCCTATGAGCGTCAGCAAGGACTCATAGACCTATATGTAAAGCTGGCCGAAGCGGAAGAAGAAATAGCAAACGGTGCAGAGGGTAAGGACTTTTTTGAGTATGCAAGACAGTTGAGGTCGCAAAGCTCGAAGTCATGAGTAGAAATCAAACCGATAACGTTCTTCTTGCTCAATTCTTTTAAAACAACCTGGGCACCGGCAATACGGTCCAAGGAGTTTGTCCCTCGAAATACCCCGTCAATTAAGTAAAGCATCGGCTGCCCTTTATCTGCCTGCTTTAATATCATATTTATTCTAAAGGTTTAGTTAATGATATTCATTAATGATATCTGCGGCAAGGGGGCAACTAAAAAACGCCCTAGTTAGGGCGAATACTGATTCTCCCATAGCTGACCTTATATCAGAGGCTTTAAGGTGACTCGATCCTGATCCAGGGTTGCTACGTTCAAATCCATGCTTCCCGGAATTTTCCCCGGAAGATAAACCCTTGACTCAACAAGGTGTGGCAAGGCACGATTCCAGCGGAACAGCTTCATCATTATGAACGTACCGTCCGGGTTGTGACCGTTCGCAATGAAGAAGGCGGGCGCGTATCAGTACGGTATGTTTCAGAAAATCCGGGCTTGCCGGATTCACAGACCGCCGCTCCACGTCTTGAGGACTTATATCTCTGGCTGTTCCGTGGCGAGGAAGTGAAGCGTTCTGATTGGCAAAGGTCTAAATTTCACCATTGTGGGAGTGGGATTCTTCTTGCAGCACTAGACGGGCTTACTTATTAAGGACTACCAAAAAGCCGTTGTTTTGGCGGGAGAATAATCATACACATACTAAGATAGCTAAGGCCAAACGGCGGTTTTGAAATAAAGAAATTCAAAGCCGTCGTTTCCTTTAGGCAGTTATATGGCTGTTACCCAAAGATATAAGTAAACTGGAAGATACAAGCGAGAAGAAAATAGAAAACTCTGAAACGTTTTTATACGAGCGGAGTCTTATGGGCAGGAGGTGAGAAAGTGACGGACTTCGGAGAAATATATACAGAATACTTTTCTGATGTATATAAATATGTGCTAACCCTATGTAGGAACGAGGCCATTGCGGAAGAAATTACGCAGGAAACTTTTTTCAAAGCCATGCGGCATATAGATCAGTTCAATGGAAGCTGCAAATTATACGTATGGCTTTGTCAGATTGCTAAAAATACTTACTTCTCACTTTCCAAAAAACGAAAGCGGATGGCTCTGGATATAAATGCAGATTTTCCAGATATAGCCACGGATTTAGAAGGAGATTACCTGGATAAAGAGGCGGCAAGGCGATTACACATTCTGCTTCATAATCTGAATGAGCCATACAAAGAGGTCTTTACTTTACGGGTATTCGGAGAACTGCCATTTTTTCAAATCGGTGAGTTATTCGGGAAGACCGATAGTTGGGCAAGACTGATTTTCTACAGGGCAAAAAATCAATTACGGGAGGCAATGAAATGAAAATATCTTGCGAAATAATCAAAGACTTACTGCCGTTGTATCACGATGGCGTTTGCAGTAACGATAGCAAAACGATGGTTGAAGAACATCTTGCTTATTGTGATAGCTGCAAAGCTGAGCTGCAACCAATGGAGGATGAGTTATTCGTTAACAATGCAGAACAGAATTTACAAGAGGCAGAGGCGGTAAAAAAACTGTCAAAGAGGTGGAAAAAAGGCATGTTAAAATCGTTGCTGAAAGGCATTTTAATCACTATTTTGGCTATTGCCCTTATTGCTCTTGTTTTCTATTTCTTTATAGGTTTTAGAATTATCCCCAAACCCTATTGACGGAGGAATATAATTTGAGCCACTACATTTTGACAGCAGAGCATATTCAAAAAAAGTACAACGGAAATACAGTTTTGCGGGATGTTTCCATTCATATTAAGAAAGGCGAAATTTATGGATTGGTTGGTAAAAACGGTTCCGGAAAAACGACTCTATTTCGTATTTTAACAGGACTTATTCAAAAATATAACGGAACAGTTTCCGTTGGAGAGCCTGGCGTTCAAAAAATCAAGGTTTCTGCGGTTATTAACTCTCCATCGTTATTTCTTAATTTGAGCGCGTTTGAAAACATGAAAGCGCAAGCCTTTCTGTTGGGAATGCGCGATGATAGCCGGATTAAAAAAATCCTGAAAATTGTTGGATTAGAGGACTGCAAAAACAAATTGGTAAGAAATTTCTCGCAGGGCATGATGCAAAGATTAAAACTGGGAATGGCACTGCTGGAATACCCGGATATTCTCATTTTAGATGAACCTATTAACGGACTTGACCCCGATGGCATTGCAGAGCTGCGCGAGCTGCTTCTCCGCTTAAATCATGCCAGCGGAATGACAATTCTGATTTCCAGCCATATTCTAAGCGAATTGGAACAGGTAGCCACTTGCTTTGGTATTTTGCATGACGGAGAAATCGTTAAAGAGGTATTTATCCAAGACATTCTTCAGAGCGGGACTACTTTAGAAGAACTATATATGCAGTCCACCAAAGGGGGAAAACAGGGATGACGAATATATGGAAAAGCGACCTTTACCGATTTGGGAAAAGCAAACTGTTTTATGGTATTGCAGCGTTTGCATGCGTCATAGCTTTCTTGCTTATAATGCTCATGCGGCAGGATATTCGTTTGGGTATTTCTATCTTCGGAGATTTAACGGCATTTAGAAAAATCGATGATATTATTCGAATTGGTATAGCGTATCAAAAAGGATTAGGGATTCTCATTGCCGTTCTGATTTCTGTTTTTATCGGTCAGGAATACCAATGGCAAACATGGCAGCAGAAATGGATGACAAGCAAGAACCGCCTTTTTATTTATTTGTCAAAAGCGGCGCTTTCGTCGGCGGTATCCGCTTTAATATTCCTGATCTTTCAAATAGTCGCGCTACTTAGTTCCGGCCAGATACAGGAAATGTTGACGCCGAATTATGCAGGCATGATGATAAGCGGCGTTTTTATTTACGCCGCATTGGGATCGGTAATCTGTTTGCTCTCCATGCTGATTAAAAGCAGTACGGCATCAATGATTGTTTGCCTTGGCTATGTGTTGTTCAGCGAAACACTGGTATCCGTGATAAGAAACTTGAGCAGTTTCTCCGATACGGCTGCAAGGCTTGTGGAATGGGGTGTTCAACATTCGATTTTTGGTATGTCGTCGATTGGTTCTGCAGCATCGGTTTCAACAGACATCGCAATATCTATTTTGATAAATTCGCTTGCAATTATGCTTTTATCTACCGCGATTGGATTGTTTCTTTTTCGGAAGTACGAATTATGAGATTGCTGATGATCTCTTGGTTCGCGATGGAGAGCGGAACTTGCGACGTCCAAGGATGGACTAGTGCAGCGGTGCCATGGATGGCAAGGAGCTGCCTCTAAATGTCAACGAAAAAGTTTACCACCAATGATAACTTCCTGAACGGTAATATATTCCATTTTCCCGCATCCTTTCAATAGCATATAGCTATATGCTATTCGTTTAAACGAATTCAAGCAAGAAAAAAATATTAACTCAACTTTCGCACCTAAATAAAATAAAACTCAAAGCGCTTAACCAATTGCTGCGAAGATGTAGGAAATATTGCTGGAATACACCACAAACTCCTAATAAAATTTATCGGGATAGATAGGAATTTGCGTTTTTTCCCTTCATAGTACTTTTAAAGTATAATCACACTTGTTTGGGGTCAGGCACCGCCAAAGTTTTATAAAATCTGCTTAATTACAGAAAACGTGTTAAAAGTTGTACTCCTGGACATATCATAATAATCACACCGGCAACAATAAGCCCCTTGAAAAGATGTTTTACCAAAAGTACAAATTCCTTGATTTGAGTTATCGTATATGATAACATGATGGTGAGGTGAAGCATATACTAAGATTAGAGGTGTATCATGGATTGGCAAGTGGAATATTATAAAAAGGAAAACGGAGATATCCCTGTACTGGATTTTCTGCTGTCGTTGGAAGCGAAAATACGGGCGAAAGCCTTTAGCGAAATAGAACTGCTGGAAAAGTATGGGCCTGAATTAAGGGAACCATACGTCAAGCCTATAAAAGGCAAAGGCCTTTTTGAATTGAGAATCAAATTCGCCTCGGATATCAGCAGGATTTTCTATTTCACATACCGCCAGAAGACTTTTGTGCTGCTTCATGGTTTCACCAAAAAAACTCAAAAAACTCCACAAAGAGAGATTGAACGGGCACTGCGTTATAAAGAAGATTATGAAAGAAGGTGTGACAATGAGTAAGGCAGGAGCAAAGTTTTCCGAAGTGAAAGAGCTTTTGATGAAGGACGAAGAATTCAAATCTGAATACGAAAAGCTGAAACCGCGCTATGATGTGATTTCGCAAATCATTGAAGCACGCACCAGCCAAAATATTACCCAGGAAGAATTGGCGCTTCGGGTTGGGACCCAGAAATCCAATATCAGCCGCCTCGAAAGCGGAACGTACAATCCATCTCTGGACTTTCTGTCCAAGGTTGCCCGCTCCCTTGGCAAAGAGGTGCAGGTTACGCTGAAATAAAAAATGCGAGAAAGTCATAAAGAAGTTTGTGATAGCACAGATGAATAATAATTCAGGTACTGAGAGATCAGCGCCTGGGGAATGGTAATGTTAAAGGAGATGAAAGTTGATTATTTGTTACATATGCATTAAAGGTTCCTGTAATAATATCATTCTCTAAGATCAGTATTTTATCATTATTCTCATTATAAAATGCTGCGTTCACATATTGGTATCTATTTTTGGCTTCGTTGAAAACATTTCGTTTAACTATAACTTTATTATCTTTAACTCAAACTTCGCACCCCAAAACAGGTATCAAAGACCTAATATATAGGGGCAGGGAAGCAATCCATTGATTGACTTGACATAATAGCTCTTTGATTTGACATGTTCACCTGAAACGCCATTAGCCAGCTTATTGAAGAATAACATCAATTGTTTAATGGCAGTTTCGTAATCAATATCCTGTATTTCATCGCAGAGCAAGTAAAATAGCTCTCCGTAGCTTCGGGAATCCTGATTGTGCGTGTGTCCTGAAGGAATGGCTGCGACGAAAGGAGTTGAAAGCAACAGTCAAACCATGCTTTGTAGGAGATGATGATAGGCCCATCGGAATCGGCATTCAGGTGCTGGTTTCAAACCGCCTTTAGGTGCTGCGTCTTACCCATGACCCCGTACTAAGATACAACTGCGGCTTTGATGTTTTTGGCAGAGTGCCCAGTATTGCTATATTTAGTCGTTTCTATGAACAGTTAGCTGAATCAGAAGTACTTGGCGAACTGTTTAAGAAACAGGTTGCAACAGCAGAGTCCATGGGGCTTCTTGATACCAGTTCCATTGCCATAGATGCTTCCAAAGTAAATGCCAATGAGAAGTCAGTTCCACCTAAAAACATTAAAGATGATGGACAGTCAGCGAACTGGGGCAGCAAGCTAGATACCAATCTTCTTTCTTCAGCTATAAAAATTTAAGTATAATAAAATACTTGATTATTAGTATACTGGCTTTGAAAAGAAGATAGCTCAAAACAATAGCTAATACCCAGAAGATTACAGCGTGAGAAACAGGTCTTTTCCCTTTTTTATACCATAAATAGAAAATGCCGAGCACGGCGAGGAAATACACCAGACCATAAAAAAGCACCTCATTATATCCCCAGTTTATGCCTACTGCATGCCCTGCCAAAGTATAGTTTAGTTTAATATAAATACTTAATAAAAATATAGTGCCTAGCAAAACAATTAAACTCGATGCCCAATATATTATCCAAAATGATTTAGGCTTATCAAACTTTTTACGCAATAAACCAAATAACGCATATAAGATGATAATAGAAGCTGTGGCTATAACTGCATTAATAACAGCTAAATACTTATCTAAAAATTCCAACATTTCGCTGACCTCCTTTCGTAATTATTACTATAATATTCCACATTTTCACCCTCCATAATTATTTGATTAAATAAATAAGTTTTTAAAAATCACCCCTTTCATAACATCATCTCATCTCCCTACCCAAACATATCTCTGGTTGTCCAAATTTTTCCTTTCATAGTATATAAACACTTTAAAGCAGCTTTTGTAACACGTCTTTATAAAAAAATATTTTGGGGGCAAAGGTAGTAACCGGATTCACTTACTCCGAGTACTTGACACAATGCGGTAACCGACCAGCGTTCCCGCTGTTGCTTGATGTAGTCAATCAGCTTACTCTTGCTTACTTCTTCTGGCGCTTTACGAAAAAACCCAGCGCATCCTGTAATATTTGACTTCTTCTCTGGCTTCCCTAAGTTCTTTGGCCAGCTTGGCGTTTTCGATCCGTAATTCGTCCTCGCTCATCGGCTGTCCTGTGTTGTTTAATACGACACCCTTTTTCTTTGCTCTATTTCGCCAACCATAGATGGTGTCTGCATTCATTCCCAGCCTCCGCGCTGCTGCCGATGCACCTATTTCATTTGCCAGTTTAAGCGCCTCGGCTCGTTCTTCTGTACTGTATTTATTTGCCATCTTTCCATCGCTCCTTATAGAAATGTATTTTATCATTTCCTTGCGATTTCAGACTGCACTTTTATCGTACCACTCCATATGCAACTTTGTAAGAATTATGGCGGATATTCTATGGCTATTCCAATGCTACTTCTTTGCCGTCCAAGATATGAACCGTCCGATGACACAGTGAGGCAATATTGGAGTCATGGGTGACAATGAGCATGGTTTTACCCTGCCGGTTGAATTCCAGCAGGACCCGCATGACTTCCTCTTCAGTACGGGAATCCAGAGCCCCGGTGGGCTCATCCGCCAGAAGGAGAGCTGGTTCATTGATCAAGGCTCGGGCAATAGCCACCCGCTGGCATTGTCCCCCGGAAAGCTGATAGGGATAACGGTTAACTTTATCTTGTAGACCCATGTTACTTATTGCTGCCATTACTTTAGTTTTGATTTCGCTACGGGCCAGACGGTTGTATTTTAGAGGCAAGGCAATATTGTCAAATACTGTTTTACGACCAATTAGGGCAAAATTCTGCACGATAAATCCAATTTTATTATGCCTAAAACGGGCCAGTTGGTTCTGATTTGTAAAAATTATCCTGTCATCGTTAAAAAAATAGTCGCCCCTGTCGATGGTGTCCAGGCCTCCAATGACATTGAGTAAAGTAGATTTACCGGAGCCGCTTTTGCCCATCACAGCTACCATCTCACCTTTTTCTACCTGTAATGAAAGTCCGTCCAGAGCTTTTACCAGGTTATCACCCTGTCCGTAATCTTTATGAATATTATTAAGTTGAATCAACATTTATCTTTTCCCCCTTAAATAGATGCTTACATCTAGCCGGTCAATCTGGCGAAAAGGAATAATCAAAGCCGTGAATCCTATCACTGTTGAGATTAGTAGTGGAACTGGGTTAAAGCCGATGTAACCGAGTCGGAACAGAGAAAAAACAGCGGCTAGAATATTGGCAATGATCAGATAAAAGGCAATCTCGGCAGCAATCATCCATTTTATATTACCGATGGTGGCACCGCTGATCAGGTGTACCGCGTAGGTGGGCAAGTTTTTCTTGATTTTGAGAGACAGGGACAGGATTATGCTAATGAAGGTAAATAGAAACACTACCGCACTGATCGTGAGAAACATTATGAAAAATTTATGGCCTTCTGTATTCAGGATATCCAACCGGGTGACATGCGCTCCTTCAATCTGCCAGCCATCCAGGCGGCACTCCCGGCAGAATTGATTGATTAAGACCTGCAATCGATCAGCATTGAGGTCCTGGCTAAGGATATATCCAGAGGTTTTAAGGTGATAGAAACGGAACAAGTAATCTGGTATGGGAGCACCCAGGGGAGGGTGATCGAATTCCAGGCTAGGCATAACCAAACGACGGTCTAGGTAACAGATGTCACCATGTAGGAAGACATAACTGTCTTTCGCAAAGAACCCAACCACCTTTGCCTTACTTTGCAGGCCCAGGAAATCAATATTTATCTGGTCACCTAAAGCATAGAGGCCTTTGTACTCGGAACCTAAGATCAGCGGGATGGGCATACCTTCCTGGTATTCGTATTCGGAAGGCAGAAAATTGCGCCCCGATTGCAACTGAGGCTTAAAGATGGAGAAAACCGGTTCGCCGAACTGCATACCTTTAACTGATCTGTATAATCTTCCATTGAGTTTTACAGATTTACTGGATTCAGCCCAACCTTCTTCATACCCGTCAACAAATTTGTCAGGCCCGGCATAGTCCTGGACAAGTATGCTTTGATAATTCAAGTCCAGGTACTGGAAGTAGGGATTATTTGCCAGGCGATCATAAAAGCGCATCAGCCTTTCCTCACTATTGCCTTCATCAAGGAAGGCTTGCAGTATATCATTGGAGTTAAAAGGATCATACAATGCATAAATATGATTCTCTTCGTATTTCGAACTGAAATCTAGAAAATAACCATTTACCCGGTTAAAGCCCAGAAGGCCTATTCCGACAAAAACCAGGCCGGTTGCAATCAGCAAGATAATGATGAGTCCCAGCAATGTATTTTGTCTGATGCTATCCATTAGTTCGCCACGTATCATAGATTCCTCCTCACTCATTCAGTAATTCCCGGGTCGGACTACGCAGGGCTTGGACTGCCGGTACCGTAATCACAAGCAGCCCAAATAACATTGCAGCCGGATAGGATGCAACAGCAACCAGAGGGGAGGATAAGCGGATAATGCCCATATATATCAGGAGAAGAGCACTCAGCAGTCCACCAATATACCCGATATGGGCAAGCAGCGCATAATGCTTGAGCATCTGCCCGACAATTTGCGCTGAGCTAAACCCAATTAGGCGCTGCACCGCAATTTCACTCTTCTTTTTTTCGTAAAACGATAGGTTGACGGCTACGCTGGATAGTAAAAAGACCATTAACAGCACTACATACAGCAGCGTATTGCTCTGTTCGTATTTGAACAGGCGCTTGATACCGGAGGGTTCACGTTCAATCACATCATAGCTTGCCCCGGCATTTACAACCTCGCTTTTCAAAAGGCTGTCGGCCGCAGTTATTTTCTCGCTTGATTTACCATCGATGGCATAAATTCCACTCTTACCCAGGTCAATTGCCTCCAAATTTACCAGCAGCATATCATCAAGTTTACTGATTTCTCCTGTACCCAATCGGCCGATTACCTCATAATATTCCTGGTTAATTTCTATATAATCCTGCCCATTTCGCTTCTGAATAACAGGTTCATAGGCATTGCCCGCCACCACCAATCTTTTTCCGTTAAAAAAATCGTCTTCTGCAAAAAAACGGCCTCCCAACAGAGGCGGCCATTCAACATCTCCTCGCAAGAAGACCCCTCGGACGCGGTCACCGGAAAGCTCCCGAAAGAGAATGGCGTCCTTCATACCACGGTATAGGGCTTCATAATCCAACTGGTTTTCCGGATCATTCACCTGCCGGTAAACCGTGTTCGATCCGTAAAAGCCCTGGCTCAATCTTTCGGCATCATAAGTGGCCGTCATATAGCCAGCAAATACCAGTGAAAGGAATGAGACGGCGACAAACACCGTTGCCAGCACATATTCTTCGAAAGTAATTTGCTTCAATTTCACCGGATCTTACCTCCTAATATTAGGTGGTTTCCCGAATACAATACAATGTATCCGGGAGACTGTTTTTTTGGGGGAGTCCGTAACCGGTGACGGCTGTAAATCCTGCATAGCCCCAATCGGATTCAGCGTGTGAACTTCCGGTACCGTAACCATAACGTCTTCCAACAATTCCCCCAGCAGGGGTTTTCAAATATGCTACCGTGAAATGATATACAGGCTCGCCGGCCTCGTAGGCGGTAGTCTCACCGCAGGCCCTTTTCTCCGTGTAAAAATCTCTCCATTCGGTCCAACCATTATGATCCCAATCGACTGATCTTGTCCCACTGGTTTCGCCCAGATAGATTCCAAAAGTATCCCTGGCGGCTGCATCGACGACGTCCTGAGTCGCTTGATTAGCGGTAGGTGGTATCAGGGTAATACCTTTAACATCAAGGCCAGGGACCAAATTTTTGGCAAAAACGGCCGTAGTAAACAACATGCAGAAGCATAAAGCCAGAACTAGACTGATGGACAGTCTGTTTTTCATAAGAATTACCTCCTTGTCAATCCTTTAAAAAATGACATAATCGCATGAAACTTGATACAAGTGGGCTATTGCCGTACAATAACAGTAATAGCGGCTGGCGGTCGGTATTTACAGGGGTTCAGTAGTGTTCACGCTGTACCTGTTAACCGACTTCGGTCGCTGTTACTTTCGGAGAGTCCGCATAAGAACAATTAGCAGCCTAAGTCGGGTTAAAAACTAGCAAAATGATCTACAAGGGAGTAGTGTCTCTTTTTAGTTTAATCGCATTAAAATAATCTATCAGAAGCCTGATGATAAAGAATCCGCTGCCTAGTCAACGGCAGTAGTAAAAATAACTTGTTTGAAATTCTAATATTTT
>Ga0265294_10004416_pt1 | contig 17596 bp, 15 predicted proteins | sample MunlanPumphouse3_FD_192504 | JGI IMG/M metagenome (GOLD analysis project Ga0265294, IMG submission 192504) | Groundwater microbial communities from a municipal landfill in Southern Ontario, Canada - Pumphouse #3 | ecosystem: Environmental > Aquatic > Deep subsurface > Groundwater | place...
AAGAAGATTATATAAATTGGTTAAAAGTATTTTGGGTTGTTTATGCTTTAGCTGTACTAATAATTTGGTATAATCTTAAAGATAAAAGAGAATATGATAATATTGAGCATGGTTCTAGTGACTGGGCCAAAAATGGAGAACAATATAAAGAGTTATCTAAGAATAAAGGATTTGTATTGGCAGAAAAGAATTTTTTATCTCCTACAAGACGAGGGAACTTAAATATTTTAGTTGCCGGTGGTTCTGGATCAGGTAAATCTGCAGGTTATGTTATTCCTACAGCTACTCAATTATTAGGTTCATATGTTTTTACTGATCCTAAAGGTGAATTGTTTGATAGAACAGCAGGATTCTTTAAAAAACATGGATACCAAATACAAACATTAAATTTGGTAAAACCAGAATTTAGTGATGCATATAATCCATTGTTACATATAAGAAATGAAATAGATGTTGATATTATTGCGAATACAATAGTAAAATGTCAAGGAGATAATAAAAGTTCTGATCCATTCTGGGATGATATGGCAGAAATACTTTTAAAATCTTTGATATATTATTTATTAGCAACAAGGCCAAAAGAAGAACAATCATTAGCTAGTTGTGCTAACTTAGTTAGAGCTGCTAATAATGGTGGCGGAGAAAGTTTGTTAAATAAGTTAATGTCTGAATTGCCAGCCGACCATCCTGCAAGAATAAATTATCAATCAATTGAAGTTGCCTCAGATAAAACTTTTGGAAGCATATTAAGTACATTACAATCAAAATTAGGTAAATTTGATTCGAAAGAAATACAAGGTGTTACAAGTAGTAATACAATAGATTTTGATTTATTAGCAAAGAAAAAAGTTGCATTATATGTAATTCCACCTGATAGTCATAGTGCATATAATTTCATATTAACAATATTTTTTGCACAGATGATACAACAATTATATGATTTTGCAGATTCAAATGGTGGTAAGTTAAAAGAAATGGTTATATTTATGTTAGATGAATTTGCTAATATAGGTAAAATACCAGATTTTGAAAAGAAAATATCTACAAGTAGAAGTAGAAATATTGCATTTAGTATAATTATACAGACAATAGATCAGTTAGTAGATTTATATGGAGATGCTGCTGAAACTATTATGGCGAACTGTGATACTCACTTGTTTTTAGGTGGTAACTCATTAAAAACAGCTGAACATTTTTCAAAAGCGTTAGGTGAAAAGACAATAGTTAGGGATAGCATATCTACAAGTAGAGATAAAGATAATGTAAAATCAGGAAAATCATATTCCGATCAAGTTATGGCAAGACCATTAATGACACCAGATGAAATTAGAAGACTAGATCCAGATAATGCGTTGATTCTTGTTAAAGGTATTAAACCAATTCAAGCAAAGAAATATTATTATTTCTTAAAACCAATAGCTAAAGAATTAAGAGCAACAGAAATAAGTCATAATGATATTAAAAATGTTCAAAGAAATGAATGGAAAATATATAATCCATTAAAAATAGAAGAAGAAAAAAGAAATGTAAGTTTTAATCAACCAAAAGTTGAACCCAAAGTTGTTTTTGATGAGAATACTTTTGATAATAGAAATGAAGCACCGAAAAAAAAATATTTTGAAGAACATAAACGTGTAAATCCTGCTGAAGAATATAAGAAAAAATTCGAAGAAAGCTATCAACAAAAAGTTGAGCCAGTTGTTGAAAATATATTAGGGCCAGAAATGGAAGAGAAACCAAAGAAATCATTTTTTGAAACATCAAAACTAGTTAATCCAATAATAGAAGAGAAACCAGTAATAGAAGAAAAACCAAAGAAATCATTTTTTACATCATTTAAGTCAGTTAAACCAGTAATAGAAGAGAAATCGATTCAACCAACTATAAAAAAATCTGATATAGTAAAAGACGTAGAGAAAGATATGAATAAGAAACTTGAAGAAATGATTGAAAAAAAATTGGGCTCGGTAGCAAAAGAAGAAAAACCAGTTCAACCAACTATAAATAAATCTGATATAGTAAAAGATGTAGAACAAAACATCGATAAAAAACTTGAAGAAATGCTTGCAAAGAAATTAAGTTCAGTAGCAAAAGAAGAAAAACCAGTTCAACCAGTTATAAATAAATCTGATATAGTAAAAGATGTAGAACAAAACATCGATAAAAAACTTGAAGAAATGCTTGCAAAGAAATTAAGTTCAGTAGCAAAAGAAGAAAAACCAGTTCAACCAGTTATAAATAAATCTGATATAGTAAAAGATGTAGAACAAAACATTGATAAAAAACTTGAAGATATGATATCTCAAAAGTTAGAATCAGCTTTGGATAAAAAATTAAGTTCTATGATTGAGAAAAAAATAGAACCAGTAATTGAGGCAGAACCTGAAGTTAAAAAAATGGTACATAAAAAATCATTATTTGAGGAACTTCAAGAAATAGAAGATAAGGTAGTAACAGAATCAACAAATGTAGAAAACAAAGCAAAATTAGAAGTTATTGAAAAACCAAAAAAAGTTGAAAAGAAAGAAATACCAAAAGTTAAAAAACTAGAAGAAAAAAAGGTAGAGTTTGAAGAAGTTATTGAAAAACCAAAGAAAACATCATTCTTTGATGATGATTATGAACCTCCTAAAAAAGTTAAAAAGAAGGAAGTTGAAAATGTTAAAAAATTAGAAGAAAGTAATGAGCCTGAAGAAGTAAATGATGCGATAAAAGAACTTGAAAGCTTTTCTAAGCCAAAAAAGAAATCATTCTTTGATGATGATTACGAATCTCCTAAAAAAGTTAAACCAGTCGTTGAGAAGAAAGTTGAAATGCCTCAAACGGTTGTAGATGTTAAAAAGGATAAACCTTTTGATAATGAACAATTTGCTTATGACATACAAAAAGAATTAGAAAAGAAATTTGATGAATTATTTAATTCAGATGATGAAGAATAAGCAGTTTATATATTAACTATATAAAAAATAGATTTGATTAATTCATTTCTATTTTTTATTATGCTAAAATATAGAAAATGTGAAAAATTATGATTTTGGCTATTTTTTAATAAATATTAATATATTAAAATGGATAATTTCTATATATTTTATATTAAAAATGTGATAATATATATAAAGGTGAAAACATGATAAAAAGATTTTTTAAAGGATTTGATTATAAATTAATAGGAATAGTACTTTTATTAGCTGCAGTGAGCTGTGTAGCTTTATATAGTGCTTGTAATGGATATGAACCAGGAAATGATTTTAGTAAACAATTAATTTGGGTGGGGATAGGTTTTGCATTGATGATAATTACTTCTATGATACCATATACGCTATATCAAAAGTTTTGGATACCAATGTATATAGTTTCAATTTTGTTATTAGTCGGTGTATTATTTACAAATCCAATTAATGGTGCATCAAGTTGGTATAATTTACAGTTTATGTCTTTACAGCCATCTGAATTAGCTAAAATTTGTGTTATAATAGCTATTGCTGCTGTAATAACAAAAATAAATGATAGAGATTCAAATGGTATAAATAAAATTAAAAATTTATTGTTTATAGCAGTTTTAGTTTTAATACCAGTAGTTTTAATAGTATTACAACCAGATTATGGTACAGCAATGGCTTTTATAACTTTTACTGTTATAATGTTGTTTATATCTAATATAGATAAAAAATATATATTAATTGGATTGGGTCTTGTTATTGTAGCATTACCTATATTATATTTCTTTGTATTGCCACAACATGCTGTAGATAGAATAGATGTATATTTTGATCCAACAATTGATCCTTTAGGAAAAGGATATAATATATTGCAATCAAAACTAGCAATAGGTTCTGGTGGATTGACTGGTATGGGAGTAGGAGAAGGAAATCAAACACAATTAGGCTATTTATATCCTAAGACAACAGATTTTATATTTGCGGTAATTGCTGAAGAGATGGGTTTTATTATTTCAGCGGGTGTAATATTATTATTCTGTGGCTTATTATTAAGATGTGTATATATTTCTAAAACAGCTAAAGATAATTTTAGCTCACAAGTTGCGATTGGTATAATGGGTATGTTTTTATTTTATGTATTAGAGAATATAGGGATGACGATGGGGTTATTACCAATTACAGGTGTACCATTACCATTTATGAGTTATGGTGGAAGTAATATGATGTGTAATATGATAGTTATTGGAATATTAATAAATATAGCAAAGAATAGAGAAAAAATTGTATTGTTAGGATAGGATAAAATGTATATAAAAGAAATAAGTATTGGAAATATTAAAATAAAAAATAATATATTTTTAGCACCTATGGCTGGATTTGCGGATAGAGCTTTTAGAAAAATATGTGCAGATTATGGAGCTGGGTTAGTATATACAGAAATGGTAAGTGCAAAAGGTATAGTATATAATGATGAAAAAACATTAGAATTAGTTAAATGTGATATATTTAATATGCCAAGAGTTGTTCAAATATTTGGTTCAGAACCAGATATAATATCACAAGCTATACAAAAGATAGACGATTATGCAGATATAATAGATATAAATATGGGGTGTCCTGTTCCTAAGATTGTTAATAATGGAGAAGGAAGTGCTTTACTTAAAAATCCTGAATTAGTTGGTGAAATTGTAAAAGCTGCAGTAAAAGCAACTAATAAACCTATTACAGTTAAAATAAGAAAAGGTTTTGATGATTTCTCAATTAATTGTGTAGAAATTGCAAAGATAGCAGAGATGAATGGAGCAAAAGCTATTACAATTCATGGTAGAACAAGAAAAGATTTTTATACAGGGACTTGTGATTTGGACTGTATAAAAAGTGTTAAAGAAGCTGTCAGTATTTCTGTTATAGGAAATGGAGATGTTGTAGATTATGAATCATTTAAGCGAATGATAGATTATACTGGTGTAGATGCTGTAATGATTGGTAGGGGATCTTTAGGTAAACCATGGATATTTAAAGAGATTATAGATAAAGAAAATAATAGTGAACTATTTAATATATCTAAAAAAGAAATTCTAGAAAAAATATTAGAGCAATATAATTTAGAAATAGAACAAAAAGGTGAATATGTTGCAGTTAGGGAAATGAGAAAACATATTTGCTGTTATGTTAAAGGAATGAGTAAAAATAGTGAATTAAAGAATACTATTAATACAAGAGATAATGCAAAAGAAGTATTTGAAATATTAAAGGAGTATATGAATTAGTGAAACGATTTAAAAGAGTATATATTGAGATAACTAATATATGTAATTATAACTGCGATTTTTGTCCAACTAATAAACGAGAATTAGTGCAAATGTCTGTGGATAATTTTGAATGTGTATTAAAGAAGATGTCCCCATATACAGATTTTATATACCTTCATGTAAAAGGCGAACCTTTGTTACATGAACATTTACAAGATATATTAGATTTAACATATAGATATAATATGAAAGTTAATATTGTTACTAATGGTAGTTTGCTTAAAGAAAAAGAAGATATATTGGTTAATGCAAAAAGTTTAAGACAATTAAATATATCTGTACATAGTGTAAGGCATAATAAAACAAAAAATATTGTGCAAGAAGATTATTTAAATAGTATTGTAGATGTGTCTAATATTATAAATAAGGAAACAGGTGCATATATATCTTATCGATTATGGGATTTAAAAGATACTAAAAATGTTGATGAATATGAAAAAGTATTTAACTTTTTTGAAAAAAAATATGATATTGAAAATATTAAGAATATAATTACTAAAAAAAGATATGTACAGTTACACAAAAATATATTTTTGAATATAGATACTATATTTACATGGCCTAGTATGAATAATGATATACTTTCAATCGAAGGTTCATGTTATGGTCTAATAGATCAAATTGCAATATTAGTAGATGGAAGTATAGTTCCTTGTTGTCTTGATCAAGAAGGAAATATATTACTTGGAAATATATTTAAAGATGATATTGGTGAAGTATTAAAATCTAAACAAGTATTAGATATTATACAGGGATTTAGAAGAAATAAATTAATTAACCCATTATGTCAAAGATGTGGATTTAGAGAAAATAAAAGAAGCTGATTAATATTAATCAACTTCTTTTATTTATTCTATTTCTTTTACTTTTTTTATACTATTGGCTAAATACATAAATGGTGTATCCGCAATAGCAATAACAAATTTTATTACTAACATGGTTATAATTATTTCGATTACTTCGTTAAATGGTAAGGTACCAATGAATGCTACTGAAACGAATATTATTGTATCTATTGTTTGGCCAATAATAGTACTAGCATTATTGCTTAACCATATTTTATTATATTTTTGTTTTAATTTATCAAAAATATTTATATCTATAAACTGACTTGTAAAATAAGCTAATAAACTTGCTATGGCGATACGTGGCATAATACTAAATATTGTTGCTAAACTACCTTGTGATGTATCGTAAGCATTTGGTATAAAGTATAGAAATATATACATTAATAATGTAAATGCAATCATAACAATAAAACTTAGTTTTACACTTGTTTCAGCACTCTTTTTGCCATATTTTTGATTTAATATATCTGTAGATAAAAATATTCCAGCATATACTATATTCCCTAAGGATAATGAAAATCCAAAGAAATCAGATATTTTAATTGTTTGTATATTTGCCATAACTATAAGTATACAAATCCAAATAAATAAACCTGTTTTCCCAAAGTATTTATAACATAATACTGTTAGTGTAAATGTTAAAATTAAATAAATTATTGATAATATTAAATTCATCTTTATTTTCTCCTTAAAATAATGTATTTAAAGTATACATTTTTTAAAAGCTTTTGTCAAACATATTTAGCATTTAGTATGTAAATATTACATATATATTAAATGTTGAAAAAGTAAAAAACATATGTTGATTTTTTCACTTTATATGATATACTGATTTAGGAGGTAAAAGCTATATATGGAAATCAAAATTAATAGTGAATGGCTAGCATATGCATTAAATATAGAGCCTGGTTATATATCAATTAAAGAGTTAAGTGAAATTAAAGTGCTTAACTTTAATTTAGTAGAATATATAAATCAGAATAATGATGTAGCTATACTTGATGATAATGATTATAATAAAGTTATATCTAATTCAGAGCGAATATCTAAAACAAATCAATTTTTATCTGAATTATTTCAATTGTCTTCATATATCAATTTATCTTATGTAGACATAAGTGGATTGAATTTACAAGATAGTAATTTTGATTGCTTATATAATTTTAAAGATTTGCGTAGCTTGGAATTAACAAATAATGATAATAGTTTTTTAGATTTAAAAAAATTTAATAATTTGAAAACTATGAATATATATTTAGATGATTGTAAAACGGGGGAAGTACAAATATCTAAACAAACGGCTAAAAGTATAGGGGTATATGATAAACCTACTCAATATGATATGTATAAAGCTGTTAGAAGAAAAACATTTACAGAAATGCCAATTAAAATGGAAGATATGTCTTCATTTGAAACATATACAGTTAACATACCTTCAATTTGTGTAAGCAGTATGGAAGATATAGAGAATGTTAGAAATGTATATAATACAGCTAATCTTAGTATTAATACTATTGAATTAAAAAATTTAGTTGAATTACAAGAAGTATGTGATGAAATTAATAAAATGATAAATGAATTTCCAGATAGATATAGTTTTAATCAAACTATAAACGATGTATCTGAATTAAATATGAGTCAATTAAGTATTATGAAGGATACATTAAAAGGACATTGCAAATTTGACAATATAAATGTGTTAAGGACTTTTGATACTTATGAGGAATATGATGTAGATAAATATGCAGATATAAGACAAATAATAGATATAATAATTGAAAGTGTAGATAATAATTTACCAGATGCTAAAAAAGTTGTACAAATAGAAAAGATTCTTGCATCAGGAATAGCATATGATAGAGATGCATTATTAAATGCCAAAAGCGAAAAATTAAATAAGAAGAGCATTGATTTAGAAGATGGTTTATTGAATGGTAAATGTGTTTGTGGAGGTTTTGCAGATATATTTAGAAATGTTTTAGCTTGTTGTAATATAGATGCCAAAACTATAGATTGTCTTTCTGAAGGAAATGGACATTCATATAATCAAGTGAAGGTTGACGAGATTTGGTATAATGCGGATTTAACATATGATATTTATGAAATATTATCTGGTGCAGATTTAAATAATTGTTTGCAATCTGATGTGAATTTTAGAAATTCACATAGATTAGAAAAAGATGAAATAAAATATGGAAATGTAGAAAAATGTAATTATACATATAATCAACAAGAAATAAATGAATATAATCGAAATAATGCGATGCCTGTTAATCCAATGTCTGTTATATCTTCAATAGAAGGAACCAAACAAGCTATAGATGAATATGTAATTAATACAGGATTAAAAAATCAATATAATATTAGATCAGATATATTAGATGTGTATAGTAATGGTATGAATTTATGCTTTTCTCATGATAATAATAATGGTAATTATAAAGTAGTATTTGGTGGGAAAGACAGTATTTCTGAAGTTTTAAATACTACTCCATCATATATGAACAAAGAGGGAATAGTTGAAACTATTAAATTATATCTTGATAGATATGAAAAAAGCAATATAGGACAATCTGATGGTAATATTACAATGATACAAAATGATAAAGGTATTAATCTAGTTCTAGGTAAAGAATTAGTAATGGATTTAAAAGATTATGGAATAGATTTAAGTTATTTTGTAGTAAATAAATATGTAGATATTAATGAAAAAAGGGATATAAATAAAGAGGCTGAAGTTAGATAAATAAAAACAAGTTTCAATCGAAACTTGTTTTTTATTTGGAGGCGCCAGTCGGATTTGAACCGACGCATGAAGCTTTTGCAGAGCTCTGCCTTACCACTTGGCTATGGCGCCATATATACTTATATTCAAATTCATATATTATGAATTTGCTCTATAAATATACCATATATTATAGTATTTTGTCAATAAAAAAATAATAAAACTTGTTATTATGCAAGTTCTATTATTTTTATTTTTTTTCTTAACATATTGTAACATGTAAGATCAATTTTATCTGATTTTATAATTTCCATTACTTTGAAACCGAAATGTTCATATTTTGGAATATTGTTAATATTATGCGTTTGTAATGCAATTGGAATGTTATTTTTATCACAGCTTTGAATAATTGGATCAATCATTTCATGAAAGATGCCAATTCCTCTTCTCCTAATGCTTGTGCTTTTAGTATTTTATATGGATTTTCTAATCCTACTAATTGTGCAGATACACCAGGATCATTTATGCATTCTTGTACTAATAGCTCTGAAAAATTATTTAAGTTTTTCATTTAAACTCCTAATAAATATTATTTTTTGTTATTTATTTTTATTGGATTATCATTTGTGTCACCTAGGATATCTTTAATAGGTGAAGTATCAGTTTTTGGTTTTCTACCTCTTTTTTTAGATGTAGGTCTATTAGTTTCATTATCTATAGATTTAACATTTCCAGCACCATCATCAAATATGATTGTAAAATCATTGTTATCATCAAATGTAGGAATGTTTACTTCTATATTAGTAGTGTTAATATTATTGATATCATTTGGTTTTGCTGTAAAGGCATCATTTATTATATCTACATATTCTGCACCATTGTCTGATATTGTATTTCTAAATGCTGTTGAATCATCTCCAGTAAAGAACTCTGAAGAATTAAATCCTGATGAAAGGAATGGTTCATAATTATAGTATTTACTTGTATGAGGTTTCTTATGTTTTTTTGCTAAGAAATCTGTTAAACCTGTACCAACTTTTGTTTTACCTGTAGCATCTTTTGTTTTGAATGCACATTTTTTAAATCCTAAACCTTGAAGTTTTGTAGCTTTAAAGTTTTTCTTATCTATTTGTTGAATACCACCCATATTTGAAGAACCATCATCATTTGAACTCTTTGTTGGGTTCCAGCTTGTACCCCAAACCCAAATTTCTTTGATGCCAAGAGTACTTTCCCAATATTGGCTATCTTCAATATTTGTATCACCAAATATAATTTGTGTTTTTGTATTTGTTAAAACGACTTCTCTATAGAATTTCATGCTTTGTGTTCTTTGTAATTGAGACAAGTTTTGAATTGCAATTACCATACCACATCTATATTTTCTAAATTGTGTGAAACATGTTTCTGTTTCTTTATTAATAAAGTCAGGGAATTCATCTATATATAAGAAATGTGGTACACGATTTTCTTCTCTACCTGGTCTTCTTAATACAGCATATTGGAATGCTAATATAAAGAACATACCAAATGCTTTAGATAATATATTTGCAAGAGTACCTTTTTGTGTACAAACAGTTATTACTCCGCCTTTTTCTAATATTTCATCTAATGCTACATTCCTTTCTCTACTACATATAACATTTTTAACACCTGGATGTCTTAATAAGTTATCTAATTGTGTTATAGTACCATAAATAAATTTTTCTGTATCTTTTCTTCCACTACCTATAATACCTGGAATTTCAAAACCATTTATATTAACTGGTGGTTTATAGAAGTTTCTTTCAAAGTATCCAATTAAAACTTTATATTCTTCAAATAGTACTGGATCTTTTTTCATTTCTTCACAAGTTTGTTCAACTAAGTTGAAATCATATAACATTTTTAACATATCTTCTAATGTTGGCATTGCACCATTATTCATTCTAGGATACATTACTTTTAATAATATTGTTAAGTTTTCAAGAGCTTGTTGAGTTACATTAGCGAAGAACACATTACTTTCTCCAGCATTTTCTGATTCATACATTCCTTTTAATACTGTAGAAATTATTATAGCTACTTGTGCAGGATCTTCTAATATAAATGGATTCATACCTAATGAATTTGGATCCAATGGATCAATATAGTTAACATTTATATTATAGTTTTTTGCAACATCTCTAATTCTTCCTATACATTCAGCATCAGGAGCAATTAAAGTTAATCCTAAAGTTTTATAGAATATCTTATGTGTATCTGGATCAATACATAGAATCATGTTTTTCATTAAATCTACATATTCATCAAAATGTTTTTCAACTGGTACTAGGAAATCTAATGTAAAATTATCATTTAAGAATTCATTTGTAAGAGGTCTTCCTAATGTTGCAAAACCAGATTTTAATGCTTCATATCCTAATTTTTTAGATTCCTCTAAGAAGAAAAATTTCTTTTCTATATCACAAGCACACATAGGTTCAATCATTGTTGCAGTTTTACCTGTACCTGTAGCACCTTGAATAAGTGTAGCTTCATATCTTCTCTTTTCAGGTGTTTTAACCATTCTATCTGTTTTAACATCTTTACATAGTTCAACTTCACAAGTATATGGGCCTGTTGGTATGTATTGTGTTGTTGGAATCTTACCTTCGTAATCTTCGATGGCACCTGTATAAAGAACATCATGTTTAATACTGTTTATATACCATCCAATGAATATTGGAATTGTAAATATAGGTAGTATTATTGTACCATACCTAATTGCTGGTAATATTGTTTCAGGCATATTTGCTATAACATATGCAAATGATGGAACTTTTACTAATATCATCCATATTAACTTATTACACCATTGTATTAACATCGCAAAGATAATTAAATAGAATGAGCCACCAGCCCAAACTGCAAATTTTACTTTGTGTCCTAATGTTTTAGCAAATTTTGATGAACATGCATATGCAAATGCAATTGCAGGACAAATTAATGCTAATGCATACAATATTGGATGCCAATATGATGATGCCACACCTGTAATAATTGTGTAGAATACTTCGTAAATTCTATTTATTAGTACAAATATAGTTAATAACGTAAAAACATATGCTATTAATGTTGCTTTATCAATATTATGTTTTTGTAAAAAACTGTCGAAATTCTTATTTATTGCTTTAATCAAAAAAACCACCCACCTATAATATTTTTGTATTTTATACCTTTTTATTATATATTAAAAAAGAAAAAAATTCAAGTAATATTATTAGAATAAGTGTTTTTTTGCAAAAAAAAAACATGAATTATTATGTTAATTTTTTTTATAGCTTATTAAGTAATTCAGCTTTATCCTCAAAGTCCATATAGTTAATAATGAGGACATCGAGGAATGGTTTAATTTCTGGACTTGGGGTTTGCAAAAGTATGCTTTCTTTAACAGTAAGCATTTCTTGATAAAATGCTCTTGTTCTTACAGGTTCGGAATCTTCGTCTGCAAGATGACAAGGTTCGTAAAAATCTGTACCTGTCATTTCTAATTTTGCACCATGTTTTTTTGCAAGTGAGTTTAAGAAAGTTGCTGCTGCGTTTAATCTTGCTTCCGATACGAATGAACCATTTAAAGCTAAAGCTTTTTTTACTGGTTCTGATTGGATGTTTCCGTTAATTAAATCTTTAACGGTTTTGCTTACATTATCATGTAAGGAATAAGCTGCATTGCGTGCCATTTTTGTTCATTCTCCAAAAAAATTTGTTGAGATAGGTGTAAAGTTAATTACTATTATAGTATACATTATTATTAAATTTTTTTCAATATTTTTTTGACATTTTGTTATTTTTTTTGGTAATAAAATATTGTAATAAATTTGTAATATGTTTGACATTATGCAATACATCATATATAATGAGAATAATATTGAAATTGATAAAGGAGTTGTTAATGTGCCTGAGCAAAAAAAGATATTAATAGTAGATGATGAAAAAGAAATAGTAAATTTATTAACATTAAATTTACAAAAAGAGGGATATATAATAATAGATGCTTTTGATGGTGAATATGGATATCAAAGAGCTATTAATGAGAATCCAGATTTGATTCTTTTAGATGTAATGTTGCCTAAAATGGATGGTTTAACAGTATGTAAGAAAATAAGAGAAAAGTCTAATGTTCCTATAATCATGTTAACAGCAAAAGAAGATGTTGTAGATAAAATATTAGGTATAGAAATGGGTGCTGATGATTATATTACTAAACCGTATAATACAAGAGAAGTTATAGCACGTGTAAAAGCTAATTTAAGAAAAATGGATGGTATAAATTCAGTTATTGCTCAAAATGTACAAAATAATGAAGAAAAAATATTTTATGATTTTGGGATATTAACAATAGATTTTAATAAATATGAAGTTAAGGTTAGAGGAGTAGAAGTTGATTTAACATTAAAAGAATATGAATTACTTAAGTTTTTAATACTTCATAAAGGACAAGTATTTAAAAGAGAAGAGTTACTTGAAAAAGTATGGGGTTACAATTATTATGGTGATGTTAGAACTGTAGATGTTACAATAAGAAGAATAAGAGAAAAAATTGAATCTGATTCAAGCAATCCAGAATTAATTTTAACAAAGAGAAGCTTAGGTTATTATTTCAATGGTAATTTAGAGCAAAAATAAGTTGGATTATATCAATAAATCTTAAGAGAGCGATTAATTCGCTTTTTTAAATGATGAGGTGTTTATGAAAAAAAATAGTTTACAAACTAGAATTATATTAATATTTGTGTTAATGATATTAGTTATACTTTTTTCTATAACATTTTTTTCTTATGTAAAAATAGAGCAAGTATATAAAGATAGCTTGTTATATGGGTATAATAGTGCGAGTAAAATATTATCTAAAAATATATCCATAGATAATGATGTTAATTATAATAATTTTTTAAGTTATTTTAGTATATATAATGAAAATCGAATTGGAGCATTAATAGATAATAATAATAACATAATTAAAGGCGATGAAAATGCACGAAATATATATGTACAGTATAAAGATTTAGCCTATGGATTAAATTTTATAGATAATCAATACGTATATAAGTCTTTTATCGAAGATACAAATGGTGAAATAATATTTACTATATATATAGTAGATAGTGCAAAATTTATACAACAACAATTATTTGATTATGTAAAAATAGGTTGTGCTTTAATAGGTGTATTTTTAATTCTAGCTTTCATAATCTCATATTTATTAACTAAGAATATCGTTATGCCAATTAATAAATTAAGAAAAAATCTTGATGATATAATAAAAGGTAATGATGTGAAAATAGATGAGATAGAAACACATGGTATTAAAAATGAAGTATATGATCTTGTAGAGAAATTTAGATTTTTAAGTAATCAGTTAAATGAAAATGTTAATGAGATTTCTAATCAAAAAGCACAAATTGAAACAATATTATTGCATATGTCTGATGGTGTAATGGCATTTGATATATATGGTAATCTGATATATGAAAATCCAGCTGCAATTAGACTATTAAATATAAATACAAAACATAAAAGATTTGATGATATATTTAAAAAATTAAATTTAGATGTTAATATAGAAAAAGTAATTTTTTTACAAGATTTTACTTCTTCTGAACAAAGATTAGTTATAGGTGATAGTGTTGTTAATATATATTTTGAAACATTCCAAAAAGAAGATGATGTTATTGGTGGAGTTATAGTATTAGTACAAGATATAACTAAACAAGTAAAGCTAGATGATATGAGAAAAGAATTTGTATCAAACGTATCACATGAATTAAAAACTCCAATAACTATAATAAAAGGATATGCTGAAGCTTTGATGGATGATATCGATCCAGAAATGCATGATAAATGTGTTAATGTAATCTATACAGAAACAAATAGGATGGCAAGATTAGTTGGAGATTTATTGCAATTATCTAGATACGATTCAGACAAAGTAAATGAAGAAAAGAGAGAAAGCTTTGATTTAGGAGAATTAGTTAAAGGAATTGCTCAAAATTTAAGTATAGAAGCTGAAAAACGTGGTCACGATATGCAATGTTATGTTACTGCTGAAGTTCCAAATGTATTTGCAGAAAAATATGCAATGGAACAAGTTATAATTAATATAATTTCAAATAGTATAAAATATACACTAGATAATGGAGAGATAAAAATATATGTTGGTTTTTTGTATAATTATGCATATGTTAAAGTTATAGATAATGGTATAGGAATACCAAAAGAATTATTACCGAGGGTATTTGAAAGATTTTATAGAGTAGATAAAGCACGTTCTAGAGAACAGGGTGGTACAGGGTTAGGATTAGCAATTGCAAAAGAAATTATTGAAAAGAATAATGGTAATATAGATATTATAAGTGAATTGGATAAAGGGACAGAGGTAATAATTAAAATACCTGTTAATCAGAAAGAGGGAAAAAATAATGGCTAAAGATAATGAAAAAGTTAATGTTAAAAAAGAAATATGGGAATGGATTTATTGCATAATAATTGCAATTGTTGTTGCGTTACTTATAAGGTATTTTATATTTACACCAACAATGATAAAGCAGACTTCAATGGTTCCAACTTTGCAAGAGGGTGAAAGAGTATTTTTAAGCAGAATGATGAGAAACTTTGATGAAATGCCAGAAAGAGGAGATATAATAATATTTGAAATGCCAGATGGCCATCCATCAGATAATCAATTACCAATAGCTTATTATAATTCTCATGATGGATTATTAGATAAATTTGATCGATATTTTTTGGAGTTAGGCAAAATAAGTTATATAAAAAGAGTAATTGGATTGCCTGGAGAACATATAAAAATACTTGAAGGACAAGTATATATTAATGGTGAAGTAATTGAAGAAACATATCTTGTTGAAGGATTAAAAACAGGTACAATGGATGGAGAATATTGTGATGTTATAATTCCTGAAGGTTGTATATTTGCAATGGGAGATAACAGAAATGGTAGTATGGATAGTAGAGTATTTGGATGTATACCATTAGATAAAATAGAGGGTGAAGTATTGTTTAGAATATGGCCTTTAAATAAATTTGGAGATATAGATAAGTAGGTGTTAATATGGTAATAGGACATAAAAATATAATTGCTAAATTAAATAAATTAATAGAGAATAATCAGGTTGCACATGCATATATTTTTTCAGGTCGAGAAGGTATAGGTAAGAAAATGGTAGCAATGGATTTTGCATGTAATTTATTATGTAATAATGAAGCAGATAGAAAAATGTTTTTAGCTGGTAGACATCCAGATTTTAAGTTAATAAAGCCTAATGAAAAAGGATTGATTCCTGTAGATGATGTAAGAGAAATGATAGAAAATATCCATATAAAGCCAATAAAAAGTAATTATAAAATATATATCGTTGATGATGCAGAATGTATGAATGCATCAGGACAAAATTCTTTATTAAAGACATTTGAAGAACCTCCAGAGTATGCTGTTATTATACTTATAACAGCGAAATATAATTCGTTATTAACAACTATTAAATCAAGAGGACAATTAGTAGAATTTTCTGATTTATCTAATACTGAAATTAAAGAATATATTATAAACAATAATATAAAATTACCAACAGATGTTGATGAAAAAACATTATATACTTTAATAAATTGCTCAATTACAAAAATAAGTAATGTAATAGCAGATATAGAAACAATAAAAGAGTTGCAAAAATATGTAAGTAATATAACTAAAATGAAAATTATTGAAATTAATAATTTTGCTAACTTTTTAATAAAAAATAAAAATAATATTCAAAATGTATTAGATTATTTAGAACTATTGTTGTATAATAATAATAGCGGTACATCAACTTTGTTAGAATATGTTGAAGAAGCTAAAAGCAATATAAAGAGAAATATCAATTTTGAAATAGCTATAGATAATCTTTTAATGAAAATAAAGGAGGCAAGCAATGCATAATGTTGTTGGAGTTAGATTAAAAAGTGGTTGTAAAATATATACTTTTGATTCGAATAAAATCGAATGCAAAAAAAATGATCATGTTATAGTTGATACATCAAGAGGCATGGAATATGCCAATGTTGTAATACCTAATAAAGATATTGAGGATGAAAAGTTAAAAGAACCTTTAAAAAAAGTTTTAAGGAAAGCAACGCTAGAAGATGACAAAAGAAATCAGGAACATATAAAAAAAGAAAAAGAAGCATATGAAGATGTTAAAAAACGTATTAGCAATTATCAATTAAATATGAATTTGGTAAATTGCGAATATTTATTTGACGATTCAAAAATAATATTTAATTTTACATCAGACGAAAGAGTAGATTTTAGAGAATTAGTAAAAGAAATAGCAAGTATATATAAAACAAGGATTGAATTAAGACAAATTGGGGCAAGAGATGAAGTTAAAATGCTTGGAGATTGCGGTGTTTGTGGGAATTCATTATGTTGTGCAACATTTTTAAATGATATGGACCCTGTTAGTATTAAAATGGCAAAAGAGCAAGGTTTAGCATTAAATCCTCAAAAGATATCTGGTTTATGTGGGAGATTAATGTGTTGTTTAAAATATGAGCAATGTGTATATGATGAAAAAAATAAAAGATTACCAAAACATAATGCAAAAGTTAAGACGCCTGATGGTGTAGGTATAGTACAGCAAGTAGAGATACTTCCAGAGAGAGTAAAAGTAAAATTTGGAAAAGATGAAGAAACTACATATAAAGTTTATGACTTAAAAGATATTAGTATAATAAAATAATTTTAATGAATTT
>Ga0265294_10004417_pt1 | contig 17595 bp, 15 predicted proteins | sample MunlanPumphouse3_FD_192504 | JGI IMG/M metagenome (GOLD analysis project Ga0265294, IMG submission 192504) | Groundwater microbial communities from a municipal landfill in Southern Ontario, Canada - Pumphouse #3 | ecosystem: Environmental > Aquatic > Deep subsurface > Groundwater | place...
GATTCAGATGGTGTCCCGCTATCACTTGGTGCGTCGCCCGAACTAGAAGTGTCGACCGGATCACAGGCCGCAAGAGCTAAAACAGCAAGCAACGTGAATGGTAGCAAATGTTTTAATTTCATTACAAATTCTCCTTTCATTGTAAATTAAAATTGCTATTATAGTAGATTTCATCGCAAAAGATGTCAACAATAAATTGATTTCATAGGGCGGCATGCGCCATGAAAGCGTTTTTACAAAATTGCTATTACAAAGTAATAAAATGGAAAACCTATGAATTAATTAAATGATAAGTATCTCGGGCAATCATCACTTCTTCATCCGTAGGGATGAGGGCAACTTTCACGCTGCTATCGGGTGTTGAGAGCAGAATATTGACACCTCTTGAGTTTTCATTGATATTTTCATTTATTTTCACACCGAGGGCTGGACCGATTTCTTCAATGATTTTGGAGCGAAAATAGGCAGAATTTTCACCGATTCCAGCTGAAAAGATAATTAAATCGGCTCCTCCGAGACGAACAAAGTACTGACCGATATAATCGGCAATGCGACGATTAAAGAGGCGATCGGCTAAAATCGCTCGTTTGTTGCCGGTTTCCATTGCATCTAAAACATCACGAGAATCATTAGACACTCCCGATACACCGAGAAGACCTGATTTCTTATTTAAGATTTCATATACTTCCTCAATACTTTTATCGAGTTTTTTACACAAGTAATATACAACTGAAGGATCGATATCGCCAGTGCGCGTACCCATCATGATTCCCCCGAGTGGTGTTAGACCCATTGAAGTAGCCACACATTTGCCGTCTTTTATCGCCGAAATCGAAGCACCAGAACCGATATGACAAGTGATGATTCTTGGATGTTCAACGCCTGGTAAAAACTTGCGTCCTTCCTGGTCTAAATATTGGTGTGAGGTACCATGAGCACCATAACGGCGAATATCAAATTTTTGCGTTAAATCGTAGGGTATTGGAAAAATTGAATCGACTTCATCCATGCTGCGATGAAAAGCGGTATCAAATGTTGCCACATTTGGAATATGAGGTAGTACTTTTTTAAAGGCCCGAACACCGATGAGATGGGGACCATTATGTAAGGGCGCTAATTCAATTAAGGATTCAACTTTGGCGATAGTATCATCGTCAAAAAAGACACTTTTTGAGAAATATTTACCACCTTGAACAACGCGGTGACCGACAGCCTTGATATCATCAAGACTTTTTATGACCTGGTGTGCGATTAATGCTTCAAGTAATAATTCGACGGCGATGGTGTGATCGTGAATGGGAAGAATATTGCGTATCGAAACGCCATTAAACTTAAGACGAAAAATCGCGTCTTCATGACCGATTCTCTCAGCAATACCAGAACAGATAACTTCCTCCTCGGGCATTTCGTACAATTTGTACTTAAGACTTGAACTGCCGGCGTTTACAACTAATATTTTTTCCATGACTTAAACCTCTTGTTTATCATCGCAATTATAATCATACGTCATTATTAATTCAAATGCATTTTACCAAAACATATTTGTTAAACACTACGCGCGCCATTATAATTGTTTTGAAAGCAGGTAAAATGATGGCTTTTGGTTTACTTCATGACTTCTTAGTTGGCAATACAACGCGGGCTTACGAATACTTCGGGGCTCATTTTACTGCTTTTGAAAGTGAAGGAAAAAAAGTCAAAGGTGTTATCTTTCGCTTATATGCACCTTTAGCTGACGATGTCAGCGTAATCGGTTCTTTTAATAATTGGGATGTAACGGCCCATAAGATGACCAAAATTGATTCAGCCGGTGTTTGGGAAGTGTTTGTAGCGAGTTTAAACGAATACGAATCTTATAAGTTTCATTTTCGAAATGCAAAGGGGCAATATGTTGATAAAGCCGATCCTTTTGCCTTTTATAGCGAATATCGTCCTGCGACTTGCTCGCGTCTTTTTGATATTGAAAACTTCATATGGCACGATGCTTCATATATGAAGAATCGCACACGCTCTTTTGATGAGGCGATGTCCATCTATGAAATTCATCTTGGTTCGTGGAAAGGAAAAGTTGATCAACGTAACTTAAGTTATGAAGAAATCGCCGATTATTTGATTCCTTATGTCAAAGAACTCGGTTACACCCACGTCGAAATTATGCCGATTACCCAATATCCCTTCGATGGCTCATGGGGTTATCAGGCAACTGGTTTTTATTCAGTTGATTCGCGTTATGGTAATCCTAAACAATTGATGTCTTTTATTGATCGAATGCATCAAGCGGGCATCGGGGTTATTCTTGATTTCACCCCCGTCCATTTCGCCAAGGACGAATTTGCTTTGGCTGATTTCGATGGTGCATATCTATATGAATACGCCGATAAGAAAAGACGTTTTTCGCAATGGGGAAGTTTGCTTTTTGATTTAGGTAAAGACCCCGTTCGTTCCTTTTTGATCTCGGCGATGAATTATTTCGCGACTTATTTTCATTTCGATGGTCTTCGAATCGATGCAGTCAGCAATATCATCTATTGGCACGGAAGCAAAGACCAAGGCGAAAATAGTGGTGGCATCGAATTTTTAAAACGAATGAATAACCTTCTCCATGGCGAACACTCCAGCTTAATGATTATCGCTGAGGATAGTAGCGACTATCAAGGTGTAACTAAGCCAGTTAATTATGGTGGACTTGGTTTTGACTACAAATGGGATTTAGGCTGGATGAACGATACGTTAAAATATTTTGCCAAAGATCCAATCTACAAAAAATATGAGCATCACAAATTAACCTTTTCAATGGCTTACTTCTTCAGCGAAAATTTCCTTTTACCACTTTCTCACGACGAAGTCGTCCATGGCAAAGGAACGATCATTAATAAGCTGTGGGGCGATTATGAACAAAGATTCGCCCTTCTTCGCAATCTTTATACCTATCAATATGCCCATCCTGGCAAGAAGCTGAATTTTATGGGCAACGAACTAGCTTCATTTGATGAGTGGAATGAAAGCAAATCATTGCCTTGGAATTTAAAAACCTTTCCCAAACATGATTCAATCACGCGGCTTATTCGTGATTTAAATCTTATTTATAAATACGAAAAAGCCCTAAAAGTTCAAGAGTATAATCCGAGTTCATTTCGGTGGTTAATGGCCGATAACGCCGACCAGTCACTCTATGCTTTTGAAAGATTTAATGATGATTCTCACCTTGTTTTTGTCTTTAATATGACGCCTAACTTTTATAATGAATATGAACTTGGCGTTACCGAAGAAGGCATATACGATGAAATTCTTAATAGCGATAAGGATGTTTATAGCGGTCAAAACCAGTATAATGGATTGCCGATAGTATCAACGCCTATTGGTCCGCTTCATCACCCTCACAAAATCAAAATCAAAATCGCTTCATTTGGCGCTATGATTTTTAAACTTCGTAAAACGAAATAATACAAAGGAGTTATATGTTTAAAAATAAATCAGAGTTCAAAGAGGAGTTTGCAAAACGACTCTCGGAAAAATATGGAAAAAATGTCAAGGATTCGCACATTAGCGAACGTTACGACATTTTGGGCGAATTAGTTCGTGACTACGCCGGCAATCACTGGCGTAAGACGCGCGAATACATTTTAAAAAATAAAGAAAAGCAATTAATCTACTTTTCGATGGAATTTTTAATTGGTCGTCTAATGCATAGCAATATGATGAATCTTGGTATTTATGAAATTGCTGAGCAAGGTCTTAAAGAACTCGGCATTGATATTCGCGAACTTGAGGCTCAAGAAAACGATGCCGGTCTTGGCAATGGCGGTCTCGGGCGACTGGCGGCCTGCTTTATGGATTCTTTAGCCTCGCTTAACTACGCGGGACACGGCAACTGCATTCGTTATGAGTATGGCTTTTTTCGTCAAGCCATCCGCAACAGCAAACAAATTGAGATGCCAGATCATTGGTTGTCCAATGGCTATGTCTTCGAAGTACGTAAACCGAAACATGCTGTTGAAGTCAAGTTTTACGGCAATGCCGAAACATATTTAAAGAAAAATGGCCAATTCGGAATTCGTACCGCGAATGCCGTCTCTGTTAAGGCTATGCCTTATGACGTCTCAATCGTCGGTTATCATAATAACGTTGCCAATACTTTGCGGCTTTGGGCGGCAGAACCAAGTTTAGAAAATCTCCCGAAAAGTCAGGATTTTGAAGAATATCTCATTACTTTGAAAGAACTATGTCACGGCCTATATCCCGATGATTCAACCGAGCAAGGTCGAATCTTAAGATTAAGACAACAATACTTTTTAGTGAGTGCCGGACTTCAAAGCGCGATGCGTGGTCACGCTCGGCGCTTCGGAAATCTCGATAATTTTGCTGATTATCATGTTTTTCAGTTAAACGATACACATCCGATTTTAGCAATTCCCGAGATGATGCGCCTGCTTATTGATGAATATGAATATGAATGGGATGAGGCGTGGGCGCAAGTTAAAAAATGTTTTGCCTACACAAATCACACCGTTATGGCTGAAGCTCTTGAGAAGTGGCCAATTCAATACGTTCAGCGGCTCTTACCGCGTTGCTTTATGATTATTGAAGAGATCAATCGCCGTTTTAACATCGAAATGAGTGAAAAAGACATTGATTTAAATAGGCGCTATGCGATGCAAATTATTAAAGATGGCCAAATACATATGACCAACTTAGCAATCTATGCTTCGTTTTCAGTTAATGGTGTCGCTAAAATTCACACTGAGATTCTTAAACGTGATACATTCCGCGATTTCTATCAACTTTATCCGAATAAATTTAATAGCAAGACTAATGGTGTCACCCATCGTCGTTGGTTAATGTATGCCAATCCAGAATTGGCTGATTTGATTACGAGCAAAATCGGCGTTGATTGGATTAAAGATATGAGTCTAATCAAGGCTTTCGAGCTGTATAAAGAAGATCGGAAAGTTCAAGATGCGCTTATAAAAATTAAGCATAAAAATAAAGTGGCTTTTGCTGAATATATGAAGAAGAAGCAAAATGTCGAGATTGATGTGAATTCCATTTTTGACGTCCAAATTAAGCGTTTACACGCTTATAAACGACAATTAATGAACATCTTTCATATTATTTATTTGTATCAACGGTTGAAAGAAGAACCAAACTTCAGCATATATCCTCGAACCTTTATTTTTGGCGCCAAAGCGGCACCTAGTTACGAATATGCTAAAAAGGTTATTGAACTTATTATCGCCGTATCTGACATTATTAATCGCGACCCACATGTCAGCAAGTTTATCAAAGTTGTCTTTGTTGAAAACTATGGTGTGTCTTCGGCTGAAAAAATTATACCTGCAAGCGATGTCAGTGAACAAATTTCGACGGCTGGTAAAGAGGCAAGCGGAACGGGTAACATGAAGTTTATGATGAACGGAGCCATTACCCTTGGGACACTTGACGGGGCAAATGTCGAAATTGCCGACTTTGTCGGATTAGATAATTGTGTCATCTTTGGTCTAAAGGCCGAAGAAGTTGATGGGCACTATCAGCGAGGCGATTACAATCCGTGGGATATTTACAATAGCGATGATCGAATTCGCAAAGTTCTCGATTCGCTATTTGATGGGCCGTGGACGTTTGGAAAAAGTGAGAAGTATCAACTCATTTTTGATGAAGTCATGCACCGCGGTGATAACTACTTCATCCTCAAAGACTTTGCATCTTACGTCGAAGCTCAAGAAAAAATCGAAAAACTCTACCTTGATCAACATAGATGGGCTCGTATGCAAATCATCAATATCGCTAACTCCGGTTATTTTTCAAGCGACCGCACCATTGAACAATATGTCAAAGATATTTGGCATTTAAGGAAATTAAAAATATGAACAACGAAATCGAATTAAAAGAACTATATCAATTACAAGGCCAATTAGATAAGAAAATTGCCGACAATCATCAAACGACATATGCTTCGACAAAAGATGACCGCCTTATGGCGTTGATTGTCGAAATTGGTGAACTTGCTAATGAAACTAGGTGTTTTAAATATTGGTCCAATAAAGGGCCATCACCTCGCGAAATTTTGCTTGATGAATATGCTGACGGCATGCATTTTTTGCTTTCGCTCGGCATTCCTTTAGGAGCCAGCAAAACCTGCTATCAAGTGCAAAAAGTTGAATGGTCTTTGACAAGGCACTTTCATTACCTTTATAAAGCAGTGGTCGAACTTGTTGAAAGCTATGATTTAAATCATTATACTTATGCTTATCAATTATTTATAAACCTGATTCCCAGCCTTGGTTTTACCGTCGAAGAAGTCATAGCTGCTTATAAAGCAAAACTTGGCGTTAACTACCATCGTCAGAATACAAATTACTAGGAGGTAACTTATGACACAGGAAGAAAGATTAAGTTTTCTACAACAAATGAGCGAAGTCGAAGGCGTCTCGGGACGCGAAAAAGACGCCGCTAAACTATTTAAAGAGCATGTCAAAGATGTCGCTGACCGCATTGAATACGATAACCTCGGTTCGATCCTTGCTTATAAAGAAGGCAAAAAAGGCGAACCAGTTGTCATGTTAGCCGGCCATATCGATGAAGTGGGTTTTTTAGTCCATCGCATTGAAGAGTCTGGTTTTATTCGCTTTCATCCGATTGGTGGATGGTGGGGCCATGTTGTCCTCGCCCAAACAGTGCGTATCACAACTTCAGAAGGCAAAAAGATTTTCGGAGTTGTTGGCGCTCAACCACCTCATGGCATGAGTGCTGAACAGCGCAACAAAGTCATGGAAATTAAAGATATGTATATCGATCTCGGCGTCAAAGACAAAGCCGAGGCCGAAAAATTAGGTATTCGCGTTGGCGATATGATCACGCCATACACTCCTTTCCGTGTCATGAATGACGGAAAAACATTATTAGGCAAAGCCTGGGATGATCGCCTTGGCGCAGCCGTGGCTGTTGAAGTTTTAAATAATCTTAAGGGGGTTGACCATAAAGCAACAGTTGTTGCCGCCGGCACCGTTCAAGAAGAAGTCGGTTTAAGAGGGGCAAGAACAGCCGCCTATCACGTTAAACCCGACGTCGCTTTTGCTTTAGATGTGACTATGTCATATGATTTACCTGGCGCACCTAACCATCCAACGAAACTTGGAGCTGGCGTCGCCCTTTCAATCATGGATGGCTCCGTTATCGCGCACCGCGGATTATTCGATTTTGTCGAAAAAATTGCCAAAGAAAAAGGCATTAAATACACCTTTGATTTAATGACCGCTGGCGGAACTGACTCGGGTGAAATTCACAAGCAATACGATGGTGTCATTACGATGACAATCTCTATACCTTGCCGTTATTTCCATAGTCATGTTTCCTTGATTAACTATGATGACTATCTCGAAGCAGTCAAATTATTGACTGAAGTCGTCAAGGCTCTTGATAAAGAAACCTTGGCAAGTTTAAAAGCCACCAAATACGAATAAGTAAATAAACGAAAAGATGTCACTAATCAGCGACATCTTTTTTTGTTGTTAATCTTGTTAATAAATCAGGTATTTCTTCTTCGCTTATTACTTCAATGCCATTACGACGAAGAAGGGTAGTGGTTACGCCTTGGCCGGGAATAACCCTTTTATCAAAGCGACCGTTATGGATTCGATGGACACCGCATGATGGGGAGTCTTCCTTTAAAATCGCTAAGTCGATATGCATGTATTTACAAATATTAAGAGCTTTTTGTGCTCCTGACACAAAGTGCTTTGTCACATCGTTTCCGTCAACGTTATAAACTCGACCCCTCATAATTTCACTAGGTTTACGAGGAATATTCATTCCTCCTTCAACTTCGGGGCAAAAAGGAATAAGTTCATAATGGGTTAGCAACTCGTCGAGGTAGGAAATTTTATTATCCTTTCCGTCATATCGAACCTTGTCGCCAATAAGGCAGGCGCTAATCAATGCTTTTTTCATACCACATAATTGTATAATTATCGCTTCGTTATCACAACAGCAAATAGCATGAATATAGTGGTCTTTTGCCTTTTTATGTTATCTCGTTATGTTTATACTATTATCATGGTCTACAAACTTACTTATTCTCGCGAGAACAAAACATATGAGGTTATCGTCACCGTTAAGCGAATAAAAAACGTTATTTTTCGTTATCGCGACGGAGTTTTCTATGTCAGTGCCCCAAAACTTACATCGCAAATAACAATTTATAATTACTTAGACAAGTTTTATTCTCGTCTTTTGGCTAAAGAAGCAAAAAAGACGACACCATTTGTCGATGGCAAAATGTACTTGCTAGGTAATCTTGTCAATCTTCATGAAGGTCAAAGCAACGGGAAATCATTTTTAGTAGGCGATATTCTTCTTTTTAAGAATCAAAATGATTTTCAACGTAAGTTAAGAGCGTTTGCCAAAGAGTATTTCACTAGTCGAGTTCGTCATTATGAAGAAATCATGAGAATCAAAAAAGGATATGATGTCAAAGTGCGCGATATGAAGACGAGATTTGGCACCAATTCTCGAAAAACACATGCCTTGTCTTTGCAACTTAAGTTAATTCATTATCATCCGGCCATTATCGATGCCATTATTATTCACGAATTGGCTCATGATCGAAACTTTAACCACGGAGATGGTTTTTATCAAGAACTGTATAAATATTGCCCAGATTATAAAATCTTGCTCAAAAAACTAAAAAGAGGAGAATACTCATGATTTACAAAATTACTTCGAAAGATAATCGCAAAGTGGTGGAAGCTTCAAAACTACGATTGAACAAGTATCAGGAAGAAACGGGTCTCTTTTTAGTTGAAGGTCACCATATGCTTGATATGGCAAGTAAGTATCAAAGAGTTCAATCTGTTTTTACGACGACTGAACTCAGCGGCTTAGCAGTCGATCAATACCTTGTTAGCGAAGACATTCTTCGCAAAATAGCAAGTAGTAAAAATCCCCAAGGTGTCGTTGCCATCTGCCAAAAGACAGTACCTTCACCCGACATTAAAGACAAAGTCTTATATCTGGATGACATCTCTGATCCGGGCAATCTTGGCACGATCATTAGAACGGCCCTTGCTTTTGGCTATCTTGACGTTTTATTATCGAGCCAATGCGCATCTCCTTTTAGCGATAAGGCGATAAGCGCATCGCAAGGAGCGCTATTCGCTGTTAATCTCATGATGAATGGCGAAAAGGAACTAGTGCGCTTAAAAAGCGCAGGGTATCAGATTGTTGCGACATCCTTGAAAGATAGTCTTCCAATCGAAAAAAGTAAGATAGAGAAGCGGCACATAGTCATATTGGGCAACGAATCTCGAGGGGTAAGAGAAGAACTGCTTGCTCTGGCTGATAAAAAAGTAAAGATTGCCATAAGTGGCATCGATTCTTTAAATGTTTCGGTGGCAGCAGGCATCGTTTTATATGCAATTGAAGCAAAAAGTAGATGAGGTCTTATTTTTTGTATTAAGTTCACCTTGATAAAAGGTGTTCAGCATTTTAACATTATGTTATAATAATTCGTACGTTGATGAGAAATAGTAGCCGACTTAGTCGTTAGTCAGGGAAGATGGATAAAGTGTGACCCATCTCTAGCGATTGCGGTGAATTCACCTCTGAGTATGGACGCAAGTCCCGTTAATCGCGTTAAGATTTAGTGCGTAGCAACAGCTGCGAAGAAGGATGGCACCACGGAGAAATTCGTTCCTGAGTGTCATTATTTTTTTAGGAGAAAAAGCTATGGAAAAAAAACTAGCAAAACTCGATCAATTAAAAGACAAAATATCTGAGGCAATTAGTAGTGCCACAACGCGTAGCGCTCTTGTTGAAGTTAAAAATGTTCACCTGTCTAAAAAAGCTGACATTAACAATATGATGTCTTTAATTAAAAATTTGTCGGGAGAAGATAAAGCCAAATTTGGCCAAAAAATCAACACGATTAGACAGGATTTACTCTTAGCCTTTGATGAGAAGATGAACCTTTTTACTGAGCAAGAGGTTGCAAAAAAACTCGCTAACGAAAAAATTGATATCACCTTGCCAGGAGTAAAAAATATCGCTGGTGCTACGAATCCTTTTTTCATCGTTCGTGATGAGATATTGGATATATTTATTAATATGGGTTACGAAGTAAAAGAAGGGCGCGATGTAGAAAGCGACCACTATAATTTTGAACTGATGAATATTCCAAAGAATCACCCTTCTCGTGATATGCAGGATTCATTCTATATTAGCGAAAATTTACTTTTGCGAACTCATACATCACCCGCTCAAGCACGTGCTATGGAAGAAAAAAAGGGCGAGATGATCAAAGTCGTTTGCCCCGGCAAGTGCTATCGCCGCGATAACGACGATATGACGCATTCTCATCAATTTAGTCAAGTTGAAGGTCTACTTGTTGGTAAAGATATTAATCTTGCTCATTTAAAAGCCACACTTGATTTATTCATTAAGAAAATGTTTGGAGCAAAACGCGAGATCCGCTTAGTCAGTTCATATTTCCCCTTTACCGAACCTTCAGTCGAAGTTCAGGTTTCGTGTGCCGAATGTGGGGGAAAAGGTTGCCCAACATGCAAGGATACAGGTTATATTGAAATTCTTGGTGCTGGTATGGTTCATCCTAACGTTTTGAAAATGTCTGGTTATGATCCAGAGGTCTATTCTGGTTTTGCCTTTGGCATCGGCATTGAACGAGTAGCAATGCTTCGCTATAAAGTGGATGATATTCGGCGCTTTTATCAAAACGATATTCGCTTCTTGAAACAGTTTGTTAGAAAGTAGGAAAAAACGATGAAAGTAAGTCTCAATTGGATAAAAAAGTATATAAATATTGATGATATTTCACCAGAAGAATTAGCTGATCGTTTGACATTTGCCGGCGTTGAAGTCGAAGCTTTTGAAAAACTTTCAACAGCGACAAATCTCGTTATTGGCGAAGTTGTTGAATGCTACCCTCTACCGGAAAGCAATCATCTCTCGCTAACTAAAGTTAACACCGGAAATAAAAACGGATTACTTCAAATTGTTTGCGGTGCTCCTAATGTTCGCGTCGGTATAAAAGTAATTGTCGCTCTCGACGGGGCTCTTTTACCTGGCGGCAAGATCACAAAGGGAAAAATTCGCGGTGTGGAAAGCCAAGGCATGATTTGCTCATTGTTAGAACTTGGTGTCGATGCCAAATTTTTAAACGAAAAACAAATTTCGGGCATTGAAGAGTTAGATGAAGATGCTGTCGTTGGAAATGAGGAAGTTCTCAAATATTTAGGACTAGATGATACGATTTTGGATTTGAAACTTCTGGCTAATCGCAGCGATTTGCATAGCGTTTTTAATGTCGCTCGTGAAATAGGCACTTTATATCAACGTGAAGTTAAAGAAGAAAAATGGCTTTTGCCAAAGGCAAGCAAATCATCGTTTGTCGTATCTTCACTAACGAAGTCCTGTCCGCAGTTTTCATCTCGCATCATCAAAAAGATTAAAGTAGGACCCTCGCCAAAATGGCTTAAGCAAGCTTTACAAAGCATGGGTGTCCGCTCGATTAATAACATTGTTGATATTGGTAACTACATTATGCTTTTAACTGGTCAACCCTTGCATATGTATGATCTAGATCGCTTGCCAAAACAAGAATTGATTATTAAAGATGATTATGTCGGTGTTTTTAAAGCCCTTGACGAGCAGGATTATCAAGTGCAAAAAGGCGATATTGTCATTACCAGTGGCGGAAAAGTCATGTGTCTTGGCGGCATTATGGGCTCTCTTGAATCTGCGGTCGATGAGCAGACGAGTAATATTGTGGTGGAAGTAGCAAATTTTGCATTTGATGCCATTCGGCGCACCTCAGTAAGGTTAGCACTTGCCAGTGATTCATCCTCGCGTTTTATTAAGGGTATTAATCCATATCAATATGAAGATGTAATCAACAAAGCAACGGCGATGATTATCGACCTTTGTAAAACAAAGGATATCGAAAGTATCGTGACATATGACTCAAGAGAAGATAAAACACCACCGCGAATCGAAACCTCAGTTTCTTATATTAACAACCGCTTAGGCACGAATTTCTTGCAACAAGAAATTATCGAGACGCTTAAGCGCGACTATCTCGATGTTGAAGTGTTGAATCGCGATGAGTTTGTGGCCAAAATTCCTGAGTGGAGAATCGATATAACTGGGCCGGCTGATATTTGTGAGGAAGTCATTCGCATTATCGGCTTAGATAAAATAAATGGCGTCTTACCTTCTTTACAAGTCACTGTTGGTGGTTATCCAAAGGATAAACAACTAATTAGAGTCGTGCGCAATTATTTGACAGGCCACGGACTTGATGAAGTAGTCACTTACTCATTAGTTAGAAAAGACGAACTAGAAGGTTTTCGTCATTTAGTTAAGGGCGAAGCCTATCGTTTAATCAACCCTTTGACTGATGAGCACGAATATTTACGACTCAGCATTATGCCATCACTACTAAAAGTCGCTTCCTATAATTTAGCTCGAGGGCAAAAAGATTTAGCCATTTACGAAGTAAGCGATATAGATAGCGATAAGTATAGCGGACTTAGATTAGGGGTAGTTCTTGTTGGTAACGACCTCTATCAGCAACAACTTCAGAAAATTCCATATACTTTCTACCATTTAAAAGGACTATTTGAAGGAATTGTTCATACGCTCGGCATTAAGCAATCACGCTATCAATTAGAGCGCGTCTTAGAAAGCGAAAAAGAACTCCATCCTGGTCGCTCGGCATTAGTGAAAGTTAATGGTAAGGTTATTGGTTATCTTGGAGAGCTTCATCCACAAGCGATCAGCGGACATGAATTAGGAAAAAACAAAGTTTTTGCGATGGAAATCGATCTTGGTGTTTTACTTGAAATCGAAACTGGACAGACGGTCTTTAAATCGTTTTCGCGTTACCCAGCAATCAAACGAGATTTATCGTTTGTCGTCGAACAAAAAGTTGATGTTCACCAAATCATGAAGACAATCTCCTCTGTAAGCAAAATGATAAAAAGCGTCGATATCTTCGATGTTTATATCGGACAAGGAATTCCTGACGGAAAAAAATCAATCGCCTTAACAATTACTTATGAAGACGATGAAAAAACATTGAAAGATGAAGAAGTTATCGAAGTAGAAAAGAAAGCCCTTGATTTGTTGGAGAAAAAATTCGCGGTTATCCTTCGGACATAAATATGATTATTTCGAAATCAAAGCTGCTTTTAGAAAAAACAATTCCTATTGAGAAGAATTTTGTTTTTGACACACAAACATTTCCGGTTAAAAAACCTTTACTTGCAATTAAAAAATGCTTTGGAAATATTGAAATAACAAAATATCGCAAGGTAATAAGGATGAATATCGATTTGGATGTTGTCGTTAGTCTTGAATGTTCATATACATTAGAGCCTTTTAACCATGAATTGAAAATTCATGAAGAAGTAATAATAAGCGATAGTTTTGATCCGGATGCCGAATCAATCGTCATCGAAGGCGATTTGATAAATCTAGAGCAAATACTCTACGCCGTTATTTCCGCAAGCTTACCACTCAAACCAGTGAAACCAGGGGCTAAGTTACCAAAAAGCGGTGAGGGCTATCGCGTATTAAACGATGAGCAATTAGCCAAGGATCGCTCGATAAGTGGGGATTCACGATTTGCAAAACTTGATGATTTTGATTTCGAAGACAATGATTTATAATGCTAATAAAATACTAAAAATATACTAATGAATATTTGCTGTTTAATTTATTAAACACTCATGCCTCTATATGTCCTGGCGCTAGCGTTAGGACTTTTTTTGGTGTTTACACACTGAATTTGATGTGCGTATAATATGGGTGCTAAGTGGTTGAAAGTGGAGGTAAGTGGTAAGTATGTTCTTTGGAAGCTATTCTCACACCCTCGATAACAAAGGTCGCCTCGTTATTCCCAGCAAAATGCGGAATGAAGCAGGCGGTCGTCTTTACATTCTCAAGGGCTACGAAGGGTCTTTAAGTGTTTACAAAGAATCCGACTTTCAAAAATTGACCGTTGCCTTAGAAAATCTTCCCTTCAATCAAAAAGATTCTCGCGATGTGCAAAGGATTGCGCTCGCTAGTGTCGTTGAACTCGAAGTCGACGCTCAAGGCCGCATTCAATTACCGAGTAGATTATTAAGCGATTTTAAAATATCACGTAGTGTCATCGTTGTTGGTGTTATTAATCATATTGAAATTTGGGACTCTGAAGCTTGGAACAACTATCTTAAGCAAAATGAGAAAGATTACGAAGCCAAGGCCGAAAAACTGCCCGTCCAATAGCTTATGGACCAGCACATACCTGTCTTATTAGACGAAGCCATTTCCGCTCTTAACATCAAAGCAAATGGCATATATATCGACCTCACATTAGGAAGAGCAGGGCACGCCAGTGAAGTGTTGGCCCGTCTCAATCGTAAAGGGAAACTCATCGGTATCGATCAAGACATTCACGCGATCGAAAATTCGAAAATCACCCTTTCTAAAATTGGTAGTAACTTCGAGACAGTGCACGAAAACTTTCGTAACTTCAAAGAAGTTCTATATACACTCAACATTCAGAAAGTTGATGGGATCTTAATGGATCTCGGTGTCTCCTCTCCCCAATTCGATGATTCCGAGCGCGGCTTCTCGTATCGCAGTAATGCCCGCCTCGACATGCGAATGGATGAGCGCAACTCATTAACGGCCTATGAGATTGTAAATTCTTATAGTGTCACGGACTTGACGCGCATCTTTGGAGAATATGGCGAAGATAAATACGCTTATCAAGTCGCCAGGAAGATAGCTGAAGCGCGAATTAATGCGCCCATTGAGACAACTCAGCAACTTGTCGACCTCATCAAGTCGGCTAAGCCGATGAAGGAACTAGCTAAAAAAGGACATCCCGCCAAGCAAATATTTCAAGCCTTGCGTATCGAAGTAAATGATGAACTGGGAGCCCTGGAGACTACGATTAAGGACGCACTTAAACTCCTAAATGTCGGTGGTCGGCTAGTTGTTATTTCCTTCCAATCGCTTGAAGATCGTCTGATTAAAGAAGCCTTTCGCAAAGCAACGATTATCGAAGGAACAAGACGTAATGTCTTTGCTCTTCCAAGCGAAGAAGAATTGCCAAAATTCCGTCTAATTAACCGTAAAATCATCACCCCATCAGCTAAAGAATTAGCTTATAACCCCCGGTCACATAGTGCCAAACTTAGAGCAATTGAAAGAATTAAGGAATAGAAATGAAAGACAAACTCGTCAAATTTAATCGCAAAGCACCTTATTATCGCTTCAAAAGAGCGTTGATTATCTTTTCGATTTTGGCGCTGGTCGCTGTAGCCGTCTCTATCCCTTTAAGTTTAAAAATTGCTGCCAGTCAGGCTGAGGCAAATCAAAACGATATTACCGAATTGGTCGACGAATAAAACTGATCATCATGGACGGACCTCCCTCCATCCGAGCTGCATCAATTGATGCGGCTTTTTATTACCTTAGTTCTTTTCTAGGACAATTTTATGTAAATTGCCTTTGCTACATTCGAACTTTATATATATAATATAATTCAGAATAATCACTATATGGAAAAGCCTACCGCCGCTTTAGAAATATCCTCAGCCGAAATTAAATTAGTTGTCGGCTATGAACTCGATGGACAACCCATCGTTCTTTACGCATTGCGTAAACCTATCGACGCCTTTGTCGAACGCGGTCAAGTTGTGAATCTTATTAGTTTAATCGAAGCCCTTCGTGACATCAAAGAAATCAAAGATGCCACCGCAAAATTGAAATTAACCATTTCTGAAGCAATACTGTTGCTTCCCCCTTTGGGTTTAGAAGTGTATCAAAGTGATAAGACGACTAATGTCGTTTCTCAAACCGGCACTGTCGAAGCAATCGATATATCAAACGTTATTTCTTTAGTCCGTAAAGAAGTTGTTCCTCATGGCGGGCAAATTGTCGACATTATTCCCGATGCCTTTGAACTCGATAATGGGCGATCTTTTCCGAACGCGCCAATTGGTGAAAAATCAAATTCTCTTTCTATTTCGGCTAAAATACATGCTCTTCCTTACTCCGTTATTGAAAATTTTAGGCGCTCATTTAAAGAAGCCGGCATTGCCATTAAACGCGTTCTTGTTGGACCACATGCGGCTAGTTATCTTTTTGCGCAAGATCTTGAACTTCCAACTTCATATTTATATGTTGATATGGGAGCGGAGGTCACAACGATTAGCTTAATTGGCAATAAATCTCTTTTTGCTTCAATCTATTTTGAAAAGGGTGGCAAAGATTTAACAACTTCGATTATGCGAAACTTCAACCTGCCTTTTGAAGAAGCGGAAAAACTAAAGAGGCGTTACGGAATTGACCATCGTTTGATGTCTTTTCATCCAACAATTGCCAAAAGCACCGATTTAGATGGTCAGGAAAAAGAATACGCCACCAGCGATTTAAATACGATAACAGAGGAGTTTGTTAATGATTATTTGCTTTCATTAAAGCAAGCGATAAATTCCCTCATGGCGGGATATGATCGAAAATATTTAAAAATTCCCATGATTGTCAGCGGAGGACTTGCTCGTCTAAATGGCTTTGATGAAATGATTATCGAAGCATTCCCTGATAACAAAATTCATTTCGCCATTCCAAAAGCTATTGGCGCTCGTCATCAAACATATGTCAATGCCCTTGGTGCGATTCTTGCCAATAACCGTTATCAAACTTATCTTGAAGAAGATCGACCTGTTGTCACGACTCTGACTCGTGGAAATAAAGAAGCCAAGGAACGCAAATAGGAGGCCTAATATGCAAGTAACAGATTTAGATAATTTCGAACCTATCGCCCGCATCGTTGTCATCGGTGTCGGTGGTGCCGGAAATAATGCCGTCAATCGTATGATTGATGAAGATTTAGGCGCTGTCGAGTTTTACGTTGCAAATACCGATCGCCAAACATTAGCAACCTCCAAATCGCGCAATCGCCTCATCTTAGGCCCAGCGGTGACTGGCGGATTAGGTGCGGGTGGAGAACCAAGTATTGGTCGCGAGGCGGCCATGGCGTCAGTCGAAGACATCCGCAAGGTTGTCAAAGGATCCAACATGGTTTTTATTGCTGCCGGCATGGGTGGAGGCACTGGCACAGGTGCGGCCCCTATCGTCGCGCAAGTAGCTCGTGAAGAAGGCGCACTAACCGTCGCGATTGTAACGCGCCCCTTTACCTTTGAAGGCAAAAGAAGAATTGCTAATTCAGTCGAAGGACTGAATGAACTTAAAGATGCTGTTGATGCCATTATCATCGTTTCTAACGATAAACTGTTAATGGTCAGTGGCACACAGCCAATATCAGAAGCTTTTGCCGAATCCGATCGCGTTTTGGCTCAGTCGGTCAAAACGGTAACTGATTTGATTTTAATGCCAGCGGTCATCAATCTTGACTTTGCTGATGTTCGTAATACTTTAAAAGATTCGGGCATATCGTTAATTGGTTTTGGTTTAGGTCAAGGACCTAACCGCGCCCAAGAAGCCGCTCAAAACGCGATTAATTCTCCTCTTCTTGAGGCGAGTATTAATGGTGCGCGTCGAGCGATATGCTCAGTAACCTGCGGT
>Ga0265294_10004419_pt1 | contig 17588 bp, 15 predicted proteins | sample MunlanPumphouse3_FD_192504 | JGI IMG/M metagenome (GOLD analysis project Ga0265294, IMG submission 192504) | Groundwater microbial communities from a municipal landfill in Southern Ontario, Canada - Pumphouse #3 | ecosystem: Environmental > Aquatic > Deep subsurface > Groundwater | place...
GAAGGAACATTCTGAAGCCTGTATTTAGGTTTGAACGCAAGAGAGCAGATCAGGAAGATGATTCCAGCAGCAAGAACAGCAGAACCAGTGATCTCAAGCCAATAAGACTTGAAGAAGTCCCAGCCAGTTGTGCTGAAAAAGTTCCAGGCCTGCTTATTCTTGCCAGCAAAAGAAGAACAGAATTCAAGAAATGAAGTACCAAATTCACTGAATTTAGTACCTAGATAAGAGAAGATGTCAGAAAAGAATATAGAAGCACTGTCTTTGAAAGAAGAAAGAGCATTCCAGACTTTAGAAAAGAAACCAGTATCATTGACAGCGGAACTATTTGCTGCAAAAAGAGATAAAGGAATTGCATTCAAAAGCAAAACCAACTGTTTCTTCTTTTTCATCGTTTTCTCCTATAAACTTAGGAAATTATATCACAAGTGAATCAAGTTAAAAAGACTTTAAAACAGAAATGTGCTGCTTTGCCTTTGAAATCTTTTCTGTGAATTCTGCTTCCTTGCTCTTTTCCTTCTCGATGACTTCAGCCTTGGCATTGCTAATGAACTTCTCATTGGAAAGCTTGGCTTGAGTCTGAGCAAGGCTCTTCTCGTTTCCAGAAATATCTTTCATCAACTTAGCAATCTCTTGATCTACATCAATTGCTTCCCGAACAAACACATAAACATTGAAACCAGGACCAGCGGCAGGAAGCGCACCGGAAATATCCTCAGTATGTGACATATCAATGAGAAGCGGTGATGCAGTCATGAATGAAGAAAGCAGATCCTTCCTTTCAGACATGAAATCAGAAGCAGCATCGGCTTTGTCAGGGCACAGAACAATATGAACCTTCTTATCTAGAGGAATCTGAAGATCTCCACGGATATTTCGGACAAGCCTTACAGCTTCCTGCATCTTCGAGACAATAGCTGATTCTTCAGGAAAATCCAAAGAAGAATCAAACTCTGGGTACTTACTTAACATGCAAGAACCTTCCGTGTTAGGAATCTTAGAATAGATTTCTTCTGTGATAAACGGAACAAAAGGATGCATCAATGAAAGAGATTTCTTCAGGATATCCAGAAGAATAGTCATTGCAGAATCCTTGGTATTCTGATCATCGCTGTATAACGAATGCTTAGATGCTTCAATATACCAGTCGCAGAAGTCATTCCAGAAGAATTCATAAATAGACTGGGCAGCTTCGTTGAATTTATAGCTATCAAGGCCCTCTGCCACTTTTCTGGAAGCATTGTTCAGCTGGCTGTAGATCCAGCGATCCATTATTCCAAGATCAACTGTAGACGGATCCTTCAAAGTGACACCGTCAAGGTTCATCAGAAGATACCGAGCGGCATTCCAGATCTTGTTGCAGAAACGGGAGCCCATCTTGAAAGAATCCATATCAATCAGGATGTCCTGCCCCTGAGTGCAGCTATGTGCAAGTGTGAACTTCATGGCATCGGCTCCGTACTGATTCACGACTTCTATCGGATCAATGCCGTTGCCAAGGCTCTTGCTCATCTTGCGCCCCTGCTTGTCCCTGACAAGACCGGTGAGGAATACATCATGGAAAGGAACCTTTCCAAGGAATTCAAGACTTGCCATTATCATCCTGGAAACCCAGAAGAAAATGATATCATAACCAGTCACAAGGGCATCTGTAGGGAAATAACGCTTGAAATCAGGAGTTGTTTCAGGCCACCCAAGGGTAGAGAACGGCCACAGCCAGGAACTGAACCATGTGTCAAGAACATCGGTTTCCTGACGGATATCCGTGCTTCCGCACTTGTCACAGCAGCATGGATCCTCACGCTTGACCATCATGGCACCGCACTTGTTGCAGTACCATACTGGAATCCGGTGTCCCCACCAAAGCTGGCGAGAAATGCACCAGTCCTTGATATTCTCAAGCCAATGGGTGTATGTGTTCTCCCATTTCTTGGGGTAGAACTGCACATCTCCATTCTTCCATGCATCAAGTGCTTTCTGTGCCATCCCATCCATCTTGACGAACCACTGTTCTGAAAGATACGGCTCAACAACAGTACCGCAGCGATAGCAGTGCCCTACTTCATGCTTATGTTCTTTTTCCGAAATGAAATAGCCTTGTTCTTTAAGATCCTGAAGAACAAGTTCACGAGCCTCGATCACGCCAAGGCCACGGTATTTCTCAGGACAATTTGCATTAAGCGTTCCGTCTGGATTGAGAATATTTACTTCGCTGAGGTTATGCCTTTTCCCGCACTGATAGTCGTTAGGGTCATGAGCCGGAGTTATCTTCACCATGCCTGTTCCGAAAGCAATATCGACGAAGCTATCGGCGATGATTGGAATCTTTTTGTCTGTAAGAGGCAGATCCAGCATCTTCCCGACGATGCTCTTGTAGCGTTCATCGTCTGGATTAACTGCAACAGCAGCATCTCCGAACATAGTCTCAGGCCTTGTGGTAGCGACAGTGATGAAACCAGAACCATCGGAGTAAGGATACTTGATATCATAAAGCTTTCCAGGGATTTCCTTGTATTCAACTTCATCATCTGCAAGAGCAGTGCCGCATTTCGGGCAGTAATTGACCAGGTAATTGCCTCTGTAGATGAGCCCTCGCTCATACAGAGTAACGAAAGCTTCACGAACAGCCTTTGAAAGGCCTTCATCCATAGTGAATCTCTCATGATCCCAGTCGCAGCTGCATCCGATAGTCTTCAGCTGATTGACAATAATGTCGTGGTGCTTTTCCTTTACTTCCCAAGTGCGCTTGAGAAACGCCTCACGGCCGACTTGCTGACGGGTCTTGCCTTCCTTCAGAAGGAAACGCTCGACCACATTCTGAGTCGCAATACCGGCATGATCCGTTCCAGGCACCCAGAGGGTGTCATCGCCTTTCATGCGATGGTAGCGTACAAGAATATCAGGAAGCGTGTTATTGAGGGCATGACCCATATGAAGGATGCCAGTTACATTAGGCGGCGGCATCACTACGGAATACTTCGGAGCATTCTCATCATGATTCGGATGGAAGAATCCTTCATCCGTCCACTGCTTGTACAGCCTTTCCTCAAAGTCCTTGGGATTATAAGCCTTATCAAGTTCAATCGCCTTCAATTTCACAGTACAGCCTCCACAGGTCGAAACTGCGGACATTGTACTCATTTGAAGGCAAAATTACAACAAACCTAAGGTCTATTCCTCGAACTTGACAGGCTCAACGCTCTTGAGCTTGAGATCCACGGTATACCCGCGCTTGTCAAGGGAATTGATGATCTCTTCCAGAGAATAATCATCGATGGTCTTCTGGGATTTCTCATTGACAAGATTCACATTGCTCTCATCAATCGGATTATCCACATTCGCTGGAATGAAGGCATTGCTTTCCTTGTTGATGTAGACAATCGATCCTACGAAGACGAACACAAAAGCAGCAGCAACAGTGGCGAAAGCTGGAAGATTGATCCGAAGCTGCCTCTTGAAGAAAGGGATCTTCTTGCGCTTGAAGCAGGTGTTCTCGATCATCTTCATTACATTCTCCTGCCGAGAGGCGATATCCTCATCGGAAAGAACTGCATCATCGATGGTCTTCTTCAGATTCTGAAGCTTCTGATAGCGCTCGCGGCAAGCATTGCAGTATCCTAGGTGCTCTTCCACCTGGGACTTGAACGGTTCTGCAAGCTCTCCATCCAAATAAGTATTAAGTATCTGGTCATCAAGGCACATATGCTACGAATCCTCCCTGCGGAGAATTGCTTCGAGCTCCTTGCGGGCACGATGCACTCTCACTTTCACATTGCTCTCAGAAATGCTCAGGACCTTTGATATCTGCTGATAATCAAGCCCAGCGTATTCCTTAAGGACAATAACAGTCTTGTACTTCTCCGGAAGCTGCGCGACTGCCTTGCGCACGCTCTCGGTGGATTCCTGAAAAAGCAGCTCCGAAGCTCCATCCTTGTAGCTCGATGTAGGCGTCACCTGCTTGAGCTTTTCCAAGGAAGCCGTTTCCCGGGCTTTCCGCTTGATCTGGTTAATCGCCAGATTCTTGGTTACCCTGATAAGCCAGAACTTCGCATCGTCCAAGGTCTCAAAGACCATGTTCTTGTCGAAGAACCTGACAAATGCATCCTGACAGATGTCCTCTGAGACATCAAGGTTGTATGTCACATGGAATGCAACCTTCATTATGACAGGGAAAACCTGTTCATAAACCTGTCTGAATGCGGCTTCATCGCCACTTCTCATTTCCATAAGCTTAACAACTATCCTCGCAAAAAGGTTACATCTTTTTAATCAATCTTGCACCCTGCAGCGTATCTTTCACTGCAAAGCCAAGCTTGTCCAGTTCTGACCTGGCCTGATCCGCAGCAGCCCAGTCCCGTGCTTTCTTGGCAGCAGTCCTCTTCTCAAGCAGAATCAGAGCTTCTGGCGGTATTTCAATATCGTCATCAGCAGAGACAGCCTTGTCAAGCTCAAGCCCAAGAACCTTGTCCATGTACAGGAGACCTGCATATTTGACCTCAGGAGAAAGAGAATCGTCTTTCACAAGAGACCACATGTCTGCAAGAGCCTTAGGCATGTTCATGTCATTGCTTATATCATCATCGAAATCCGCAAGCTGCCTGCACAGCGAGGAATCCGAAGCGGCAGCAGGCACAGCCTTGCACTGGGAACGGATCTGAGCTGTCTTCTCAAGAAGCGTTCTTCTAGAAGCCTTCGCGCTGTCCAGAGCCTGATAGGTGAACTGAAGCTGGCTTCTGTAATGCGCCCCAAGGCAGAAGAGCCTGTAATCCAGCGGATCGTAGCCCTTTGAAACAAGAAGCGGCATGGTAAGGAACTCTCCAGAGCTCTTGCTCATCTTGCCGCCCTTGTCGGAAAGCAGGAATTCGCCATGAAGCCAGTAACGCACCCATGGGACCTTTCCAGTAGCAGCCTCGCTCTGTGCTATTTCATTGGTATGATGGACCGGAATCGCATCGATTCCTCCGCAGTGTATGTCAAACTGCTCTCCCAAGTACTTCATGCTCATAGCCGAGCATTCGATGTGCCAGCCAGGATAGCCGACTCCCCAAGGCGAATCCCACATCATCTCCTGCTTGCCGAACTTGCTGTTGGTGAACCAGAGGACGAAATCCTTCGGGTTGCGCTTGTTTGAATCAACATCGATCCTTGCACCGCTCTGAAGCTTTTCAAGATCGAGGCCGGCAAGCTTGCCGTAATCAGGGAATGTATCGATTGAGAAATAGACGTTTCCGCCTGAAACATAGGTGTGACCGCCTTTTTCAAGCCTCTGGATCAAGGCAATCATCTCAGGAATGTGCTTCGTTGCAGGGCAGACGACATCCGGACGGATGATGTTGAGGCTGTCATAGTCCTTGAAGAACGCTTCTGTATAGAAAGCTGCAATGTCCCAGGCAGAACGGCCTGTCTCGCGGGCCATCTTCCCAAGCTTGTCCTCTCCATCATCGCCGTCCCCTGTGAGATGACCGACATCAGTGATGTTCATCACATGCTTCACGCTGTATCCGAAATGCTCAAGCATGCGCTTCAGCACATCCTCGAAGACATAGGTTCTCAGGTTCCCTACATGCGCATAGTTGTAGACAGTAGGCCCGCATGTGTACATGCCGACGTGCATTGGTTCAATGCTCTGGAAATCTTCATATTTCCTTCCCATCGTGTTATATAATCTAATAGCCATCCGAATCTCCAGTTGAACAAGCAATTCATTTTTAATAATATACTTATTATGACTAATAGAATAAGCAATCCTCTGGAAAAAATCAACTGCCGTTTTTCCATAAAAGATATGAGTCCCATCGGAGCCGGGCCGGAGTCGGTTCAGGGTTTCATGCCAGCCTCATCAGGCGAGCTTTCAGAAGCAATTGCCTATTGCATCAAGCATTGCATAACTGCTCCAATAGTCATCGGGCGCTGCACGAACATTCTTGTATCTGAAAGAATTCCCTCCGAGCAGGTCTTTCTGAACCTTTGCAGAATGAACAAAATCAATGTTTCCGGCACCTCGATAGCCGCTCAGGCAGGAGCATCACTTGAATCGGTGGTCGAAGCAAGCCTTTCATTCTCTGAGGATCTATCCCGGCTTTCCGGCATTCCTGGCACCATCGGGGGAGCCGCCGCTGGAAACGCCGGTGCAGACGGGATTGCCATCGGTGATTTCATTCGGGAAGTCCATGCCCTTGATTATTCTGGCCAAACCTTGATTCTTCGTCAGCCTGAGCTCGGATATGCTTACAGAAGCAGCCTCTTCAAGACACGCAATGATCTTGTGATCACTGAGGTTATCCTGGACCTCATGCCCGGAGATTCAGCCAAGGCTCAGATCGAGAGAGAAGCTGCGCTGAACCGCCGCCGAAGCCGAGGAATCGGACTGGAACCTTCTCTTGGAAGCTTCTTCCTCAATCCCGGCCAGAGCAGCGCAGGCAAGCTGCTCGATGATGCAGGGCTCAGAGGATTCATTCTCGGACGTGCACAGGTGAGCACACATCATGCCAACATTATTATCAATCCTGGACGTCTGGCCACCTCTGAAGAGATAGCAGAATTAGCTAGTTATTGCAGAAAAAAGGTATTGGAATTATATAATATCGATTTAAAGCCAGAAGTCAATCTGTACGGATTAACAATATAAAGAATACAAAACAGGCCCTGCCGAAGCAAGGCCCATTGCAATAATCCTGAATCAGGAAACTCAAGGACGGACAAGTATCGAAGCAAGCTCAGGATGCTTCTTCAGATTATCCACCAGACCGCGCTCGCGGCCCTTGTTGCGATACTGCGGATCCTCGAACGAATAATGGAAATTGGTGTGGACATCGTAGTTGCCGTTCATCAGAGCATAGGCATCTTCGGTGATCACAAGCTCCTCATCGGTAGGAATCACGAAGATCTTCACCTTTGAATCATCAGTGGAAATCTGGAACTCGCCGTTGCGGCAATGACAGATATCGTTCTTATGCGCATCAAGCTTGATACCGAAATTCTCAAGACCTTCGGTTGCACCAGCCCTGATGTGCTCCCCCATCTCTCCAACGCCAGCAGTGAACACAATGGCATCCACCCTTCCAAGCTCAGCGGCATAGGCGCCGATGTACTTGCGAAGGCGATGGCATTCCATCTTAACCGCAAGCTGAGCCTTCTCGTCGCCGGCCTCAGCAGCCTTCTGGACATCGCGGCGGTCGGAGTAGCCGCATATGCCCTGCAGCCCGCTCTTCTTGTTCATCCAGGTATCCATCTCATTTGCCGTAAGATGAAGGTTGTTCATCATGTAAGGCATGATCGCAGGATCCATATCTCCGCAGCGGGTTCCCATCACAAGGCCTTCAAGCGGTGTGAGTCCCATCGAAGTGTCAATGCAGATTCCATTCTTCACAGCGCAAACAGAAGCGCCGTTTCCAATGTGGCAGATAATGACGTTTGTATCCTTGTTAGCCTTGTGGAGCAGGACAGCTGCCCTCTTGGCACAGTACAGATGGCTGGTTCCGTGGAATCCGTAGCGCCTTACATTGAACTTGGTATACCAGTCATAAGGGACCGCATACATGAAAGCCTCAGGGCTCATTGTCTGGTGCCATGCTGTATCCACAACTATTGCATGAGGAACATCCGGCATCACCTTGCGAGCAGCCTCGATGCCCATGATATTGGCAGGCATGTGAAGCGGTCCGAGAGGAATGACCGTCTTGAGCTTCTCGACGACTGAATCATCGACAAGAGCCGATTTCTTGAACAGCTCGCCGCCATGCAGGACGCGGTGTCCCACGGCGCCGATCTCCTTGACGCTCTTGATGCATCCCAGCTTGGGATCCACGATGAGGCTGATGATCTTTTCAATAGCCTCCTTATGAGTCGGCGAGAGGAATCTTTCATTGTATTCGTCTTTCCCCTTGACCTTATGCTCGACTGTGGAATACTCCAATCCGATTCTTTCGACAACGCCTACAGCAAGGACATCCTTGTTGTCCCAGTCGTAAACCTGATATTTGGCGGATGAGCTTCCGCAGTTCAATGTAAGAATGACCATCTTCTTTCTCCAAAACGAAAAGTATGCAGGATTTAATCCTTCATGAAAGCCATTTAACCACAACGACGGAAATTATTCAACGGAATCTCAGCAAAAACAACTTTTTGCCGCTTTATAGGGTGTATGAAGAAATTATTGCTATTTATCATGTATCTGCTGATTGCCATCTGCCCCGCCCGAGGCGGCGAGATAGCTCTCAGAATCGAACCGGGACGGATCGTCCCAAGTCTTAAAACCGATATCCTGACGATATCGGCTGGTGAATTCCCATCGATAAGGCTCTCCGAAAGATGCCTTGCAGGGAATTGGAACCCATCAGGAGTCCTTGAACAGCTTCTTGCACCAAAGAAGGCCCGCATCACAGCAAGCTTCGAGGAGCCTCTGGCAAAGCCTGGAAACGGGCTGTCAGGATTCTGCCTTCGGCTAGAAGGCTTTGCCGCATTCCTGTCTACTCCAGCACTGGACAGCAGCTGCCCTCAGCTTTTCGGACTAGCCTGTGGAACAGACAGAGCGGCAGCGGCTGCAATGGCATCACAGCCAGAAGAACAGGATGACTCGCTTGCGCTTGACTGGCGCACCGTTTCAGAACAGCCGGACATCTCTCTCATGCTGTCAGTCCACCAGAAAGGAAAGATCAGTTTAGATTATGTCTTCTCCGGCCGCTGGAACAGCCGCTCCGGACTGAGGAGAATGGTGGCATTCAGAATCGGAATGCCAGTGCTTGGACTAGAAGCTTCAGTTGAGAGGAGGCTTTCGAGCGAACAGGGCATCAGCATAGAGGTCAAGCGCGATTCAGGTCAAATCAAGGCAAATGCAAGCTGGAAGCTTCAGAAGGATGAGCCTCCTGTTCATTACGGCAAGTCGCAGAAGATAACCCTCACTGCAAGAAAAACTATATCATATGCTTTTCCCAGCCTCAGAATCGAAGGAGAATCAGGGTTTGGCTATGAAATAAAGGAGGACTCGAAGACATCAAGAGCAAGCTGGGCAAGCCTGTCAGCCATTACCAGATGGGGCATGTTCAAGGCATCATTCGATGAAAAGAAAGGATTCGAAGCAGAACTGAATGCAGGAATAGCCAGCATAAGGTTCTTAGAACGGATGGTTAAGCTATCACTTAATCTGAAAAAAGAGCTCAACTGGGGAGAAATCCAAATCAGAATTGATGAGAGCCTCCGATGGGCTCTCAATGTTAGGATTCTATTCTAGAAGTTCATGAAGCTCGATGACGGATACACAGGCTCGCTTGTGACATTGATGCCGATCTTGCGAAGGCCGGACCAGTCTCCAGAGGACGGGACATGGCTCATATGGCACTCGCATCCGCGAAGCTGCGGAAGATTCTCAAGAGCCTTCTTGGATTCGCCCTTGAGCGTTGCAGCCATTGCAAGACAGATCAGCATCTCGTCCAGATTGAGCGACACTCCGCGGCCGTTGAGCTGGTCACGCTTCATGTCAGTTATCGACTGGATGATCTGCTTAGGTATGAGATCTTCCTTCTCATCAATCCCAGCAAGGCATTTGAGTGCATTGAGAACCATTGCACTTGAGGCATGCATCATCGGAGAGTTGTGGCTGGTGACGATCGTGCCGTTTTTCAGCTGGATTGCAGCGGAGCAGGAAACGCCCTTGTTTCCCTTTCCGCGGGCCACTGCATCCTTGAGAGCTTCAAGGGCAGGTCCCACAGTGGGACGATCTTCCAGCTTCAGAGAGGAGCGGTTCATCAGCTCAAGGCAGCGATCCACAGCAGCTTTCTCTCCGATTCCCTGGGCAAATTCGCATGCGCTTCGGTAATATCGGCGGATTATCTCCTGTTCGGACGCCCACCTGACGACCTCGTCATCGGTGATTCCGAAGCCACAGCGGTTCACGCCCATCTCTGTAGGGCTGTTGAAAACAGCTTCTTTTCCAGTGATTTTCTCAAGTATCCTCTTTAGAAGCGGATAGGCATCAAGATCGCGGTTGTAGTTGACTGCAATCTTGCCCTCAGCGGCAACGTAGAAGTGATCGATCATATTGAAATCGCCGATATCGGCGGTTGCAGCTTCGTAGGCTACATTCACAGGGTGGTCAATCGGAAGGTTCCAGATCGGGAATGTCTCGAACTTTGAGTAGCCGCTCTTTCGCCCTGCACGGAAATCATGGTACATTTGACCCAAGCAGGTTGCCAGCTTTCCGCTTCCAGGACCTGGAGCCGTCACAAGAACCACTGGCTTGTCGGTCGGGATATAAGGATTGCGGCCATAGCCCTCGTCGCTCACGATCCGGTCGATGTCGTTTGGATAGCCTGCAATGGCAGTATGAAGATACACCTTCACTCCATGACGCTCAAGACGCTCCTTGAATGCAATGGCTCCCGGCTCATTGCTGAACCTGGTGATCACAACACGCCTGACCTCGATTCCCCAGCGGGCGAAGTCATCGATCATCTTGAATACATCGGTGTCATAGGAAATTCCGAAATCGCTTCTGATCTTGTGTCTTTCAATATCAGCCGAACTTATGCATATGATCACATCAAGCTTATCCTTGAACGACTGAAATACCCTCATCTTCACATTCGGGTCAAACCCAGGAAGCACGCGCGAGGCATGCATGTCGAACAGAAGCTTTCCACCGCATTCGAGGTAAAGCTTTCCGTCGCATTGCTCCATTCTCTGAAGGATGCACTGGCGCTGCTCGGAAAGGTATTTCTCATTGTCAAACCCGATCTTCCCGACCATCGAAGGCAATGTGGGCTTCAGTATCATATTCACCTCGCAATCAGATGCTTTTCCATCTGAATCATTTCCTGTTTCCCATAGAGCGCTTCGACGATGGCAAGGGAGAAGTCCATTGCGCATCCGGCGGCCTGAGCAGTGATTATAGTCCCCGATACGAGAACCCTCTGATCAGTGAACTTGAAATCAGGGAAAGCGGATTCCATCCCTGGATTGCATACTGCATTGTGCCCCTCTAGAAGGCCGGCAGGACCGAGCACAACAGCAGGGGCTGCGCAGATGGCGGCAACAATCCCGCCTCCCGCCGCAGTCTGGATGGCCTTCTCGTTAACAGGCCAGCTGGCGGCAAGATTGACGCTTCCAGGCATTCCTCCAGGAAGGACGACGCAGTCGAAGCTGCCTTTAACGTCTGAATCAAGCACATCGCACCGGACATGAATTCCATGCGAGCTGCAGATATCAAGCGACCCGACCCCTGCAACAATAACTTCAGCCTTGAGTCTGCGAAGCACATCAATCGGGGTCATCGCCTCGACTTCCTCAAAACCATCAGCCAGAAAAACCAGCACTTTCTTCATGAAAACCTCCGACTCAATCTGTCATGCGCCGCGCAAAGCAGCCTCTTAGTATCATCCCATCCAAGACACGGATCGGTAACCGAAACACCGTATTTCATATTGCATCCCGGCTTCTGAGCCCCGCTTTCAAGAAAGCTCTCCATCATCAAGCCACGGATCGACTTGTCACCAGCAAGAATCTGATCGGTCACGCTTTCAATCACATCAGATTGAAGCCTTGGATCCTTCGAGCTGTTTCCATGGCTGCAATCGATCATTATTGCCGGGTCAATCCCTTCTTCCTCGCACAGCCTGGCTGCCAAGGCGACTGACTTGGGCCCATAGTTCGGCTCATCATCAGTTCCCCTGAGAATCATGTGACAGCACTTGTTCCCTTCGGTCCTGACAGCGCGCACCATTCCATCAAGCCCCATCCACAGGAAACCCGCAGGTTCAGATGCAGCTCTAAGCGAATTGGCAGCAACCCTCAGGTCTCCTGATGTGGGATTCTTGAATCCGACAGCGGTGGAAAGCATGCTTGCAAGATTGCGATGAATCTGGCTCTCGCAGGTGCGGGCGCCAATGCAGTTCCAGCTTACCAGATCCTGATAGTACAGCAGCGCAAGAGTATCAAGCGCCTCAGTTCCCGCGGGAATACCGATTTCAGCAAGCTTCAGAAGAAACTTCCTGGCAGTTTCAAGCCCCCTGCGGATATCGAATGAATTGTCCATGTCAGGATCATTGACCAGACCCTTCCAGCCCTCGACGGTGCGCGGCTTCTCGAAATAGCTGCGCATAACGAAGAAGAATACGTCACCGAGCTTCTCTGAAAGTTCGAAAAGCTTCTGAGCATACTCCAAAGCGGCAGTGCTATCATGAATGGAGCACGGCCCGACTACGGCAAGGATCCTCGGATCGTCGCCGCGAAGAATTGCTTTGATGGAATCTCTGGACCTCTGGATGAAGGCTTTGCCGCCCTCATCCAAAGGCAAGGAGCGCACAAGCTCAGATGGTGAGAATATGCGCTCGCTGCTGCTGATCCTGAATCCGTCCATCTAGAACTCCGCAGACCCTACGGCTCTTGGATAGGGAATGACATCCCTGATGTTCTGCATGCCTGTGGCATACATCACAGCTCTCTCGAAGCCAAGCCCGAAGCCTGCATGAGGCACGCTTCCGAACCTTCGAAGGTCCAGGTACCACCAGTAGTCTTCCTCTCTCATTCCAAGAGCCTTCATCTTGTCCACAAGCACATCGTAGCGATATTCACGCTCGCTGCCTCCGACAATCTCCCCGAGCCTCGGCACGAGGACATCCATGGCGGCGACGGTCTTCCCGTCTTCGTTTGCCTTCATGTAGAACGACTTGATCTCTTTCGGATAATCCGTAACAGCAACCGGGCCGTGGCACACAGTCTCGGAAAGGTACCGCTCATGCTCGGTCTGCAGGTCACAGCCCCAGTACGGCTTGAAGTCGAACTGGACCTTTGCCTTCTCTAGCTCGGCAATTGCATCGGTGTACTCAAGATGCGCAAACGGAGTGTCCACGACATGCTGAAGCTTTGCAATCAAGCCAGGCTCAACCAGCTTGTCGAAGAACTCAAGGTCATCCGGGCAGTCTCTCAGGACAGCACCGAATACGAACTTCAGGAATGATTCGACGACCGCTCTGTCACCATCGAGGTTGCAGAATGCCATCTCGGGCTCGATCATCCAGAATTCGGCCAGATGTCTCTTGGTCACAGAATTCTCCGCACGGAACGTCGGCCCGAACGTGTAGATGTTCTTGAGCGCCATTGCATAGGTCTCGCCCTCAAGCTGTCCGCTGACTGTCAGTGAAGCTCTCTTGCCGAAGAAATCCTTTGAGTAATCCACAGCTCCATCCGCTGTGTGAGGGACCTTGTTCAGATCCAGAGTCGTGACCTGGAACATCGCTCCAGCGCCTTCGCAGTCGCTTGCGGTGATAAGAGGAGTGTTGACATAATAGAAGCCATTCTGCTGGAAGAATGTGTGAACCGCATATGCCATGCAGTTGCGCACCCTTGCAACAGCACCGATCGTGTTGGTACGAGGCCTCAGATGGGCTATCTCGCGCAGGTACTCAAGGGAATGGCGCTTCTTCTGAAGCGGATATGTATCCGAAGGGCACTCTCCGACGATCTCCACCGAATCGGCAGCAAGCTCTACGCTCTGGCTGCCTCCCATGGACTCGACGATCTTTCCGGTGCACACAACTGAGCAGCCGGTTGAGAGCTGATCAATGATGCCTGGATTATTGAACGTTCCCTTGTCCACAACAACTTGGATGCCCTTGAGGCTGGAACCGTCGTTCACTTCCAGGAAGCTGATGGTCTTGCTGTCACGCTTGGTCCGAAGCCAGCCCTTGACGACAACGGTGTCAGGACCTGCTTTCCTCTGCATTAGCTTTGCGATGCTTTCTTCCATCACTGATCTCCTATCGAGCCTGACAGGGTTGCTCCCTTCGGACAGACCGTGATCACACTTCCCATCCACTGGAACCGCTTCTCAAGCAGGCTCACACTATTATTGGTATCGGATAGATGAACAAGAAAAACCTTGCTTATCCGATATTTCGAAGAATTATAGCATATTTCAGATTTGTTTTCGCCTGTCAGAGCAGCAAAAAAACCGCATTGATTGAGAAATTCCTCTGCCTGCGTGTTTGACAGGTGCCCGCGCGGCCCATCTATTCTTTTCTTCAAAGGATACGGATACGGCCCGGTCTTGAGCATCTGGGAATCGTAGTTCGATTCAAGAAACAATACATCGCTCTGTCTGGCAAGCTGCACCATCTCCTGATCGAATACCCCTGTGTCGGTGACAATAGTGAATGAGGCCTGGGGACAGCTTATGTAGTATCCGGAGCTTCCGGTACTGTCATGGGATGTAGGAAAGCTCCTTATAAGGAAAGATCCGATGCTCACGGCATCTCCGAATTCAATGATTCTGCATTGATCCTGAGGAATCCCGAGCTTTTCGTATTCGCATTCCTGACATCGGCCGCTTGTGAATACGCACAGGCCGTCCTTGCGGGCGATGGTACCGACGCCTCGGGCATGATCCGGGTGCAGATGGGTCACGAAGACAGCTCTTATGGTGGAATAGTCAAACCCTTGTGATTCGATCCGCCTCATGAGTTCGGCTCTGGAGAATCCATTGTCCACAAGCAACGCATCGCTGCCATCGCTGAAAATGTAGGAATTTCCGCTTGAACCGCTTCCGAGAATACTGTATCGAACCATAATCTGAGAGGTTATCAGAAACCTCATGGCTGTGCAAGGGTCAGAGTACGCTCACCAGGTGCTTGCGGACCGCAAACAGCACCAGCTGGCACCGAGTCCTCATTCCAGTCTTGTTCAGAAGGTTCTTTATATGAGTGCTCAACGTCGTCTGAGCGATGCCGAGCTTCCACATTATCTCGTTGTTATCGTAGCCTTGGCCTATCAGGACCAGAACCTGGACCTCCCTAGCAGAAAGACGCTGGCAGTACGGCAGCTCAGGCTGGCAGACTTCCCGCCTGATCACCGGCGGCTTGTCGTTTTTACGATTCAGCGTTTCAATCGCTGTGAATCCATGATCCATCAGCGAGGCGATCAGCACCTCGGCCTTGTCCGGCATCAGAGCAATCCGCCTGATCCTGGGGTCATGGACATACTGCTGGCTCTTCTTGTCGCAAACGGAAAGCTGTCCATAGCCCGGCACAACGACATAGAGCAAGCCGACTCCTTCCATGTCAGACATGGCACATTCGTCGAAGGACAGGGCTCGGACGGCCAATCCCTGCTTCCTCATCACTTCAGCTGTTGAAGCTGCCTTGGTTTTTTCCTTTGAAAGTATGACGATTTTGTTTCTCATACCCTATATACCGGGGAAATTGTGTTTCTGCTGAGCAAAACCCGGAAAAAAATGAAAATTCTTTTCCGGGCTGTGCAAAATCATACAAAACATCACCAAAGTGTACGAACTTTGGCGAAGATCAAGGGTTTGGCCTACTCCTCATGCTCCAGAGCAAGAGTGATCGTCGTCCTGTCGCAGACTTCTGCAGGTCCGGCATACTGGATTGCACCTGGGAACACGAAGCAGGTCTTGCGGGCCCACTCGTCGCGGTTGCTGGCAAAATAGGCAAACGGCTTCCCTTCCAGATCGACAAGAGCCTTCCGGATCACCGGCTTGTTCTTTCCGTTGCGGACTTCCATATTCATCATCATCGTGATAGGCACTCCGCCTGCCTTCCAGTATCTGGCCGGCTTGCAGAGGTTGCGGACGCTTGAAAGATATCCGGTGAACCCGCCTGCCATCAGGAAATAGGCATTGTAGCCTAGGCTGTAGCAGTAATCCGAATCAAAGTTCGACGGGAAGCTGCAGCGTCCCTCATATCCGAAGAAGTGATTCTGGGTGCTGAACTTGCCGCAATATGTCCCGGCGGCTTTCATCTCATCAAGTTTCTTCCCGACAAGCTCAATCAGCAGCTTCTCTGTTTCTATGCGGCTGACCTGCACGTTTCCATGAGGGTCGCGGTCCATCAGAAGCTGAGCCTTGATTCCGTCAGGGAACACAAGGAATGCCTTCTTGGATGCAGCTGTCAGCCTTCTCTGGACAAAATCTGATTTCTCTTCGAATGTCTTCAGTCCTGCAAATGCTTCGGATTCCTTTGCCACTATGTCATTCAGCTCTGAAATCAGAACCTTGATCTCAGGGATGAACTCAATCAGTCCTTCAGGAATGAGAACCACTCCGAAGTTGTTTCCATCTTCTGCTCTTTTTGCCACTGCATCTGCAATCTGGTCCACTATCTGCGAAAGGCTCATGCCTTTCTTCTCGACTTCCTCGCTCACTATGCAGAGGTTCGGCTGTGTTTCAAGCGCGCATTCAAGAGCAATATGGCTTGCAGATCTTCCCATCAGCTTGATGAAGTGCCAGTATTTCTTGGCGCTGTTTGCATCACGTTCGATGTTTCCAATCAGTTCGCTGTATACCTTTGTTGCAGTGTCGAATCCAAATGACACTTCGATGTCCTTGTTCTTAAGGTCGCCATCAATCGTCTTCGGGCATCCGATCACGCTTACCGGCACTTTGCTGCTGGCAAAATACTCGGCAAGAACTGCTGCATTGGTATTCGAATCATCGCCGCCGATGATCACTATGCCGCACATTCCGTGCTTTGCGCATACATTCTTGACTTTCTCGAACTGCTCCTCGGTCTCCAGCTTTGTTCTTCCGCTGCCGATAATGTCGAATCCGCCGGTGTTCCTGTACTCGTTGATGAAGTCTTCGGTGAATACTACAAACTTGTCATCCACCAGTCCGCTTGGGCCGCCCTTGAATCCGATGAGGTTGTTCTCGGGGTTGGCCTTCTTAAGCGCATCGAACAGTCCGCAGATGACGTTGTGTCCGCCAGGGGCCTGTCCGCCGGAAAGAATCACCCCGACGTTTATCTTCTTCTTTCCATAGTCATTGGATCCCTTGGTGAATGATACTTCGGGCATTCCATATGTACAGGGGAAGAGCTTCTTGATTTCGGCCTGATCCGAAACTGACTGTGTAGGCTCGCCAAGCACCGGCTTGACATCCTTGATTTCTCCCCTTAGGATTTCGGGAAGCTTGGGCTGATACTCATAACGATATTTCTGAAGCGGTGAAACCATAATTTCCTCCATAGCTTTTCTGCTGCTGTTAATTTTATTGGTTTCTTGTCTGTTATGCAAGATAGTTGTATAGTCTTGGTATGCTTCAGCTGCTTATCGATTCTGATTCCTGTCCTGCCTCAATCCGCACAATTATACTTCGTGCCTGCCGCAAGAATTGCATCGATTCGGTTTTCGCTGCCGACCGCAGCATCCCTGATGTCCTTGTAGCCATTGCTGAGCATACTCATGACCTTCGGCAGCAGCTCCTTGCTTCCGGGGGCAGTCCTGATCAGATCCGAAGCATACGCAGTCCTATCCAGATGCAGGTAGTTGCCACCGGGGACAACAGTGCAGATGACTATCTCGTCTCCATCTGCCAGCCTGGCAGTCTTTCCGTTACCCGTGACATTCTTCTGGCCAATCGCCTGATCGAGAGGGGCTCGATTGTCATTACTGACCGCGGCCAGGTTCTTGACCGCAGCAATATCGCCCATCGCCTCAGCGAGAAGAATGCCAATTCAGCCTTCCGAGAGGCAGGCATGTTCGACACAGAGCAGAACACGCCGCTTTCACCTCGTGACATCCGCACTTTCTCCAATTCTTTCAATTCTGCCCTCTCCCGCCTCCTCTGATTCCCAGTTCGG
>Ga0265294_10004421_pt1 | contig 17584 bp, 17 predicted proteins | sample MunlanPumphouse3_FD_192504 | JGI IMG/M metagenome (GOLD analysis project Ga0265294, IMG submission 192504) | Groundwater microbial communities from a municipal landfill in Southern Ontario, Canada - Pumphouse #3 | ecosystem: Environmental > Aquatic > Deep subsurface > Groundwater | place...
TTTGCACTTCTATTAATGAAGTTATATGTCATGGTATACCTGAAGAGCGGGTACTATTGGGCGGAGACATTTTAAATGTGGATGTTACCTGTATTCTTGATGGTTACTATGGTGATACCAGCCGTATGTACCTTATCGGTAACCCTTCCGTCCAGGCTCGGGAGTTGGTGCGGGTAGCCCGGGAATGTATGTATCTGGGGATAGAACAGGTGCGACCTTTCAATCGGGTAGGTGATATCGGCTATACCATAGAACAATATGCGCGCAAGTACGGTTATTCAGTCGTACAAGATTTTGGTGGACACGGGGTAGGAGTGGAGTTTCATGAAGAGCCTTTTGTTCAGCACTACGGAGAAAAGGACTCTGGCATGGTGCTAATCCCTAATATGGTTTTTACTATAGAGCCTATGATTAATGTGGGGACTTATAAATGCAGGGTATTGGATGATAATTGGACGGCAGTTACTGCAGACGGTTCCCTTTCCGCTCAGTGGGAGCATACTGTGCGGGTAGCCGAAGATGGTGTGGAAATCCTTAGCGAGTAAAATCAATTATCCTCTTGCTGCCATTCCACAACATGAACTTTTCTCGTTTCTTTGCTAGGTTGGGGTATGGTAACCGTGCAGGTAAATGAACTTACCTGGCCCCCTGTTATGAAGGAGGATAAATTTTTATAGCTCTCATCACTAAGTACCGCTATAAATCTCCCGTTTCCATCCGGAAAATTGGGCCAAGAATCAAAATTACTTTCCCGGTAGGGCTGCCGGCCCATAGCCAACAGGTAGGGCAGGGGTTGGTTTTCCAGTGGTAATCTCTGGTCCACTAAAACCATGGTATTATCCTGCACAGCAAGCTGTTGGGTAAGGGTTATTACATCAAGGGCCAGGCGGTTAGACTCATTAGTAACTTCCTTACTACGACAGTAATAATAATAAGGAACAAACTGAAGGCATACCAGCAATGTAGCGATAGTAATGGCCGTTGCTGGGAAAGCTCTCCCGGTTTTTATGCTACTGTTAATTTGGTCATAAATATATACCGCCCCGGAAGCCATAAGTAGAAGGCTGCAGATAAATACTGGCATGATATAGCGAGTAGCCAGGAAAAAACTATAGCGTTCATTTAAAATAGGTATGATTAAAAACCCGGCGGATACCATCCACAAAAGTAAGGTCCTTTTTTGTTTCCATGCCAGAAAAATTCCCACCAGTAACAGCAATAGACTCACACTAAACAGGGGGTGAGTTAGGTATTGTAGCAGGTGATCATGGCTACTATAGGTGGAACTTAATGTGCGCAAAAGTTCCACCAGCATGTTGTGCAGGTTTTTCAGGTAAGATATTAACCCGGGTTCCTGCTCCAATGCATAAGATTTACGGCTAAGCCAGTGTAGGCTCCCACCACGGGAAATAATATTAAAATATATCATGTTGGCATAACCGACTAGTAAAGCCAGAAAAGCAGTAAAATACCAGCGCAGTTGGATACTGGTTTGCCGGCGAAACGATGGCCGTAAAAGATAAATAGCGGCAGCCAATACATAAATGATTACAGAAGAGTGGGTCTGGAGAGTAGCCGCCCAGAGCAGGGCAGCTAAAACTAACCAGGGTCCACTTTTTTTCTCTTCAGCATTTAAGGTAGCAATTAGAGCCAGGGTAAAAAAGAAGGGAGTAGTACAATTAGACCAGGCCATATGAGTTACCAAAATATGCATACCGTTAAACAGTAGTACAGCTGCAGCTAGCAAACCTACCCGGCGCCCATAGAGCCGGGTGCCCAGGTGATAAAGCAGGGGAACAGTAAGAGCTGCAGTTACCGCCACATAAAACCGGGGCAGGTAAATGTTGGGTCCGAGAACCTTAAATAGACCTGCCAGGATATAATTATGCATAGCGCCTATATCATGGGCGGCATTATGCAGGGGTAAAAGCTGCCCTGTGTATATCAGGTAAGCCAGGCTTACCTCTTTTAGCTCATCTATAAAGCGGGGTATTTCCCACAACCAGGGCAGGCGCAGCCCCAGCGCAACAATAAAGACCCCAAGCAGGAGGCCACTTCTAAGTATGCTCCGATTACCGCCAGGGAGCGCATAAGCATTAAAAAATAAGGCGTTTCTAACCCGAAAGAGGTCAACCAGCATTTGGACCGGAGCCAGCAACGGGTTAACCCGACTACCATTGCAATCAACCGCCATAACCTTCAGTTCAGCAATTTCGTATCCTAGAGCCCGAGCCAATGTCAATATTTCTACATCAAAAGCAAAACCGTTAAGACGCTGGCGGCAAAAGATTTCCCGGGCGGCTTGATAATGAAACCCTTTTAGACCGCACTGGCTATCCTTTATCCCGGGAAGTAAGATAGCCTGTACCAGCTGATTAAAGCATTTACCCATTAGATGCCTTTGCCAGGATTCACCTTCAATACGCTGACCATTTGTTCCTTGACGGCAGGCGATGGCTACCCTGTTTCCTGCTTTTAATTTGGCTATTAGAGATTCAATGTGCCGGGGAGTAAATGTATTATCAGCATCACTAAAAATTAAAAACTCCCCCCGGGCAGCCAGCATACCAGTACGTACCGCTTTTCCTTTACCCTGGTTACGCTCATAGGAAATACAGGAAATCTGGGGGAAGGTTTCAGCTATATGCCGGGTTACCGCTGCCGTTGTATCGGTGCTGCCATCATCAACTACTATTATTTCCACGGGAAATGAAGCTGGCAAGGTTGATGCCAGGTCTTGCAGGCGTTCTGGAAGACGTAAAGCTTCGTTATAAGCCGGAATAATAATGCTAATAAGACCAGGATGGTTAGGGGGGAAGTCAACTGCTGTATCGTCTTTTCTAAATACCCAGTAGCGATAACTTATAAAGTTCCAGCTGGCTGACAGGATGGCAGCCAGTAGTTTTATCCCATTAAGTGCCAGGTTGGAGGGAACCGTACCAGGGAGCAATAGTAAGGGGAAAAGTCCTACGGTTGCCGTATTGATGAACATTCCTATAAGCGATGCTATGAGAAACTTGGGTAATTGGGTAGTGTAATTTAGGTCAGGGGATTTAAAGGTCCAGGTGCGATTCAAAACATAGCTGTTAACTATAGACGTTAAAATAGCGATTAGATTTATTAATACTAAACCCAAGCCAGTTCTAATACCGCTTGTGGAAACCAGCAGATTAAACATGGTAAAATCAATGATGGTATTTAACAATCCTACAATAACAAATTTATATATCTGGCCTAACATATTATAATCCTTTCTTTTAATAAATCCCTATGACTGCAGGCCCTGGAATTTCTGCTCGGCCGGGCATCTGTCCCTACATGAAACTTTCACTCCCCCGGCTGCAGGGTCTGCCCCTACAAGAACCCCCCACCCTTTAGCCTTATCTTCTGTATCTGTTTTTTCAAAACAGGCTATATAAATTATTTCCCAATTAGGCGATTTAATGCCCTTAAACTATTAAGGGAGGTTTTAAGGTAGAATTGGCGAAGTATAGTAAAAACACTAAAAAGAGGGGGATATATTTTTGCCACTACCATTACAAGGAATTAGAGTTTTGGACTTATCCCGGGGAATAACCGGAGGCTTTTGCTCGCAACAATTGGCTGATTTTGGGGCTGAGGTAATAAAGGTAGAAAATACTGCAGGTGGCGATATATTACGTTACCAGCCGCCTCTCCTGGAGGGAGCAGGAACCCAGTTTTATATGGTGAATCGTAATAAGAAGAGTATCACCCTTAATCTGCGTCCGCAGGAAGGCAAGGATATATTTTTGAAATTGGTTAAGGTCAGTGACGTGGTAATTGACCAGTTTCGGCCTGGTGTAATGGAGCGTTTAGGATTAGGTTATGAGGTGCTAAAAAAAATTAGCCCGGATATTATCTACTGCAGCTTAAGTGCTTATGGAATAACCGGCCCTATGCGGGACCTGAGCGGGCATGACCTAAATTTCCGGAGTATGTCAGGAATGTTAAGCCTTATTCGGGATAAAAATAATATGCCTCATCTCTCTCCTATCTCTATAGCAGCTCTGGCCGGAGGGGGCTTGTATGCCGCCCTGGGTATAATCTTGGCCTTGTACCAACGAGAGAAAACGGGTCAGGGACAGCTTTGTGAAGTAGCCATGGTAGATGGAGCGTTAACTTTTATGGTTGAAGCTCTAGCTCAGTGGGCGGGTACTGGTGAGCTTGCACAGCGAGGGGATAAAACCATGCCCGGAAATTATGCTTGTTATAACATTTACCGAACTAAAGATGATAAGTATCTAAGTTTGGGAGCACTAGAAACGAGGTCCTGGGAAGAATTCTGCAACATGATGAGTAAAAGTGAATACGTAAGTCTGCAGGGGGATATGGAAAGGCAGGAAGAAATATACCGGGGTATTCAAGAAGTTTTGCTGACCCGGACTCGGGATGAGTGGGTGGAATTTTTTGCTGGCCATAATGTGCAGCTTACTCCTGTATTGGAAGTGCACGAAGTTGCAAACCACCCTCAGATGCAAGAAAGGAAAATGATTCACTGGATGAGAGACTTTAAGGGTTCAGGCATAGATTTCCCCTTAACTGGAATACCTATAAAACTTTCCAACGGACCGGAAGAAATCTCGCCCAGTTTCCCAAAACTGGGCGAGAACAATAATGAGATTTTATCCATGTTAGGATATAGTAACGAAGAAATAACGGCTTATAAAAATAATGGAGTTATATAATGATGCTCTACATAGTAATATAACCTGGCGGTTAATGGGGTTAATTAACATTGATGATAGGTAAGAACCTTTATTTTTGGGTATTTGTGGATTATGGGCCAAATAATATTTTTGAATACATATATAACCATTTAAGGTATAATATTTCTTTAAGGGAGGTATATACCCTGCCAGTAAATTATAGGCAGGAGCTAGATTTTTTTAGGGGGGTTTAGAAATGTATAAAGAAGAGTACAAACGTAAACTGGTCAGTGCAGAAGAAGCAGTAAAGGTGGTTAAATCAGGGGATATTGTGGATTACAGTTTCTTTTGCGGTAAGCCGGTAGTCTGTGACCAGGCGCTGGCAAAAAGGACGGATCTAAAAAATGTTCAGGTTTACTGTGCAGTTACCGTTCCACCAGTACCGGAAGTCGCCAAAGTAAAAGACAGCTTTATTTACAATGACTGGCAATTCAGCAAAGTATCTCGTATCTTACAGTCTTATGGATTATGCTACTATAGCCCCATTTTATATCATGATTCTTGTCGTCTTTATCGTGACAGAATCGCTCCTCATCGTAATGTGATGATAGCTCAGGTTACTCCTATGGACAAATTTGGATATTTCAATCTAGGACCTCAAAATTCGGAAACTCTGGCTAATATACAATCGGCTGATACAGTAATAATTGAAGTAAATAAGAACCAACCCATTTGCCTGGGTGGGGCAGAGGAGTCGGTTCATATCAGCATGGTCGATTTTATCGTAGAAGCTCCGGACGACCAGAAACTACCCGATTTGCCCGGAATTAAACCTACCGAAATTGACAAGGCCATTGCCAACCACCTGATGGAGTTTATCCATGATGGCTGCTGTGTACAGCTTGGTATTGGCGGTATGCCCGGTGCAGTAGGTACCGCTATTGCCGAATCGGACTTAAAAAATCTGGGTGGGCACACGGAGATGTTTGTTGATGCCTATGTGGATATGATTGAAGCCGGTCGAATGAATGGTATGGCCAAAAATTTTGACCGGGGGAGGGTAGCCTATACATTTGCCATTGGTAGCCAGCGCATGTACGATTTTATGAATAATAATCCGGTTTGTGCCTCTTATCCGGTTGATTATACTAATGATCCCCGAGTTATATCCAGATTGGATAACTTCATTTCTATTGTTAATGCGGTGGAGGTTGATCTCTACTCTCAGGTCAATGGTGAAAGTAACGATACCGTTCAGATTTCAGGTAACGGTGGAATGTGGGATTTTGTTACGGGAGCTCAGTGGTCTAAAAATGGTAAGAGTTTCATTTGTTTGGCTTCTACTCATAAGGATAAGGAAGGAAACTTAAAATCCCGTATCGTTCCCACATTTGAGCCGGCTTCGATTACTACTATCTGTCGCCAGATGGTAGACTATATTGTCACTGAATATGGTGCGGTGCGCTTAAGAGCCAAACCTACCTGGTGGAGAGCGGAAGAGTTGATTTCCATAGCTCATCCTGATTTTCGTGACGAATTAATTAAAGAGGCCCAAAGGATGAATATTTGGACCAAGACTAATAAGATAGGGTAATTAAATAGCAATTATAGTCTTGCCAGATTTACTGCTTCGGGTTATTATAATACGAGTCCCGGGATATTTTATAAGGAGCATAGGGATTAATGAAAAATATGGAAAATCTTATGCGCGAGATAGAAGAACTACGGGCTCAGTTAAATGACCAGGGTAAGCGCAGGGGATTACATGATAATGACGTATTAAAAAAAAGTGAAATCCTTGACAACTTAATAAATCAGTACTATCTGCTACTCCGAGAGGAACCGGTTAAAAAAGTTCACTAGGTCGTTCCCCAGGAGCAAAAGAAATAACAAAAATAAAACACCACTCATTCACTTAAGAAGAGTGGTGTTTTTATTGTGATTGTTTTTACATTCGGATCAGGCAAATGGCCTTTCCTTGCCTTTATGGATATTGTGCATAACCATTAATAGCTGGTTACGATTCTCCATATTAAGAGCTGATTCCAATCCGGCACAGTCAAGGTTCTGGTTAATGGCTTCTTTAGTACAGCGGATAGCCAGTGGTTCTTTGTTCACTATATCAGCCGCCAGTTCCAGAGCAGTTTCCAGAAGCTTATCCCGGGGAACACAACGGGAGGCCAGACCCAATTGCATTGCTTCCTCAGCCTTCATAAAACGGCCGGTCAGCAAGAACTCATAGGCCCGCCCCGTACCGATGTGACGGGGCAGGAAATAACTGGAACCCATATCCGCCCCGCCCAGGCCCACATTGATATAAAAAGCCGAAAAACGAGCATCAGGTGTGATTATGCGAATATCCGAGGCAATGGCGAAACTGAAGCCTGCTCCCGCTGCAGCGCCATGGATTAAGGCAATAATAGGTTGAGGAATTTTACGCATATCCAGTTGTAGCTCTGCCAATCGGGTCTGGTATTCATAGAATCCCGGGGCATGCATCAAATCTTCGCTCATGCCCTCTTTAACATCTACCCCCCCACAGAATCCTTTTTCTCCTGCACCCTGCAGGATTACCACCCGGGTGTCAAAATCATGCCTCAGTTTAGCCCAAAGGTCAGCCAGATCGTCCAACATAGCCCGGTTTACAGCATTAAGTTTATCCGGCCGGTTTAAAGTCAGTAACATAATACCCGTATCCAGCATCTCGATTTTTAGCGTACTGTAATTGCTGTAATCCATCTTAACCCCCTCCTGTCTATTTGTTTATATATAACAATTCGATTACTGTAAGGAAATTCCTTCCTGGTTAGCAGAGGGACTAGCCCCCCTTGTAGGAATTATCTATAGATGATAAAATTTTATATCATGCGTTTCCAGTAAATTTACAGGAGGGCATTTATTATGGGGAAAATTCGTCTTTATGCTGACAATGCTTGTGATTTAGATACAGAGTTTCTACAGCAACGGCAGACTAAAATGTTTTATATGCCGGTTACTATAAAAGATAAGACCTACCGTGATCGTTTAACTATTAGTCCTGATGAATTCTACCGCCTGATTGCTGAACCCGGGGTAATACCTTTGACCGCGCAGATAACTCCGGTGGAGTTTCAGGAAGAGTTTGAACAGGTAATGAAGGAAAGTGATGATGATATTATCTACATTGCTTTTTCCTCTGGCCTCAGTGGTACATACCAGTCAGCCTGTATAGTCCGGGATATGGTAAACCCGGAGAGGATAACCGTAATAGACTCAGAGAGTGCTTCCGTGGGCTATGGCCTTATAGTAATTAAGGCTGCCAATGATATTGCTGCCGGTAAGAGCAAGGAAGAGGTAATTGCCGGCATAAATGATTATATTAAGCGCATCCAGCATATATTCATTGTGGGTAATTTCGAAATGTTAAAAAGGGGAGGCCGCATCAGTGCAACCTCTGCCGCCCTGGGCAACCTCTTAAACATAAAACTTATCGCTCACTTTATAGATGGTAAGATTCATCCTCTGGAGAAAGCCCACGGTATTAAAAAGGCTAAGAAAAGGCTCTTGGAAGTCATGGAGGACAGGGGCTATCAATTGTCGGAACAGTTGATAGGAATCAACTATTCCAATGACCTGGAAGGTGCCTTAGAGATTAAGAAGTTAATTGAAGAAAAATTCGGCTGCCGGGAATTCGTGATTTCCGAGATTGGGGCGGCCATAGGGTCCCATGTGGGGGCCGGTACCTACTCGGTGTTTTTCCTAACTCCCCCTCGGAAATAGACGCGGCAACCTTAATTGTGATACCCATAGGGCGAAACCATAGAACAGTCATGTGTAGGGAACGGCCCCTGTGCCGTTCCGTCTTTTTAAACTATCTGGCCAGGATTTGTTCGTACAGAGCGATATAGTCATTTACCATTCTTTCCTGGCTGAAACGCTCTTTCACCCACCGGTAACAGTCCTTTCTATCTAATTCCCTTATCAGATCCAGTTTTTCACAGGCTTCATCTACATTATTAACCAGGAACCCGGTATGACCATCATTTATCACTTCTGCCATGGACCCCCGCCGGAAGGCAATGACCGGCGTTCCACAGGCCATGGATTCTACCACGCTAAGGCCAAAGGGCTCATCAAAGTGAATAGGATGAAGTAAAGCATAGGCATTTCCCAATAACTGTTGGCGCTGGGCGGGGCCTACCGAACCCAGGTAAAATACATTCTGATTGTCCACATGGGGGGCAACCTGAACATTATAGTAATCCTTATCCTGGATAATTCCCGCGATATATAGTTTGGCCCCATACCGGCGTGCGATTTCAATGGCATCGGCAGTTCCCTTGTCCGGGTGGATACGGCCGAAATAGATTAAATAATCTCCGGGCCGCTCAATCAGGGTAAATTCCTTAAGGTCGATACCATGATAAACCGTAGCCAGGTAATCAAGCCCGGGGTTACGGTCCGCATCGCTGATAGATACGTAGTAATTATCCCGGTTGTATTCCCGGAAAATGGGCAGGATTTTACTGGAAGAAAAACCGTGAATGGTGGTAAGCATTGGAGTATCTACCAGACGGCTGTAGGATAAGGGCAAAAAGTCATAGTTATTATGAATCAGGTCAAATTGGTCAGCCTGCTCAAAAAGATGGGCTATATGCATTGCTTCCCAAACCTTGGGGTCAATATTACGGTCTTCTTCATAGGGAAAAGGGCATATATAATGCAGGCGGGCCGAGGTTTGTGAATCTCCAGTGGCAAACAGGGTAACATCGATACCCCTTTGCACCAAACCTTCAGCCAGCAGGGAAACTACTCTTTCCCAGGGGCCGTAATGACGAGGGGGAGTTCTCCAAGCTATCGGTGATAACAAAGCTACCTTCATATTTCACATCTCCTTTCCGATTAGGAACCTGATAGTCCCGGGCACTCAGTTCAATCTAAATTGCCGAAGACTTTAGTGCGCGAGTAGCTATTCATAATAGATTCTTTCCTCAAGACAGAATAATAATCCAGTATACTCATTAAATAGCATACTGGATTATTAAGCGTACTTCAAATTTTAGAATAGTTAGAGCCGGCCCTATGTCTCCTCTGGTGTTAAGCCTTAATCTAATTCTTTAAAATTCAGCTCTCTTAATAGTGGCGCGTTAGCGCTACATCCGTGTGCCCTATGGGTGCGTAAATCCTATTATAATCCGCGTCAAAAAGATGGGGGTGCATCTTGTTAGAATTAATTTAAATCAATTCAGTGTTTTTCATAATACTCAGTGTATTCAGTGTCTATTTTGTAATTAAAAACCTTATTCCACGGCGGCTATAGCGAAAATCACATAATTACGGTAGACCTGGGACAGTATTTTGATGGGGTAGGGTTTATTATTACGAAACTTCAAATCAGCTCCACCCCAGGATACGGTTGCATCACGGTTAGCTGGCAAATAGCTGATACGCAGGGAATGAGGATGTCGTTCCACGATTTGTATCTGGGATTCAAGCAGGCTATTGTAAAGGGTGCTGGACGTTTGGCACACTCCTCCACCAATTCCCGGTACCAGGCGCCTGCCTACGATAACGCTTGCAGTCTTATATCCGGTCTTAACCGTCCTTCGTCCCACAATTCGGTTAAAAGAACAAACCTCTCCCGGGTTAATAATAGCCCCATTTAGTTTGTTGCAGGATAGCAAGATATTATGATTGCGTGATGGAGGACTGGTAGCGATGCTGGTAAAATAACCAGCAATAATATTTTCCGCCGGCCATAACTGGGCCATAACGGGAACATCAACCAGTGTTCCCCAGCGGGGCAGGTTAGCCGGAAGCTGTGGTGGTTCCAGGGGGGCAAACTGGGGGTCAGGACCTTGATAATCAAAACTTCGTATAATAACCGCTCCCACCCGAGAATTGTATTTTACTTTATAGCCCAACTGTTCAGCTACAAAGCGCATGGGCAGATAGAACTCATCTAATTGGATTGTACTTAAATCTTCCTCCTGCACCTGGGCTGGTGGAAGCTGTAGATAATCGCCTTCTTCCAGTAAGAATTCTTGGGATCCCTTTCTGAGCAGTAGTCTGGTATCAATAACTTCAATCTGGGCTCCGAATATAAGGCTGCAATCATTTAATGAGATTACCGACCTTGCTGTGGTGTCAATAAAGGCAGCATAGTTTAGTGGGGCTTTCTGGCCATCCAGATAAACTTCAATAGTTCGAAGAATTATGGATGTTACAGGTACCTCCTGGGGTACCACCTGGGACTCAGTAGTCTCTGCCCCCATTCCCGGGGTAGCATAGCATACAATTAAAGTGATTAGCAAAACCATAGCTGTAAAACTTTTTACTTTTTTCATATCTCTCTCCTTATGCAGTAGAATTTACTATCATGTTTATTGGTTCTTTCTCCACTTATGACTGTTTAGTGGAAGTAATTAACAGGAGAGAGCAAAAAAAGCAAAAAAAATAGACCCGGAGTTTTATCGCCCCGGGTCTATTTTTGATTAGGAACTAACCGCGGATCTAACTTGTTGGATATCGTTGCTGTCAGCCTGGGTAGCAGGTTTATAGAAGCCCTTGGATTCTGCCATCTGATATAACTGATACTGGAATTGTTCATCCGAGTTTCTTATCTGCTGCAAGGTCTGACGCAGTTGCTGGTTAGAGCATTCACTGATACTGCTGGTATAGGTGGTCAAACTGCTCTTAACCATGGAAAGAACATCATTTACCATTTCTTTGTCGCCAATATGCTGCATTTTTTCATCTCCTTATCCCAAAAAAGATAATAGTTTCTGCCGGGTTTGCGAAGCCGATTGGGCTGATTGCTGGAACATTTGCCTAATCTGTGGATCCTGAGCCTGAGAAGCAAAGAAGTTTAGTTTCTTTTCAGCAGTTTCGTGGGAACCAATTAAATGTCTGAGGGTTTGCAACTCCATCTGATTGATGTTCATCCTTCGCTGCTCCTTTCATTAATTTATTTTTTAGCACATTATTATATTGCCTCGATTTAACCTATCTATACCTTCCAGTGATTATTAGATCGGGAATACCATTAGGTTGGCATAATTTACATAAAGGTTTATAGCATTGGGAAAAGAACCATTTATAATAGTGCTCTGGAACCTTCTGGGCTAATGAGAAAAATAACGTAATCTGTCCTGAAAAAAGAAATATTTTAATCGAGGTTTTTGTAAAGGAGGCACATATGCAAAAAAGAGTATTAGCACTAATGATGGTTTGTATTTTTACACTGGGTTTAATGCTGACGCCGGCTAAAACAATTTTTGCTGAACCCGTTATTAGAGTTGTTTCTAACTCCAGTCAGTATCTGGATTATTTTATCAAAAATATATCCAGCAATGGAGCCAACAATGAAAACTTATTAAACCCAAATAATAACAGCCTGCCATTATTAACGTTTCCCAATGGCGATAGCACAACCATACCACGTTACATCGATACTAATGCAAAGGCAACTGATACTCCTGAGATTGGGAGTGACAATAAGGCTGAGCCATCGAAGTTACCGGTTATAATATCACCTGATAGCCAAAACCAGCCTGTTATAACCGTTAAACCTGCTTCCGAAGCTGATATCCCAGCGCAAGCAGTAACGGCGAAAAAGGTTGAGCAAGAAACAGTAATGCCGAAAAAGACTGATCAGGAAGCAACTAATAAAAAACCAGACTTACCTCAGGTGAAAGCGTTCCGAGAAATATATAACGATAGTCCGGCCCATGCTCTGGTAGGCCGAGCCATCTGGTATATGAACTACGGGTACATGGTCTATGGACATAAAAAATACTGGGATACCGGTTACATAGACTGTTCCAATTTTGTCTCGCTAGTTTACAAGGATTTTGGTTACACGATCACTTCAGCAGCGCGAAAATATAACACGGTAGGTAAGCCGATTAGTGGAGTTTATAGTAAACTCCAGCCAGGGAGTACAAAAAAATATATGCTGGCAGGTATTGATAAATTAAAACCGGGAGATATTCTAACCTTTTGGAAAGAGGATAGTAAAGGTGAACGTTACATTAGTCATGTAGCTCTCTACATGGGAAAACTGAACGGAAAGCCAACTGTAATACATACGGTTAAAGGTTATCCGACCGCCATTGGCATAACTACCAGTTTCACTTACTGGTATGGTGAGCATTTTAACGGTGCCCGGCGGGTACTGGGTACGTCAGCTTATTCCTCGAAAACTGCCTACAGCGACAAGAAACCAGTTATACCGGCGAAATATCAGATGACGCCTGGCCCGGTAATAATGCCAGGCTACCTGCCCAGTGGATTTTAGAGCGGGAAAGGCAGCAAATTTGGTAAGACCAAACTTAATTCAAGCCTACAAATAGGATTATAGTGGTTTAATTAGGAAAATTATCAGAATAATTACTCAAAACAAAATTTTTCCAGTATAATTAAACTAAACTATTAACATTTATTTGGGAGGTGACATAAGTTTTGTCCATCTTTCGACCGCTGTCAGACTCTGCTGAGCCCAATCATTACCAGGTAGCCGGTGTTAATGTCATTTGCCCTCATTGCCAAAACCATAAATTTTACGAGAGCAGGGTCCAGTGCAATATCCATGAACCGGCTTATGCCGAAAACGAATATACAGGTAAGATGGCTACAGCGCTTTCTTGCAGCCGGTGCAGTCTGATATTATACTTTACCAACAAACCAGATAAAACCCTGGCATGAGTTTATCCACATAATTTAGTCTGAGGCTCTAATAGCTTGAAGTTTATTAGAGCCTCTTTGTATTATCAAGCATTATATAGGGAAACAAAAGAAGCCTGAATATATTACTGCCGGAAATGATAAACTAGGCAAAAATAAGATAAGAAAGGATGGGAGATATGGCTTTACTAGGTGATCCCTTTGTGGCCAATTTACCCCGCCAGCTCTCTAATGAGGAATTAATACAGGCTTTACGGGTTGATATCGCAGGTGAATTGGAGGCAATTATTGGCTATGAAGCTCATGTTATGGCCACCACCGATGAAAGGGTAAAAAAGGTACTCACCCATATTGCCAACGAAGAAAGGCGCCATGTAGGTCAATTGCAGCAGCTTCTATTTGTTCTCAACCCCGGCGAACAGCAGTATTTTGATCAAGGACTCCAGGCCATTCAACAACAGCAGTCCCAGAATTTCCAGATGCCAATGCAATAAGTAGTAGTCTTGCACCATTAACGAGGTCAAAAGGGTAAGAAAAAAAGGAATATATGTAGGGGCGAACTTATGTGTTCGCCCTTTCTAATGCCTCGGACAAATATACAGGTAAATCACTATATTACATGGGTTATGTTAACGGTCAGGAATGAAAGCAGCGACCAGGAGATTACATACGGCGAGCCCACCGGCTATCAGAAATACCGGCAGGAAACCATAATGAGCCCATAGTAAACCCCCTCCTAATGGAATCAGCATAGAAACAGCATGATCCAGGCTCAGCCCCATTGATATGGTGGAAGCTATATCCTCAGGTCCATCAGCGATACGAGCCAGATAAGTAGTTCGAGCTATACGAACGGAAAACAGTAATTGGTCGCAGATAAAGCAAGCCATTATTATCAGCATGGCCACCTGGGTGGAAAACCAGCTAGGAGAAAAACCGTATAATATGCTGATTACTATCAGTACACAGGATTCCATAACAATAATCTGTCTTTCCCCCCAGGCATCAATGGCTCTACCCAGCAGAGGACGGAAGAAGATGCTTAAAACTGTGCCTATAAAGCCAAGTATGGCAAAGGTTTCAATATTAGCATGAAAAACCTTGATTAAAACCCAGGGAGCAAAGGTTAAAAATATTTGTTTCCGGGCTCCAAAGAGAACATTAAGGATATAAAAGAGGGTATATTTCTTTTTAAAGACCAGACGACGGGAAACATTGGTCAAAGGTTGAGGTTTTATGAGGAATAGACCCAGGCTGGCCAATATAGCGCAGCCACCGGCGATACCAAAAAGTACGCCAAAGGAAATATGATAGCGGGAAGCTCCCCAATAGACAACAATCATTCCTAAAATAGCCCCCAGGGCTTCCAATGAGCCCAGCTGACCCAGCCGGCGACCCTCCTGTCCTTCGGTGGCGAGGCGCAGCGCGATCGGTTGAGTCATGGCCATGTATAAGTGAGCCCCGGTACTCCAGATAAACATCCAGACAATTACCGTAGCGATATTAGGAGCCAAAAATCCCTGACCCCATAATGCTAAACCTACTAACAATGCAGATACCGAGGCAATGCGAGTGTCCGCTAAAAAAAGTAAAGCGGTAAAAATAAATACGACTAAAAATCCTGGTAATTCCCGTGGAAACTCCAGTGCTCCCCGGGTAACCTCGCTAACATTATGTACCTGCGCCAGGTAATTATTAAAGGAAGGATCATAAAGGCCGGAATAGATGCCCATCATTAAAGTGGACATGGCAAACAGGATGAGGGGTGTACTAATATTCTTTTTAATGAATGCCATAATGATTGTTTGCAAGTAGAACGAGTCGCTGTATTATTCGGGTTCGGTTCTTGGCAGGTTGCCGCTCCAGGTAGCTATCAGCGATGCGTGAAAAGACAAGATTATACACTGTATTTTTTCCTGAGCTCATCTAATCCGATTCCTTTCCCACGTTGTATTTCTGTCTCCGCTTGTGCCAGAAGATGTTTTTCCTCACTGGTTAATTTAACCCGGTCATGATTGCGGATTTTGAAATTAATGATTTTTTTAATTATAGCATAAACATAGAAAACACATTTATGGTGTTTTTACTACTATTTGCATGATCACCCTGGGGGTGATTATGCACTTTTTAGGCCGGAATCACTCCCGGGGTGATTCTTTATTTAATTGGAAGATATAAAATGTGGCATAATCAAAATTTTTATTAGGAGGTTTTTTTTATGACTACTGAACCAAATGTTAACAACCAGACAGTGGAGAGTAGGATCCCGAACTTTGACCTGGGCGATATTGAAAAGAACAAGACTATGGCTGGACTAGCTTATATCATCTTTTTTCTTCCCTTATTAGCCTGCCCCGACTCCCCATTTGGAAGATTTCATGCCAACCAGGCACTCTTGTTGTTTATTCTAGGTTTTGGGGGAGGCCTGATTTTATCTTTGATACCCATAATTGGTTGGGTACTTTTACCGGTATTTGGACTTGGTGTTTTTGTTTTAGCTATTATGGGACTGGTTAATGGATTTGGAGGAAAAGGGAAAGAACTTCCCCTTATTGGGAAATTCCGGTTACTGCAATAAATTATCCGGCAAAGCAGAGGGGGTATTCCTCAGACTATCTTATAATCTCTCGTACGAGATTATTATCTAAAAGAAAGAGGGATGACGCTTGTTTAAAAAAACTATTGTAATTTTACTGGCCACATTAATGATGCTATCCTTGGCATCCTGTGGTGTTAGACAAAGTATGGATGAAAAAATAGCAGAAAAGGTAACTGAAGGTGTTATGAACAAGGCTACCGGTGGTGAAGCCAATATAGATATTGATAAGGGCGAGCTGACATTAAAGGGCGAAGATGGCGAAAAAATTACCTTTGGCGGTAATAAGTGGCCGGAAGGTGATGCGGCCAAGCTAATACCGGAGTTTAAGAAAGGTAAGATAGTTAGCGCAATGAACTCGGATAAAGCTTGTACCATTGCAATAGAACAGGTTGAGGGGAAAGACTATATGCAGTATCTTGAAAAATTGAAAGACCGGGGATTTACCAATGATGTATCAGAATTTACCAGCGAATCCAGCCATAGTTATGGAGCACATCTAAATGAAAAAACCATGGTCTTTGTGTTGTATGACACTCAACAACAAGTGCTTACTATAAGCCTTGAAATCAGGGAATAGGAAAAACCCTGTTTCCCGTCCGGCTCTGAACAGGCGTTTATGGGTGACTACAAGTAAAGCGGCTGTACTTATTACGGTAAGAAGTTGGAATTAGCATAAAGTTTTAGGGAGGCTTATAGAAATGAAACTGAAGACATTGGCATTATATATTATCCTGTGTATGGCTCTGGTAATCAGTGGCTGTGGCGGTAGTTCAAATACCAGCAGTACCGGAGTCGTCGACCAGAATCAGACAACCAGCAGCAAAAAAGCTGATGGGCAATCCTCTTCCAGTTTTAAAACCATCAGCGATTATGCTGATGCCTGGAACGAGGTATACAATCAAAATGAAGCTGTTATTAACAAGCATGAAGAACCAATCATGGAATTGGTTACTCCAGGTCTGGACTTTGTAACTGGTGTGCAATATGATTTGCTGAATATGGAAAACAAGGATGGCCGCTTCGAAGGTGAGTTGATGATGGCAGGTTATCCTGCGTTTGTTGAAAGGTCCGGCTCTAAGATAAGTTTTGGATACGATTTCATCAGAGATGAAGATGGTTTTGGTCCCACAAATAAGGCTGGTGACCGAGTGGCGGAAGAGGGCAATTGTGACTTCAGCAAAGGAACTTATATAACTGAGACATTTAATGAACGCAATGGACAGAAAATTGAACGAAGCTACAGCGAATTCAAACGACTCAAAAATGGAGAGATGATATGTCTCAGAACCACTAGTTCTAGTTTGAATTTAAAGGGAGAAGCAGATCTATCCAATTCTTGCACCTACATAAAAGCCGGCAAAGACAAATTTGATTTTGTCATTGGTAAATCCACTCAGGGTCCCGCTTTTGAAAAGCTTTCCTTTATTGATAAGAGTGATTTATCAAAAGATGAAGCTCGTCAGATGATGGAAGCAGCAGGATATCAGATCGAAAAAAGCGGCGGTATCGCAGGGGGAAAACTTGTTGTAGAATAGACTCTGATGTCTTCCTCGTTTATTATGAGAATATATTTTATCTGAATTGCACTAATTAATCAGAGAAAGGAAGGTAAGGAATGTTAAGGAAAGAAAGACCCTTGATTGTCTGGGTGCTG
>Ga0265294_10004423_pt1 | contig 17581 bp, 17 predicted proteins | sample MunlanPumphouse3_FD_192504 | JGI IMG/M metagenome (GOLD analysis project Ga0265294, IMG submission 192504) | Groundwater microbial communities from a municipal landfill in Southern Ontario, Canada - Pumphouse #3 | ecosystem: Environmental > Aquatic > Deep subsurface > Groundwater | place...
AAGATATCGAAAACCTCGTTGACTTGAGGATTAACAGATCGATTTTGATAGTTTGTGTTTGGATTTGTAAATTGAACTGTACAACTTGAAAGTACAACAACGACTAATCCAGCTAAAATTGTTTTAATTAAAGTTTTAATCCCGCGAAAAGCCACGTCCAACCGCCTCCTTCGTTTGAGCGATAAACGTAAATGCATCCGGATCGGCTTTATCAACGACCGTTCTCACAAGATTAAGTTCACGCTTAGATGTTACACAAATAACTAGTTTTTTATCTTTACCAGAATAGCCGCCTTTGGCGTCAATAACCGTTGTTCCTCGATCTAGTTCCTTAAAAATAGCCAACTTAACTTCCTCTTCTTTTTCTGTCACAATAAACAATGTTTGTCCTGCTCTACCTAAAATAGAAATATTATCTATAATTAGTCCAGAGAGGATGACAACGCCAACAGAAAATAAGAAATGCTCAATATTTCTAAAAAATAACAAACCAATTAAAACGATGATGCCATCTGTAAATATGAATGCCACATTATAAGACAGATGATGCTTTTTATTCATAATATTTTGAAGGATATCAATGCCACCAGTTGAGCCACCATTTCTAAAAATGATCCCCAACCCAAACCCGACACTTAAAGCTCCGAGTAAAGAAGATATTAATAGTCTAGACTCAGTCAATTGGTTCAAAATTAGCATTTGATCAATATTCAAAAATTCTAAAATAAAAATAACTAACGGAGAAACTAGTGAGCCTAAAATCACTTTGAAAAAGAAGTTTTTCCCCATTGTTAATAAACCCAAAATCGCAAAAGCAATATTCATCAATAGAATGGACAATGATGGTGATATACCAAAAGTATTTAGAATAACCGCAATCCCAGATACCCCACCCGTAACCAAATCATTGGGTAATAAGAAAAAATAGAATCCAAAATTCATTAAAATAATTCCGAAAATAATTTGTGTAATTTCAATCATTGAAGTTTTATTTACTCTCATTTAACCACCTGTTTCAAATAACTATTAATAAAAGAATCAATATCTCCATCCATAACCAAATCGGTTTGAGCCGTTTCAGCACCTGTTCGATGATCTTTAACCATTTGGTAGGGATGAAACACATAACTCCTGATTTGGGAACCCCAGGTAATATCTTTTTGAGTCCCTTTTAATCCTTCCAGTTCAGCGATGCGTTCTGCTTCATGTAAAGCGGCTAATTTTGATTTTAAGATATTCATTGCGACCGTCTTATTTTGAAGTTGACTTCTTTCATTTTGACAAGTTACAACAATACCCGTTGGCAGATGTGTGATTCTTACGGCACTATCGGTTGTGTTAACAGACTGGCCTCCAGCGCCACTTGATCGATAAACATCAACGCGAATATCTTCATCATTAATAATGATTTCACTAAGGTTTTCAATAATCGGTGTGACATCGCAACTAACAAACGAGGTATGTCTTCGTTTATTAGAATCAAAGGGGGAAATGCGAACCAATCTATGAACCCCGACTTCACTCTTTAAGTTCCCGTAAGCATATTTGCCTTTAATCTTGATAGTAACACTTTTAATCCCAGCTTCTTCACCTGGTTGTAAATCTAGTAGATCCACTTTATAACGGTGTCTAGAAGCGTACCTAGAATACATTCGATATAACATCTCACACCAGTCTTGAGATTCTGTTCCACCAGCGCCAGGATGTAGTTCTAAAATACAATCATTTTTATCATAAGGACCGTTTAATAGCGTTAATAATTCAAACGCTTTTAAGCTTTTTTCTAAGGCAACAATCTCCTCTTCAATTAAGTCCCATTCAACAGAACCCTCTTCTGTTAATTCAAAAAGTTCATAAATATCTTCATAAATTCCCTGTAAATCTTCTATCGTATCTATTTGTTCTTTAATATCATTGGTTTTTTCAATGGTTTCTTGAGCCTGTTTCACATCATCCCAAAAACCAGGTTCTAATTGAACTTGGGAAAGTTGTTTATATTCACTTTTAATTTTATCTAAATTTAATGAGGTTTTTAAATCTTCTATTCTTATTTCAAAGTCGTTTAAGTATTTATTTATTTCATAACGTTCCATAGTACACCTCTAAATAATTATAACATATTGTTATAATGTTTGTCTTTGTAAAAAGAAAAAAGGCAAAAATGCCTTTATCCTTTAAATTATCGCCCAAGTGCTCTTTGGTACTTGTTCTTCTTACCTTTTCCTTTGGGTTGGTTTTTATTTCCTTTATATTCTCTACCTTCATTAGTAGACGTGTTTTTAACCACTTGTTCACGTTCAGTATTAACTCTAATTTGAGCTCTAATGGCGAAGGTTGTGATATCTTTAGAAATGCTATAATTCATATCTTTATACATTTTAAATCCTTCTTCTTGATAAATTTGAAGGGGATTAGATTGTGCATAGGATTGTAAGCGAACATTTTGTCTAAGTTCACTCATCTGGTCAATATGTCGTGTCCAATGGGTATCAATCACTCTTAAGGTAATCACTTTTAAAAATTCTTGATAAACTTGAAGGGGCACATTGTCTTTTTTCTTAAAGACTTCTTTTTCTGCTAAATCTAACATGTATGTTTCCATGTTTTTAGCATCAATACCGCTTAATGAATCTTCTGTCAATGAGCCAGTAACAAAGATATGACCATCAAAAGCACTAATGATGTCATGCGCTGTGAAATTAGGTTTGTTATAAACAAAATCAGCCACGAATTCTTTTAAATAAGTTTGAATCGTCTTTAAAACGAATGGTTCGATATCTTGCGTCGTAATAACCATGGTTCGTTGTTCGTACATGATTTCTCTTTGTTTACGAATAACGTCATCATATTTTAAAACACTCTTACGTAAATCATAGTTTTGACCTTCAATACGTTTTTGAGCATTTTTAATAAATCTTGTGAACATCTTAGATTCTAGTGGTATAGGTTTTGAGGATGGGTTTTTCTTGTCTTGATTGAGGTTTTGAATCATTTGAATTCGTTGTTTAAATGATTCACCACCGAAACGCATTAATAGTTCATCTTCAGCTGATAAGTAAAATCTCGAGAATCCTGGGTCACCTTGACGTCCTGAACGTCCTCTTAACTGGTTATCAATTCTTCTAGATTCATGTCTTTCGGAACCAATTACCGCAAGTCCACCAACTTCAACAACCCCTTCACCTAACTTAATGTCAGTACCACGCCCAGCCATGTTGGTTGCGATCGTAACGGCACCTAAGTAACCCGCTTTAGCAACAATATCGGCTTCTCTTTCATGTTGTTTAGCGTTTAAAACTTCATGTGGAATTTTTCTTTTCTTAAGTAGTAAACTCAAATGTTCAGACGTCTCTACAGCAACCGTCCCTAATAGGACTGGTTGACCTTTTTTATGTCTTTCTTCAACGTCATCAATTAAAGCTTCATATTTTTCATCTAAAGTGGCAAATAAAAAATCAGAGGCATCTTTTCGAATAACCGGTTCGTTGGTTGGAACTTCAACCACGTACATGTTATAAATTTCTCTAAATTCTTCTTCCTCTGTTTTAGCAGTACCCGTCATACCGGATAATTTTTTATACATTCTAAAGAAGTTTTGGTAGGTAATCGTCGCAACGGTAATTGTTTCTTTCTTGATTTCAACATTTTCTTTGGCTTCTAATGCTTGGTGAAGCCCTTCGGAAAATTGTCTACCTGGTAAAACACGTCCAGTAAATTGGTCAATAATTAACACGGCATTATCCACCACCATATAATCTTTATCTCTAAACATAATATAGTTACTTCTTAAAGCATTGTTAATATGGTGAACTAAGTTAACATTCTTAACATCATATAAGTTTTCAACACTAAAGATTTTTTCAGCTTTTGAGATACCTGATTCAGACAACTCTATGGACTTAGCTTCAATATCAATTATATAATCTTCATCTCTTAAACTTTTCGTAAATCTATCAGCGCTCTGATAAAGATTTTGATTTTGTTTAGCAGGTCCAGAAATAATCAGTGGTGTTCTGGCTTCATCAATTAAGATGGAGTCAACTTCATCAATAATCGCATAACTTAATCCACGTTTTTGAACGATATCAGTTTCATATAAAACCATGTGATCTCTTAAGTAATCAAAACCTAATTCACTGTTAGTAGAATAAAGAATATCACAGGCATATGCTTCACGTTTTTGATCAGGATTAAGATCTCTAATATTTAAACCAACCCTCATCCCTAAAAATCTAAATATATCCCCAATTTCACCTTCTGCTTCACGTCTTGCTAAGTATTCGTTCACCGTAACAATATGAACCCCATTATCACTTAAAGCATTTAAGTAAGCGGGCATGACTGCAGTTAATGTTTTACCTTCACCAGTCTTCATTTCGGCAATGTTACCACCATGAATAACGATCGCCCCTAATAATTGAACATAATATGGATAAAGTCCAGTAACTCTCCTAGACGCTTCTCTGACAACCGCATAAGCTTCAACCATTAAGGTTTCTAAAGTTTCACCATTACGAACACGTTCTTTAAAATAAGGCGTTTTAGCCTTAAGTTCTTCATCTGTTAAGCTTTCCATTTCAGACGCTAACGCATCTATTTTATCTGCGACAGGTTTTGCTTTTTTTAATTCTTTATAGCCGCTGTCAAATAATTTTTTAAACATTGTTATCACAACTTTTCTTTCTATATTTGATTTTCTATATTATTTTAACATAAATAATACTAATCCCCAAGTAATTAAATGAAAAAAGGTGGATATGTTTCACCTTTTCTCTTTTATTATTTAAGTTCCTTGAAATATTTTATGGAATCTAATTCTTCCCAAGGTAATCCCAAATCTTCTCGTCCCATATGACCATAAAAACTTGTTTGTTCATAAATAGGTCTTAATAGTTTAAATCTATCAATGATGCCTCTTGGGGTTAAATCAATATGCTTTCTTATTTGTTTTACAATATCAGCCTCTGAAACGAATGATGTTCCAAATGTGTCGACTCTAACTGACACTGGTTGAACCTCACCAATTACATAGGCTAATTGAACTTCACATTTAGAGGCAATTCCACTAGCAACAATATTCTTAGCCAAGTATCTCGCCATATAGGCTGCGCTTCTATCCACTTTAGATGGATCTTTACCACTCATAGCGCCACCACCATGTCTAGCATAACCACCGTAGGTATCAACAATAATTTTTCTTCCTGTTACACCAGTGTCACCTTTAGGTCCACCAATAACAAACTTACCGGTTGGATTAATGAAAATTTTTGTGTTTTCATCAATTAATTCACTTGGAATCACCTTAAAAATAACTTCTTTTTTAATCGCTTCTCTTAATTCGTTAATATCCATATCTTGGTGCTGTGTCGAAACAACCACAGCATCAACTCTAGAAGGTTTATCATCCTCATCATATTCCAAGGTAACTTGAGATTTACCATCTGGTCTAACAAAATCAAGAATCCCCTTCTGTCTTACTTCATCAAGTCGTTTTACTAAATTATGTGCCAGTGTAATTGATAATGGCATATAATTTGGTGTTTCATCACAAGCAAAACCGAAGATTAATCCTTGGTCACCAGCCCCAATCGATCCATCTGCTTTATTAACCCCTTGTGCAATATCAGGTGACTGACTGTGTATAGCCGTTAATACCGCTAAATTGTCAGCATCAAATCCATATTTTCCACGGGTATATCCAATATTTTCTACAGTTTTTCTTACGATACTTTCAATGTCAATATAAGTGTTTGTTTCTATTTCTCCAGCCACCAAAACCAAACCGGTAGTGGTTAACACCTCACAAGCAACATGGGCGTCTTTATCATTTGTAAATATCGCATCTAATACGGCATCCGCAATTCTATCGGAAACTTTATCAGGATGCCCCATTGTGACTGATTCAGATGTAAATAGTTTTCTTTTCATATTTCTAAACTCTCCTTTTTCTATAAAAAAAGCTCTTTTCCCAACCAAAAGAGCAATTACTCATTGTTGGGTTTCCCCCTTATCGGAAGCACCTTGCTTAGGCAGGTTGCTGCTACATCAATGGTGATTAACCTCCGTAGCTCTTAATGAATTTAAGATGTGGTTATATTATAACATATGTTAATGATTATTCAATTAGAAATCATTATACATTGCTTCAAATTCAGTTTTGTAACTCAAAAAACGTTCTAATAATTGAAACTCAAAGTAACTATTAAACTGCGTTTGGAATAATTCAATGACTGTTTTATGTGGATACGGACGTTTATAACTCTTTGTGCTACGCATGGTAATATAAAGATCACACAACAAAATTATTTGTGAAGTAATCTCAGGTTGGATCTTTTGCATCTCGAGAACAAAGTTATGGTTTGCTGCCCCTTCAATATGGGCTCTAGCAATATCCTCAGCCTTTTGAGCCAATTGTAATCTTTTCGCAATTTGATTTCCTAACATTGTTTTTTCTTTTAAGTCATCATAATCTGTGGTTGCCTCTTCAGGTGGATTCACTAAATCTTCAATTTCTTTATACCTTAAATGCGTATTAGAAAAAGTATTAATTTTACTCATCTTAGTTTCATCTAAACCATAGATTAAGCCTAACTTATTACTCATCTTACTGACTAAATTAACATGTTGTAAATCTAAAAATGATGATTTAGACGATAATACAACTTTAAATAAATCGGAAACAATGGTTGTGAAATCTTCTTGAACTTCACGTCTTTTGACGAGTTCATTACGTCTTTCATATTGCATATACTGACCAATTGAAACAATCGCATAAACTACCATGACAAAGATTATGAATATTAGTGTTCTAAGTAATATATCACTAAATGCAGCGTCATGAATAAAACGCCTAAAAAATTCACTAATTTCTAACCCTTGATAATCTGTATTAATACGATATGTCCAAGTAAAGTGAATAATTGTCATTACTGGCAACATCCCAAATGCACTCCATAAAATGAGTTTCTTTGATTGATATAAACTAATCACGACGATTGAATAATAGATCATCACATAGGCAGCGGTTTCTAAAGAATCCGTTTGATAAAATCTAGCATAAAATAAGATAGCCGAGATAAACATGTAAGCAGCTAAAAGATACATTGCCACCTCTTGTTTAGTCTTATCGTGTGTATCCGAGCTAATTAAACGTTTTATAACCGTATTTAAGAAGAATGTGAAGGGGAAAAATAAGGCTGTAAATAGCCAATCTGAAGCCTCACCGGAGTAATAAGCGACAATAAATAAAATGATAGAATAAAAAATGTTTGAGACAAATGTGATATTTTTAATAACGATATTACGTCGATGTAACACCGCCACCTCATCGGTAATATCAACACCTGTTTCAAACCCAAAAAAACGATTAAATAGACCCTTAGTCGCTTTTTTAAATTTATCCTTTTTCGCCATTAATTATTCCCTACTTTATCTCTTCTATATTATCGAAGAGTGAAATTTTTTCATGTGTTTCAGTCTGAGCCATTTCCTCATTAATTACTTGAGCCACCCTAGTGGAGGCTGCAGCTGCAATCGCACCAACAATATCGTCTAGAAATGTGTGGACGACGCCTGGTTTTTTGCCTTCTGTATTTAGTGTATTAACAATACCATGTTTATTCACATCAATATCACCAAAGTTGGTCATCCCAATAACGCCATAAATTCTTGCAACATCTAACCCTAAAACCTCATCAACACCAAATAAACCTAAATCAGCTTCGATAATATCTTGAATTGGACCTTCAAACATTTTCTTTTCTGCCAGTTTATCTAACTCAACCGCTAGTAAAACATGATGAAATATGTCTCTTAAAGATAAGATTTTCAAAACTGACTCACGACAGGTTTCAAACTTAATGTCATCGGTATATCTTGCTTGCTGTTTATAGCTGATTTTTGCAATATCATCTATTTCAACCCCACGACTCTTTAAAGCCTCAACACACAATCTTGTCATTTCTTCACGCGAAAATAATAATTTTTTACTCATTGAAAACACTCCCTTCACAAATTATTTTTTGACCGTTTAAATAAGCTTTGTCGGTCATTCTTTTTTTACCTTGTTCAGATAACTCCAGTATTCTAACGACACCATCTAATGTTTTAACGTGGAGTTCTTTATCTATAGAAACCACTGTTCCTGGCTTCATACTTGATATTATATCACTTTTTGCCAGTTTGAAAACCTTTATTCTAACACCCTTAATAAATATGGAGGCAGCGGGTTCATCTAATAAACCATTTAACTGTCTCATTACTAAATAAGTTGGCTGATTAAAATTAAGTATTTCATCCTTCTTATTTAAGTTATAAGCAAATGTAACCAAAGACTCGTCTTGAAGGATTGGATCAATTTGTTTGTTTAAAATATCTTCTAAGTTTTCAACCAATAAATCTCTTCCCACATAGGAAAGTTTTTTCATCAATGAAGTGGTGGTGTCATCTTCCTCAATCGAGATTTCACTTTGAGCAATAATTGAGCCACTGTCCATTTTTTGAGCCATATACATTAAGGTAACCCCTGTTGTCGTATCGCCATTCATAATCGCTCTTTGAACTGGTGCACCACCTCTATATTTTGGTAATAATGACCCATGAATATTTACCATAGTATAGTGATCAATTAATTCAGCGGGAATCATTTGTCCATAAGCAGCCGTTACAATTATGTCGGGTTTTATATCAATAATGCGTTGATAATCTGTTTTAATGTTTTTGGGTTGAAAAACTTCAAGATTATGCCTTACCGCAAAGCGTTTAACCGGTGAATAAGTGAATTCTTGTTTTCTACCTACCCTTTTATCAGGTTGTGTGACAACAAGATTAATGGGTGATATTTCATTTAATTTTTCTAAGATTGGAACCGCAAAATAAGGGGTTCCCATAAAGACAATGTTCATTTTACACCTCTACACCATATCTGGATAATAATCTATGACAATCAAATAGTCTTTGTAAAAACGTTTATCTAAGTAATTCATTAAATAACTTGAATCAAAGTGTCGCAATGTTTTAAGTAAAATACTGTAATTATATCGTTCTTTGTCCATCAGAATATAATCGGGTGAAGGCCCTAATATTTCGATTTGACTGTTTTTTGCAACAATGTTGTTTTTAATTTTTGTTAAGGTATTGATTGTTTTATTTTCATCAAAACCTTTAAATGTCACTTTGATAACTTGATTAAAAGGCTTATATTTTAAGATTTTACGGTTGTTAAGTTCTTTTTTATAATATAAATCAAAATCATTGGTTTCAAGGCTCTTTAAGACAAAATGATCTGGATTATAAGTTTGAATGATTGCATTCCCTTGTTTTAGACCTCGTAGTCTACCAATATGTTGTTTTATGATATTATAGGTATTTTCATTAGACAAATAACTATTTAAGTTTAACATCTGTTCAGCTAATAAAACACCCACTAAAGTAACATTTTCAAAATGATGTCCTTTAGATACCATTTGGGTCCCTAATAATATATCGTAACTTCCTTTTTTAAAATCCGTTAACATTTTATCATATGACCCTTTACGCTTAGTCGTATCTAAATCCATTCTTAATACTTTTGCGGAGGAAAATATCTTATTTAAACTTTCTAAAGCTTGTTCAGTGCCAAACCCAACTGGTAAAACATGCCTAGATTTACATACTTTACAGGTTTCACTATAAGATTCTTTGTAACCACAGTGGTGACACAATAATTGGTTATTGTCTTTGTGATAAACAAGATTTACCCCACAACTTGGACAAGTAGGCACATTCCCACAAGTTCTACACATCACAAAGGGGGCGTAACCACGTCTATTTACAAGTAAGATCACTTGTTCATTTTGAATTAATCTTTGTTTGATACTCTCCAATAAGTCTACTGAGAAGATAAAATCATCTTTTAAAGTAGACGTTTTTTTCATATCGATTAATTTAATATCAATTTTATTATCAAAGATTGGCTTAGATAATTTTAACCGTTTGATCATTTCTAAGTCAGTATCATAAATCATCGATATCGTTGGGGTTGCAGATCCCATTAAAACCGGAATATTAAAGTGTTCTCCTAATAAATAACTTAGTTCTTTAGTATCGTAAAAAGGCATTTGTTTTTGAATATATGAAGTATCATGGGCTTCGTCAATAACAATCAATCCTAACGCATTTAATGGTAGAAATAGCGCACTTCTAGTCCCAACAATTAATTTTATTTTATTGTCTTTCGTTTTTCGATAAGCATCGTATTTCTCTTGCTTATTAAGGTTAGTATGATAAATTAAAACTTCTTCATTAAATCTTTCTTTTAATCTTGAAGTCATCTGATAAATTAAGGCAATCTCAGGCACTAAAATTAGTATTTGTTTACCTAAATTCATCACTTTCTCGATAACGTTTAAATAAACCTCTGTTTTACCTGATGCAGGCGGACCAAACAATAAATAGCGTTGATATTTCTTAATATCGATTTGTTTAATCGCTATGGATTGTTCATCCGTTAAAGTAATCACATCTTCATGAGATTCATAATGGGACGTTTCTTGTTGGTAATACTCAATATTTTTTACTTCTAAAACAGCTTTATTTATCAGGGTTTGAATAATTCCTTTTGAGTAGCCTTCCTTGACTAAATCTTTAATAAAGATAGTTTCTTGACCAATTCTTTCAACTATTTCAGTTTGTTTAGCGGTTAGTTTACCATCAATAGGATTAGAAAAAACAGCGGGAAGAAATTTAATTTCACCTTTATTAACCACCTCAACTTCTTTGGTTAAGATACCTTGATGAATTAAATGATTCACTTCTTGATAGTCTTCACTATTGAGGTCATCTAGCCAAATAACACCGTCTTTAACATATTGTCTTAACTGTTCTGAGATAAGATTCAAATCACTAATTGACAGATAATGTTCATAAGCAGCTTGTAAAGCGTTTGGGACAACCACTTCAAAAGCTTCATTATAACTAGAAAATGACGTTTCTTGAATGTATTTTATCAGTTTAAGTTGAGCGGGTGATAAAGTGGGTTTGTCCTCTAAGGTGTATAAGATATCTTTTGTTGCGACTTTAGAAGTCTTCATAAGGCTGATTATATAGGCTAGTCTTTTTTGATGATTAAAATCCACCACGACACGCATGCCAACTTTTATAGACCCTTCTAAATAGGAAGGGATTTTATAATCATAGATTTGATTTAAATGTTTTGAAGATATATCAACAACAACTTGAGCATACATAAACTTCACCTATCTAAAATTATACCATAATATTAGAAAAAAATGAGCCCTGGTTTAGGGCTCACAATAAATTATTTAGTCTTGGTTTCTTTTGGAACTTCTGGTGTTTTTGCTTCCCAAGCTTCCTTAGCGGTACTTACAATTGTATTAATGCTTGTTAAATCAGATGGAATTATCAGTTTGGTTGCTTGTCCTTTTGAAACTTCAACCATGGCTTCAAAACCCTTAATTGCTAGAACGCTACTATCCGCTTTTGATTCTCTAATTAAGCGAATCCCTTCAGCCGTTGCCTCTTGTACTTTAAGAATTGCTTCCGCTTCACCTTCCGCTTTTAAGATTGCTGATAGTTTTTTACCTTCAGCATCTAATACCATCGCCGTCTTATTACCTTCAGCAATCAGAATTTTTGATTGTTTTTCGCCTTCAGCATTTAGAATCGCTTCACGTTTTTCACGTTCAGCACGCATTTGTTTTTCCATGGCATCTCTAATATCTTTTGGAGGCATAATGTTTTTAAGTTCCACTCTGACAACTTTCATTCCCCACGGATCAGTCGCTTCATCAAGGATGATTCTTAGTTTAGAGTTAATTAATTCTCTTGAGGTTAAAGCTTCATCTAAATCAATGGCGCCAATAATATTTCGTAAAGTGGTTGCTGTTAAATTTGCTAAAGCATTGTTTGGATTGTTAACCCCATAAGTAAATGATTTAGGATCTGTAATCTGGAAATAAACGACTGTATCAATTTGCATTGTGACGTTATCTTTTGTAATAACGGGTTGTGGTTCATAGTCAACCACTTGTTCTTTAAGTGAAACTTTGGATGAAACTCGATCAAAGAAAGGTACTAACCAGTGAATCCCAGTTTCCCAGGTCTTGTAATATCTTCCCAAACGTTCAATAATAACACTTTCTGACTGTCTAACGATCTTAACGCTAGATAAGGATATAATTAAAGCAATTAATAATATAATCCCAAAAATAATTAAAACAACAATAATTGGATCCATTTAACTAATCTTCCTTTCTAATTGGTTCTACCAATAATTTATTTCCTTCAATATCAACGATTCTAACTAAATCGCCTTCTAAAATAGTAATGTTTTCCGTTGTAAAGGCAGTCCAAATTCTTGTTTGTACTTGAACTTCTCCTCGTTGGTTTAAACTGACTTCCTTTAATATGGTCCCTTGTTGACCAATCAAACTACTGACATTGGTTTTGATTATTTCTCTGCTCATAAATCGTTTTGATAGTGGTCTTGTTAGTAATATTAATATCATTGATACCACAACAAAGGCCCCTATTTGCCATAAATAATGAACATTGAATGCAGCCATCAACAGCGCTACAATCGCCCCAACAGAAAACCATATACTGATCAATTCTGGACTTTCAAATTCAAGCAAAACAGTTGCGATCAAAACAAACACCCAAACACTAATCATTATTATTTGAATTGTGTCCATTAAATCACCTCATTTAGATTTATTTTTAACATTTTAGAAGTAGTATCCCAGACAGCATGAAACTTTTGATGTTCACTAAAGTCTAGCTCGAATGTTGTTTCTATTTCTGATATTACTTTCTTACTACTTATTCTACCATAACTCGGTTTAATCTTTAAATCTAATAGATTATTCTTATCAATATTACCTCTTAAAGACTCTTCTTTATTTAAATGCTTAATAAGAACTAGTCTGTTCTCAACATCCATCCCAACAAGCACTTTATAAGCACTCTCAAAATAATAACTCGCAGGCTTGTTTAATGTGATGTTTGTATCATACAAGGTTACCGTTAACTGATTGTTGTTAACATTAATCCATTTTATGCTCATCTAATCACCTCTTAATTTAATTATATTGTATTAATTTGAATATTACAATACTTTTTTGTATTTTTTTGAATTATTTAAAATTTAAATAATAAAAAGCCATAATCTCGCTAGATTATGGCTTATTTACTATTCATTTTTAGTTGTGTTTAATTTCTTAATTATTTTATCGATTTTATTTCCGTAAGCAAGTGCTTCGTCATATTTAAACTTAAGTTCAGGCATTTTACGAATATTTCTAATTTTTTGAGATAGTTCTTGCCTAATTTGTTTGTTAAATTGATTTAAGATGTTTTTAGCAATATCTAAGTCTTCTTCTTTATCAGATAATATCGTGTAATAGATTGTCGCGAAGGAAAGATCTTTTGTTATTTTAACTTCTGTGATATTAAAATACATTTGGCCTGCTACCTTACGATCTTTATTAACAATAACAGCAAGTTCTCTTAGAAATAAGGATTGAAGTCTTTCTAAAGTCACATTTTCCATTATTTTTCTACCTCTTTATCTCTAAATGCTTCTAAAATATCTCCTACTTTTATATCATTAAAGTTTTCTACACTAATACCACATTCATAGCCTTGTCTAACTTCTTTAACATCATCCTTAAAACGTTTTAAAGAAGACATTTTACCTTCAAATATTACGATTCCTTCTCTAAGGACTCTGATTCCACTATTTCTTATAATGGTTCCATCCGTAACATAACTTCCTGCAACCGTACCAATTTTACTTATTTTATAGACTTCTCTGACTACAGCTTGTCCACTAACCACTTCTTCAAATTCAGGGGCTAACATACCAGAAAGTGCCGCTTCAATATCTTCAATCGCTTTATAGATGACGTTGTATAAACGAATCTCTACACCTTGAGATTTAGCAAGGTCTCTTACCATGGCAATCGGTCTTACATTAAAACCTAAGATAATGGCATTGGATGCATCTGCTAAAGTAACGTCTGATTCCGTAATGGCACCAACACTAGAACGTATGACATTAACGTGTAAGCCTTCGATATCAATTTTTTCTAATGAATTTTTTAAGGCTTCAATGGTACCTTGCGTATCCCCTTTAATAACTAAAACCAATTCTTTTTCTTGTTCTTCAGCTTCTTTGAATAATGTCTTTAATGAAGCTTTCTTTTGCTTCGCAAGATCCCCTTCTCTTTGACGAGAGGTTCTTTCTTCAGCGATTTGTCTGGTTTGTCTTTCATCTTCTAAGCAAACAAACTTATCCCCAGCAGATGGAACATCCATTAGACCAGTAATTTCGATTGGTTGACTTGGTAAGGCGACTTGGATTCGTTTTTTCGTTCCATCAGACATGGTTCTAACTTTACCGTAAGTATTACCACAGACCAAGTTGTCCCCTATTTTTAATGTCCCATTTTTAACAATAACGGTTGTGACAACGCCTCTTCCTTTATCAAGTCTTGCCTCAATAACGGTCCCTGTTGCAAGTCTATTAGGGTTAGCTTTTAAATCTTCAATTTCACTAACTAATATGACAACTTCTAATAAATCCTCAATCCCCATATTCTTTAAAGCAGATATTTCAACAAATGGGACTTTGCCACCCCAATCTTCAGGAACAATACCTAAATGTGACAATTCTGTTTTAACATGTTCAGGATTGGCTTGTGGTCTATCAATTTTATTGACTGCAATAATAATTGGCACACCAGCAGATTTAGCATGGTCAATCGCTTCAATTGTTTGAGGCATAACCCCGTCATCTGCAGCAACAACGATAATGACGATATCCGTTACTTGTGCTCCTCTCGCACGCATTTCAGTAAATGCAGCGTGTCCTGGGGTATCAATAAAGGTAATTTTTTGACCTTTTATTTCAACTTGATAAGCCCCTATATGTTGGGTAATCCCACCGGCTTCTCCAGCAGTAACTCTTGTGTGTCTTATCGCGTCTAGTAATGTTGTTTTACCATGGTCAACATGTCCCATAACCGTTACGATTGCTGGTCTATGAATTAAGTCTTCTTCCTTATCATCAAAAGTCATTTCATCAAATCTGGTGATATCTGTAATCACTTCATTTTCAATGGAAAAGCCTAAATCCATCGCAACCAATTCGATGGTATCGCGGTCTATTGTTTGGTTAATAGAGGTCATTACCCCTAAGCCCATTAAACGCTTAATAATTTCAGCATTAGAAATCCCCAAACGGATTGCCACATCGCTTACAGACATATTAGGCTTATAAATTAAAACCTTTCCTTTAGCGGATACTGACTTTTTCTTTGGCAAATTAGTTTGTCTCACTTCTTGTTTGCTGTATTTCTTTGATTCCACGTCTTTTTCTATTTCATAACGTTTCTTCATATATATTCACTTCCTTTTTATTTAGTTTTTAAACATGTCCCTAAATCCTTCATCAAGGATTGCGACACATTTGATGTTTGATTTTCCAATTGCTTTAGATAAAGTATTAGAATCAAACATCGTTAATACTTCAACTTGATAAAAATGACATTTATCGGTGATTTTCTTCGTGGTATTAAAGGCTGCATCACTGGCAAGAAATACAAGTTTTGCTTTACCAGATTGAATTGCTTTAATAACTTGGTCTGTCCCAACGGTTAGCTTAGATGCTTTTTTAGCAAGTCCTAATCTATTTGGCATTTTTAACAAGCTCTAATAATTCTTCATAAATTTCATTAGGGATATTTACTTCAAGTTTCTTATCCAAAACCTTGGTTTTTATGGCTTTTTCGATCACACTTTTATCAAGCATCAAATAAGCCCCTCTACCATTGGCTTTTCCAGTTAAATCAACACTGATTTTACCTTCTTTTGTTGCGACAACACGAACCAAATCTTGTTTGGGTCTTTGTTCTTTTGTGACAACACAAGTTCTCATTGGAATTTTTTTAACTTTCATAAATACCACCTATTAATAATCGATACCCTCACTATTGGCCATCGTTACTGATTTAATATCAATCTTCCATCCAATTGCTTGAACGGCAAGTTTCACGTTTTGTCCACCTTTACCAATCGCAAGAGATAATTTATCATCTTCAACAATAGCAAGTGCTGTCTTTTGACTTTGATCAATATTAATGACGTTAATGACATCAGCAGGTTGTAAAGAATTAGCGATTAAATCTTTTTCGTTTTCACTCCATAAGAATAAATCAACCTTTTCACCTGATAAAGCTCTAACGATTTCTTTGATTCTAATCCCGTCTGGGCCAACACATGAACCAATCGCATCAACGTTAGAATCATTGGATTTAACGCCTATTTTAGCTCTATCCCCGGCATCACGGGCAACCCCCATAATCTCAACGATACCATCTTTGACTTCTGGGATTAAGTCTTCAAATAATCTTGTTACAAAACTCTTGTCTAAACGTGTCACTAAAACTTTCGGTCCTTTAGATTTCATTTCAACTTGAGAAATAAAGACTTTGATAGATTCTCCTTCAACAAACTTATCGTTTGGTAGACATTCTCTTTTTGGCAGTAATGTGGTAACCTCTCTACCGAGTTCAAGACGATAATAATTTTCATCTTCTCCAATAACGCGTCCCACAATCATTTCTTTTTCTTTTTGTTTAAAGAATTCATAAAGTTTGTCTTTTTCAATCGTCTTTAAGTTTTGATTTAAAACGTTTTTTAAGTTTTGAACGGCTGCTTGTGAAAATTCTTTAGGGTTAATCGCTTCTTCTAAAAGTTCTCCAACTTTGATTCTTTTTCTAATTTTTCTTGCTTCTGACAATTTAATTTGTTTGTACTTTGGATCTGCTTCCAAGTCAAAGCCTTCGTCAGGAACCACTAGTTGTTGTTCAAAAATAAGGATTTCGTTCTTTTCTCTATTTACTTCAACGCGACATGAAGAATGGCCTTTTGTTTTCTTGAATGCAGCGTGCATTCCTTTAATAAAGCCATCAACTATTTGATCATATGAAAAATCTCTTTCTTCTACTAAAGCGTCTAACGCTTCAAAAAATGCTTTGCTTACCATATTTCCTCCTAAAATTTAATTGCTAATCTTAATTTAATTATATCACTATAGTTTATTTCAAATGTCTTAAATCGACCTTTTAAATTAACTTTAATACTCAATGTTTCACCAGTAATCTTTTCTAAAATACCTTCATGTTCTAAATTGTTTGTTTTAAAGAAGACATATTTACCGATAAAACGGTTTGCTTCTTCTAAAGATCGAATATCTCTTTCTGCACCAGGTGAAGATACTTCTAGGTAGTAATCTTCAGGTAATTCACTATCAATAAGATCATTAATTTTTTGATTAACTGTTGATAATGTGTCAGAATCTAATTTGTCTCCATCAACCAACACTTCTAAGATGTTCATCCCAAATTCTTGTTTTGTCTTCAAAGAATATAAGGATAGTTTTTCCGTAGCTAAGGCTGGTTCAATGATTTTTTTAATGTTTTCTAAGTTCATAATCTATCACCTCAATAAAATGAGCGGATCTTCATCCACTCACATTACAGTTTATTATATCATTAATTTAATGAACATTCAATAAATA
>Ga0265294_10004424_pt1 | contig 17579 bp, 21 predicted proteins | sample MunlanPumphouse3_FD_192504 | JGI IMG/M metagenome (GOLD analysis project Ga0265294, IMG submission 192504) | Groundwater microbial communities from a municipal landfill in Southern Ontario, Canada - Pumphouse #3 | ecosystem: Environmental > Aquatic > Deep subsurface > Groundwater | place...
GCTGTCATGATCCATAGGAGAATGCCATCACCCTACAAAATTGTAGTTTCATTTACTTGTGTACCAGCCTGGCAAGCGTGTCCACTCCCGCCTTTACCCGCTGCCCCGGCATTACATCCATACGCGCATTGACCGGCAGGAAAACCGCCACTCGGCTCCCGAACGGGACAAAACCGCAACGGTGTCCCTGACCGATCCGCTCGCCGAGCTGCGCGGCACACCGCGCCCGCAGCAGGCGCCTGCCGGAATCCAGCGCCAGCACCACATTATCACCCTCGTCGGTTCGCAGCCAAATGCCGTGTCCGTCAGCAGGCGAACTTTTCCCGGTCACGGGTTCACCCCAGTGCTGCATTACCGTACCTTCCACGGGGCTGCGCATGGCATAGGCACCCAGACGGTTCATGCCAACTTTGATAAGCGTCGCATCACGGTCGAGATAGGGATCCCGGGTTTGCGCCACCGCAGTTACCACCCCATCCGCAGGGCTCAGCACGGCCAATGCTCCTCCCGGCACGAAACGCTCGGGTTCCCGGAACAGGTACGCAAGAAAAACGGCTGCCACCCACAGGGGAACTGCCCAGCGCGGGCCAGCGTAGTATTGAACGAGGAATGCGGCCAGCCCGGCAGCCAGAACGAAGGGCCAGCCTTCCCGGGCGACATAGAAGTAACGATCCGCAGCCATGGCGCCGAGTAGCGAGCGGAACCTGACAATGAAAGGATAGAGGAGCATACGCGGGCCCGGTGGCGCGTGCCGGGCCCGCGTTTGTCCGCGACTTCGAGCGTCGTCGATCAGTTCTTGGACTTGTCAACGATCTTGTTGGCCTTGATCCAGGGCATCATGTCGCGCAGCTTCTCGCCCACCTGCTCGATGAGATGCTCGCGACCGATGCGGCGTTTGGCCTTGAGAGTGGGGGCGCCGGCCTGGTTCTCCAGGATGAATTCGCGAGCGAATTCGCCGGTCTGGATTTCCTTCAGGATCTTGCGCATCTCGTTTTTGGTCTGCTCGGTGATGATGCGCGGACCGCGGGTGAGATCGCCGTACTCGGCCGTATTGGAGATCGAGTAGCGCATGTTGGCGATGCCGCCCTCGTACATGAGGTCGACGATCAGCTTGAGCTCGTGCAGGCACTCGAAGTAGGCCATCTCGGGCGCGTAGCCCGCCTCTACCAGCGTCTCGAACCCGGCCTGCACCAGGGCGGTGGCGCCGCCGCACAGCACGGCCTGCTCGCCGAACAGGTCCGTCTCGGTCTCTTCGCGGAAGGTGGTCTCGATGATGCCGGCACGACCGCCGCCATTGGCGGAGGCATAGGACAGAGCAATCTCCTTCGCCTTGCCGGAAGCGTTCTGGAATACGGCGATCAGGCTCGGCACGCCCCCGCCCGCAACGTAGGTGGAACGCACCAGATGACCGGGCCCCTTCGGCGCGACCATGATGACGTCGAGATCGGCGCGCGGCTCGATCTGGCCGAAATGAATGTTGAAGCCGTGGGCGAAGGCGAGCGCGGCTCCCTTCTTGATGTTCGGTTCGATGGTCTCGCGATAGAGCTTGGCCTGATGCTCGTCCGGGGCCAGGATCATGACCACGTCGGCCTCTTTCACGGCGTCCGCCACGGGCTTCACCGCCAGCCCTGCGTTCCTGGCCTTGGCCTCGGAGGCGGAGCCCGGACGCAGACCCACCACCACGTCGACGCCGGAATCCTTCAGGTTATTGGCATGCGCATGCCCCTGGGAGCCATAACCGATAATAGCCACCTTCTTGCTCTTGATGATGGACAGGTCGGCGTCTTTGTCGTAGTAGATATTCATTTTTTTCCTCGTAGAAACATTGATGAAATGGGTTCAACCACTGATCGCGGCGTTGACCGCCCCCCACCGCTTCAGATTCTCAGTGCCTTCTCGCCGCGCGCGATTCCGATGACGCCCGAGCGAAGGACCTCGACGATCACCGCCTTGTCGAGCGCTTCCAGAAAAGCGTCGAGCTTGCTGCTGGTGCCAGTCAGTTCGATCGTGTAGGTGCTGTCCGTGACGTCGATGATGCGCCCGCGGAAAATGTCGGACAGGCGCTTGATCTCCTCCCGGCCCGCACCGACCGTCGAGACCTTGACCAGCATCATCTCGCGTTCGATGTGCGGTCCATCGGTCATATCCATCAGCTTCACCACGTCCACCAGCTTATTAAGCTGCTTGGTGATTTGCTCGATGATCTCGTCGGTGCCGGTGGTCACGAGCGTCATGCGCGAGAGCGACGGATCTTCCGTCGGCGCTACGGTCAGGGACTCGATGTTGTAGCCCCGCGCCGAAAACAGGCCGGCGACCCGGGACAAAGCTCCCGCCTCGTTTTCCATCAGTATCGAGATGATGTGCCGCATTTATGAACTCCCAACGCAAAGACGCAAAGACGCACAGGTTGAAACCCGCATCATACGAGGATCATCTCGTTCTGCCCGGCGCCTGCCGGAACCATGGGGTAGACATTCTCGGTCCGGTCGATGATGAAGTCCATGAACACCAAGCGATCCCGAATACGCATCGCCTCGCGCAACGCCCCTTCCACATCACCCGGCTTTTCGATGCGCATACCGATCTGGCCATAGGCCTCGGCGAGCTTCACGAAGTCCGGCAGGGATTCCATGTAGGACATGGCGTAGCGGCCCTGGTAGAAGAACTCCTGCCACTGGCGCACCATGCCGAGAAAGCCGTTGTTGAGGTTCACGATCTTGAGCGGCAACCCGTACTGCTTGCAGGTGGACAGCTCCTGGATGCACATCTGGATGCTGCCTTCGCCCGTCACACAGACCACCGTCTCGTCCGGATAGGCTAACTGCACGCCCATGGCGGCCGGCAGTCCAAACCCCATGGTGCCGAGCCCACCGGAGTTGATCCAGCGGCGCGGCTTGTCGAACTTGTAGAACTGCGCCGCGAACATCTGGTGCTGTCCCACGTCGGACGTAACGAACGCATCGCCGTCGGTGACCTTATAAAGCGTCTCGATGACGAACTGCGGCTTGATCAACTCGCTCGCGCGGTCGTACTTGAGGCAATCCATGGCACGCCATTCGTCGATCTGCTTCCACCACGCCTTGAGCGCGGCGGCGTCCGGGCGGCGCGGATCGTCCTTGAGGAGCTTGAGCATCTCCTTGAGCACCGTGTCCACTGGACCGACGATGGGCACATCCACCTTCACGTTCTTGGAAATGGAGGCGGGATCGATGTCCACGTGGATGATCTTCGCGTTCGGGCAGAACTTGGCGATATTGCCCGTCACGCGATCATCGAAACGCGCACCGATGGCGATGAGCACGTCGCAGTTGTGCATGGCCATGTTGGCCTCATACGTGCCGTGCATGCCCAGCATGCCCACGAACTGCTTATCGGTGGCCGGATAGCCGCCAAGCCCCATCAGGGTATTGGTGATGGGAAAGCCGAGCAGGCGCGTAAGTTCGGTGAGCTGTTCCGCCGCATTGCCCAACACAATGCCGCCGCCGGAGTAGACCATCGGGCGCTTGGCGGAGAGCATCAGATCGATAGCCTTGCGGATCTGGCCGGAGTGCCCCTTGGCCACCGGGTTGTAGGAGCGGATCGAAATCTCTTTCGGATAGGAGTACTCGGTGCGCTGGGCCGTAACGTCTTTCGGAATGTCCACCACGACAGGACCGGGCCGCCCGGTGGTGGCGATATAAAAGGCCTTCTTGATGGTCGTGGCGAGATCGGCCACATCCTTCACCAGGAAATTGTGCTTCACGCAGGGACGCGTGATGCCCACGCTGTCCACCTCCTGGAAGGCGTCGTTGCCGATCAGGCTGGTGGGCACCTGGCCGGTGAACACCACCATCGGGATGGAGTCCATGTAAGCCGTGGCGATGCCGGTGACCACATTGGTCGCACCGGGGCCGGAGGTCACCAGCGCAACGCCCGGCTTGCCAGTGGCCCGTGCATAACCGTCCGCTGCATGGCCGGCGGCCTGCTCGTGGCGCACCAGAATGTGCTTTATCTTGTCCTGCTTGTACAACTCATCATAGATGTGAAGTACAGCCCCGCCCGGGTATCCAAAAATGTATTCGACACCCTCATCCTGGAGGCAACGGACGAAGATTTCGGCACCCGTCAGTTCCACGTTATTCGTCTCCTCAACACACTATGGATTTGATAAACCGGAGAAACCGTGATGAAGCCCGGCATCGGCGGCCTTGAGTTCTGGAGGCATGCCCCAGGGAAACCTAGCAAAGGCGCCCGGAGAACAAGGGCGGTCACTCTAACAAAGGCGTAAACGCACAAGCTACTTATCTTGCGCGTGAAGGTCAAGAGATGGGCGTAAAAGCGGCCATTGGAAGCCTTTCGGCTCTTCCCGGACCGGGACCTGCGTCACTCCGCCGGTGTCCACACCCGACTAGACTGACCCGGATGCCGGCGCACGAACGGTCGTCTGGGGCATTGATCCCCTTACCGCGACACGCTACTTTCAAGCCCTCCGGCCACGATGGATCAAGCACCGCCATGATCAACAAGAAAATTTTGCTCGCTATCGCGCTCGCCTCGATCCCCTTGATCACCCCCCTGCGCTCTGCCGCAGCGGGCTTATATAAGTGGGTGGACGAGCAGGGCATCACCCACTACTCGCAGGAACCGCCCGCCACCGGCAAGGTTCAGAAGATCAAGCCGCCACCCCCGCCGCCGGAAAACGCGGGCAAGGCCATCGAGCGCCTGGAAGCGCAACGCCAGGAACTCGATGAACGGCGCGCGGCCCGGCTGGAGGCGGCCCGCGAGCGGCAGGAAGAGGCCAAATCCGAAGAGATCCGCGAAGCGGCCTGCCGCCAGGCCCGGGAAAATCTCGCCCGACTCGAGGCCCACAACCGCATCGCCCTCCGCAGCCCAGACGGCAACTATACCTATCTGGACGAGGAGCAACGGCAGCAACGGATCGCGGAAGCGCGGGATCTGGTCAGCAACTATTGCAAGGATTAGCCGAGGCGGCGCGTCTTAATGCGGGACGACGGCTGATGCTATATTTTGCGCCACCGTAACGGGTAACATTGCATTTTTGGCCGCAGCATCAGCACGAAAGAACCAGGAACCATGCGCACATCCCGATTCCCCCTGTCCACCCTGAAGGAAACCCCGGCCGAGGCCGAGGTCGTCAGCCATCAGCTCATGTTGCGGGCGGGCCTGATCCGCAGGCTCGCCGCCGGCCTCTACACTTGGCTGCCCCTGGGCCTGCGCGTGCTGCGCAAGGTCGAGGCCATCGTGCGCGAGGAGATGGACCGCGCCGGAGCGCTGGAGGTGCTGATGCCGACGATACAGCCGGCGGAGCTGTGGCAGGAATCGGGCCGCTGGAGCCAGTACGGGCCGGAACTGCTGCGCATCAAGGACCGGCATGACCGCGATTTCTGCTTCGGCCCCACCCACGAAGAGATCATCACCGACCTGATCCGGCGCGAGATCAAGAGCTACAAGCAGTTGCCGGCCAATTACTACCAGATCCAGACCAAGTTCCGCGACGAGGTGCGGCCTCGCTTCGGCGTCATGCGTGCCCGCGAGTTCCTGATGAAGGACGCTTACTCCTTCCATGCCACCCAGGAATCGCTGCAGGAAACCTACGACCAGATGTACGAGACCTATTCGCGCATCTTCACGCGCCTGGGGCTCGACTTCCGCGCCGTGCGCGCCGACACGGGCAGCATCGGCGGCAATTTTTCCCACGAATTCCACGTCCTGGCGGCCTCGGGTGAAGACGCCATCGTGTTCTCGCCGGGCGGCTATGCGGCCAACATGGAACTGGCCGAGGCGCTGGCGCCGGCCGGTGCGCGGCCCGCGCCGGGCGAGGAACTGCGCACCGTCGACACCCCCGGCCAACACAGCATCGAAGAGGTGAGCACATTCCTGCAGGTGCCCGCCTCCCGCTGCGTCAAGACGCTGCTGGTCCAGGGCGCGGAGGGCGGCGTGGTGGCCCTGGTGCTGCGCGGCGATCACGAGCTCAACACCGTGAAAGCGGAGAAACTGCCGGAGGTGCAGGCGCCCCTCACCTTCGCGACCGCCGAGCAGGTGCGCGCCGTGGCGGGTTGCGAGCCCGGCTCGCTCGGCCCGAAAGGCCTTGCCATCCCGGTCATCGTCGACCACAGCGCGGCGCATCTGGCGGATTTCGTCTGCGGCGCCAACGTCGACGGCCAGCACCTCATGGGCGTCAACTGGGGCCGCGACCTGCCGGAACCCACCAGGACAGCCGATCTGCGCAACGTGGTGGAGGGCGATCCTGCGCCGGACGGCAGCGGCCCGCTCTCCATCACCCGCGGCATCGAAGTGGGGCATATCTTCCAGCTCGGCACCAAGTACAGCGAGGCCATGGAGGCGACCGTGCTGGATGAGAACGGCCGCTCGGTCACGATGATCATGGGCTGCTATGGTATCGGCGTCTCACGCATCGTCGCCGCCGCCATCGAGCAGAACAACGACGAGCGGGGCATCATCTGGCCGACGCCCATCGCGCCGTTCCATGTGGCCCTGCTGCCCATGAACATGCACAAGTCGCTGCGTCTGCGCGAGGCCGCCGACCAGCTCTACGAGGAATTGACCGCGGCGGGCATCGAGGTGCTGTACGACGACCGCGAGGCGCGCCCCGGCGTGATGTTCGCCGACATGGAACTCATCGGCATCCCGCACCGGGTGGTCATCGGCGAGCGCGGTCTCGACGCGGGCATGGTGGAATACAAGGGCCGCCGCGATGCGGAGAGTCGCAACATCCCGTTGGCGGAGATCACCGGATTCCTGAAAGGGCTGCTGGCGGGTTGATATTCCAGTCCGCAGGGCGGCGGCATCTGCGGCATGGCGAGAGCGTATCGGTCCCGGACCAACAACAAGAACTGAACGACCTTGCTGAACCGGCTTCACTCAAGGGGGAAACGCCGCATGGCGGCGGGCATGCGGGCGGCGCCGCTGGCGGTCGCAGCGCTGCTGTTCGCTGCGGCGGCGCACGCCGGCACTTCCGTCCAGGAACCGCCCGACGATGCCATACGGGACGTCCTGCGCGAGGCGGTCATGGAATCGGTCAGCTTCACGGACCGCTTCGAGGCCGAAGTCTGGCTGATGGACATGTCGAACCGCCTGCAGCGCTGGCTCCCGAATGACGTGGAGCGGATCAATCTGCTCAAGCTCGTCCATTACGAAGCCACGCGCGTGCGCCTGCCCCCCGAACTGGTGCTGGCGGTCATCGACGTGGAGAGCAAGTTCGACCGCTTCGCCATTTCCAGAGCCGGCGCTCAAGGCCTGATGCAGGTGATGCCCTTCTGGCTCAACGAGATCGGGCGCCCGAACGACAACCTGTTCAACGTGCAGACCAACCTGCGCTTCGGCTGCACCATTCTGCGTTATTACCTGGACAAGGAAAAAGGCAACCTGACCCGCGCACTGGCGCGCTACAACGGCAGCCTGGGCAAGCTGGACTATCCGACGCTGGTGTTCAATGCGTTGAATCGCCGTTGGTATCGGCAATAGACGGGAACAAGACCCGGCAGGGATTCAGCGTACGCTGAAATCGGCGAACTCCTGCCACTCCATCGAACTGCAGACCACATCGGTCACCCGAGCGGCCGGCGGCCCTTCCCACAACCACTCGCAGAAGGCGGCCACGGCCCGCTCCTCCCCGCACGCCACCACCTCCACCCGGCCGTCAGGAAGATTGCGTGCCCAGCCGGACACTCCCAAAGCGCTGGCCTTCGTCCGGGCCGAGCCGCGGAAATAGACACCCTGAACCCGGCCTGACACCAGGCAACGGCGGCAGACGTTCATGGCAGGGTTACGGTCGCCTGCTGCCCGGGCCGATACTGCACCATCTGGTCGGGCGCGAACTCCACGTCCACCGGATACACGGGCTCGCCGATGGCCTCCGGATTCGGCTCCAGGGCAATATTGGTCACAACGCCCTCATATTGCTTTCCTTCCACGGTGACCGGTACGGTCTGCCCCAGCGCGAGCTTGGAAAGCTGCACCCGGTTCACGTCCATCCGCACCACCATCCGGCCCGCTTCCGCCAGCACCAGCAGGACCGGCGGCTGCAGGCGAGCCACGACGGTCTGACCGATTTCGGCGTTGCGTTGCACTACGATCCCGTCGAAAGGGGCACGGATGACGCTGTATTCGAGATCGAGCCGGGCCTGGCTGAGGGCGGCCCGCGCCGCCCGCTGCTCCGCATCGGCCTGGGCCAAGGCGATGCGAGCCATTTCCAACTCGTGATTGGACAGGACCGTGCGGTCATACAGCTCCTGGGCCCGCTCCATTTCCCGTTGCGCCTCCGCGTAGGCCGGGACCGCCCGGTCCAGATCCGCCTGCGCGCGGTCGACCTGCGCCTGAAAACCGCGCGGGTCCAGTCGCAGCAGCACTTGACCCTTCCGCACCCGATCGTTGGCCTGGACCGGCACCTCCGTGACCTGGCCAGACACCGGGGTAGTGAGCTCTACCCGCCGTGCCCATTGCAGCGTGCCCGGAACGTCTTCGGCCCAGGCCGGCACCATGAGAAACGACAGCAGACTAGCGAATGCGAAACGCGCGGACCTGTTCATCATTGTTGTTGCCTTCTCGAATCACTGCTTCTGAGCTTGTTTCGTTCCCGAATCGCTTCACGGCGCAGGGGATGCGACATCCGGCCCGGCCGCTGCCGCCCCGCCGACCAGCGCGTCGAGCCGGGCCCATGTCAGGGCCAGATCGTACTCGGTCTGCGCCATGCGCAGCCGCGCCTCGCTGGTCCGCACCATGGCATCCCCGAGATCGGCCGTGACCTCCATCTCATAGAGGGCGCGGCTGCGATCCAGATACAGATCGCGATACGCGCTCAAGACCTGCGCCTCGTCGCGCTGTACGCGCAGGACGTTGAGCCGCTGCCAGGCCTCCAGGACCGATTGGCGCAGGTCGATCTCGGCGCGCGCCAACTGCGCCTGCACGCTGCGCAGATCCGCCTGGGCCGCGGCGATCCCCGCCTGCACTGCCCCGCCCTGGTAAAGCGGCACCTCCAACACGAGCCCGATCCGCACGTCATCCCGGCCGGACAAATCCCGCTCGTACTGGGCCGCCCGAAACTCGCCGCTCAGCGTGGGGCGCTGTTCCGCCCGTGCCGCCTGCAGGCGTTCCTGGGCGGCCTGGAGTTGGGCGCGCAGGGCGAGCAGCACGGGATTGTTGGCCAGCGCGTCGGCGGTCAACTGCTCCAGCGGCGGCAGCTCACGGTTGTTTACGGCAAGGTCCGGCTCCACCAGGCGGGCCGGCAGTTCTCCAGGCCGGCCCAGCGTTTCGGCCAGGCGCGCACGGCTGGTCTGCTGGCGCAGACGGCTCTCCGCCGCGCGGCGCCGCGTCTGCTGATAGTCGCTTTCGGCCTGCAGCAGCACGATGTCCGAGACCTGCTTGAGCTCGTGCCGATCGCGGATCTTATCCAGATCCACATAGGCCACGGCCATCGCCTCGTTGTCGCGCACGTATTCCAGATCCGCCAGCAGCACGTTGAAAAAATCCTCCATGATGGCGATGCGCCGTCGTTGCTGCGCGTCCAGGTACAGCAACTCGCGCCCCTTGATTTCGGATTCCGCCGCACTGCGCCGCGCACTGGTGCGCCCGAAATCGTACAACTGCTTATGCATGAAAAAGGCGGCGGAGGAATCGTTGTTCGACTGATCGCCGTTGACGTCCGACGGGTCCACCCACTGCGCGCGCGCTTCAATGCCGACGTTGACGCCCATCTGCGCGTCCACCGCCATGCGCGCGGCCTCGGCCAGATCCAGCCGCGCCTGCGCATCCAGCAGGTCCGGATGCGGCGCGTCGGCCAGAGACAAGGCGTGTTCCAGAGTGAGCGGATCCGGCAAGGCCGCGGACGTTTCCGCGGCCCTTCCCGGCAAGGCGGTCGCTAACAGAACACAGGCGATGGCAAACGGAGCAAGGTTTCTTGCAATGCGGGAATACAACTTCATTTCATTGTCTGTTGTTCGGATTTTTGTCGTTTGTATTTGGTGAAGGGCATGTCCTTATAATGACCATCCACCACGAACTCCCCTAACCACATGAACTCCTCGACGCCCGAGGTGGCACCCGTGAAACGAGCCACCTGCTTGCCGCTCAGGTCATAAAAGGCGAACACGGGCGTGGCGCGCACCCGGTTGACCTTGAAGGCGAAGTCCTTCTGCGGCATGGTCCGGCCTTCAAAGTCCACGATCTCCACATCGCCTTCCACATCGACGGCGAAGCTCAGGAAGTGTTTCCCGTAATACTCCTGAACCTCAGGTTGGTTCAGCACCGTTTCCTTCATGCGATGGCAGAAAGGGCATTCGTCCATCTCGAAGAAAATGAGAACACCTTTCTTGCCCTGTTCGCGGGCCGCCTCCAACTCCTCGGTAAAATCGCCCAACGTCTGGCTGAAGAAATGGATATACGGGTCGCGGTCCGTCGCCGCCGCGATCGCGCTGAATGAAACGAACGCCAGCAACACGGCAGACCACAATGACCATAGCGCGCGCATCTTCATGCTCATCTCCCTTTTTCTAGAGGTTCGATGCCTGATTCTGACTTCCAATGAACTCTTCCAACTCCACCCCGGTGAGCGGCCCGATATGTCGCGCCGCCACCTTGCCTTCCGGCGATACTATATAGGTAGTAGGCAATCCGGGCACCGGCCAGGGAAGCTCTTCTCCGGGCTTGCCGAGCAGGACCGGGAACGTGATGAAGTTTTCTGCGATAAACCCATGCAACTCCGCGGCCTCTTTTCCTTCGAGGTTTACACCCAGCACCACGGCATCACGATCCTTGTGCCTTTCATGGAAGCGCACCAGTACGGGCAGTTCCACCAAACAGGGCGGACACCATGTCGCCCAGTAATTTACCACGACCCATTTGCCACGATAGTCGGACAACCGGTGCTTGGCGCCGGAGACATCGGTCAGAACGAAATCCGGATTTACCGCCTGGACGGCGGAGAGGCCAACGAGGGCGAAGAAGACCAAGCCAACACGAATAGCCCTGCGCAGCATGGGTTATTTTTCTCCTGTGAAGAGGCGACGTTGTTGTATAAACTGACGCGCTGCCGAAGACAATACCACAAGCTGTTCAACGTATCAGAGGCAATCGATGGCAAACAGTGAAACATACCGCACCGAGAAGGACAGTCTGGGCACGCTGCAAGTCCCACAGGACGCCTGGTACGGCATACAGACGGCACGCGCGATCGCCAACTTCCCCATCAGCGGCCGCGGGCCGGATCGCGACTTCGTCATCGCCCATGTACGCATCAAACGCGCGGCTGCCGAGGCCAACCGGCAGCCGGGCTGGCTGGATGATCGCCGGGCCGATGCCATCATCGGCGCGTGCGACCGGATCCTGAACGGCGAGTATCTGGAGCAGTTCGTGGTCGATCGCTTCCAGGCTGGCGCGGGCACCAGCCACAACATGAACAGCAACGAGGTGATCGCCAACCTGGCCAACGTTGCGCTGGGCGGTCAGCGCGGGGTGTACGACCCGATCAATCCCAACGATCACGTGAACATGGGCCAGAGCACCAACGACACCATTCCCACCGCCATTCGCCTCGCCGCACTCGCGAAGCTGCCGCGCCTGACCGCCGCGATCCACACCATGGCGGCCGAGTACGCACGCCTCGGCGCGCAGGAAACGGACACCGTCAAGAGCGGCCGCACACACCTCCAGGATGCCGTGCCTACCACGTTGGGCCGCGAGTTCAACGCCTATGCCTGGACCTTGCGCCGCTGCGCCGACAATCTGGAAGCCACCCGTCCGGGACTGTGCGAAATCGGGCTCGGCGGCAGCGCCGCCGGCACCGGACTCAACACCGCGCCCGGCTACCCCGAGAAGGTCGCCGCCGAATTGGCGCGCCTGACCGGCGAGCCGATCCGGCCCGCAGCCGATCTCGCCGCCCAGATGCAGTCCATGCACGACATCCAGCGGCTCTCCTCCGCCATCCGCGATCTCACCCTGGAACTGATCCGCATCTCCAACGACATGCGGCTGCTGGCCTCCGGCCCGCGCACCGGCCTGGGGGAGATCGTGCTGCCGCCGGTGCAGCCCGGCTCCAGCATCATGCCGGGCAAGGTCAACCCGGTGATGTTCGAGATGCTGAATCAGGTGTGCTATCAGGTGCTCGGGCAGGACGCGGCCATCGCCGCCATGACCCAGGCTGGCCAGCTGGAGCTCAACGTGATGATGCCCGCCCTGGGTTCGGCGCTGTTCGATGCCATGGACTGGCTCACCAACGCAGTGAACGCCGCCACCGAGCGCAACCTGAAGGGGCTCATGATCAACCGCGAGCGCTGCAGCATGTTCCTGCACGCCAGCGTCGGCCTGGCCACGCTGCTCAACACGCGTATCGGCTATGCGGCGGCGGCCGAGGTGGCCAAGGAATCCGAAAAGACCAGGCGCCCGGTGCGCGACATCGTCGCGGAACGCGGGTTGATGAGCGCAGCGGAGTTCGACGAACTGGTCCTGCGCGCTGCCCGGGATGGGAGAATCGACGGCTGACCACCCAATGAGAAAGGGCCCGTTACGGGCCCTTTCTTTCCAAATGTTTCGCGATGGCGGCGTCTACTTGTTCGCCGTCATCGTCTTGCTGTAAGCCTCCGCCGCCGCGCGCCAGTTCTTCCGTTCGTCCATGGCCTGCTGGTAGCCCAGTTCCGCCTCTTTCTTTGCCTTTTGCGCCAGCTTGATGGCCGTCGCTTCATTGCCCTGGGCCAAGGCGGCCTCGGCCTGCTTGATCAGGCTTTCCGTATCGCGCCACAAGCCGTTCACGGATTCCGCTTTCTTTACTGCGGCCCGCGCATCCTCGATGGCCTTGGCGGCAACCCCGGACAGCTCCCGCTGAGCGGGCGCACTCTGGGTTTGAGCAGCAGTGACCTTCTCTTCGGGCGAAGTGCTGGCGCAACCGGCGGCCAGTCCTAGAACCAATGCGGAGGAAACACAGACAACGGTGCGAGCAATTTTCATTTCTTCGACTCCTGACTAGTTATTATTGGCATACCCGCGGAAGCCTTAGTTCCCGCGGAATTTTCTAAGAAATTAGCACCGGAAGTGCAAGCGGTCAACGAATGTCTACAAGGCATTCATTGAGAGTGGACGGTTGATTTGCGAGGATCAGGGCGGCGCCCTCAGTGCGCCTTCTGCGCAGCTTCCGCCTTTTCGCGCGCCTTTATCGCCGACTCCTTCGCGGCCACCGCCTTGATCCGGGCCGCCCGGTACTCGCCGAGTTCCAGCTCCTTCTCGGCCTCGCTCAAGAGCCGCTCGGCCCCCCCTATGGCATCGGGGACAACCTGCTCGGCGCCGGCCTGCCGTGCCGCCTGGAGCGCCTGACGCGCATCGCTCATCTCCTGGACCGGTGCGCTGGCGCATCCCGCCAACAGCCCAAACAACAGAGGCAACAGCTTGAAATGGTTCATATGGTCTGTTCACGCTGCCTGTTTATGGATTGGCAGATAGGCGAACAAAAGACTAAGGTTTGCCCTGCCAGCGTTCGAAAAACTATCATTCGGATTCCAGACGGTCAAGAAAACAGGGCGGTTACACACGCCCCGAGAGTGGAGCATGCGCCGTGAAAAAAAATCAAACTGTCACGATCTACCATAACCCGCGCTGCACGAAATCCCGGCAGACTCTTCAGTTGCTGCAGGAGCGCGGCTACGATCCGCAGATCATCGAGTACCTGAAAACGCCCCCCGACAAAGCCGCACTCGAAAAGATCCTGGAGCTGCTGGGCCTCGAGCCCCGCGGCCTGATGCGCAAGGGCGAGGATGAATACAAGGCGGCGCAACTGGATGATCCGAACCGGACGCGGGACGAGTTGATCGAGGCGATGGTGCGGCATCCGATCCTGATCGAGCGCCCCATCGTGCTGGCGAACGGCAAGGCCGCCATCGGCCGGCCGCCGGAAAAGGTCCTGGAGATACTGTAGTGCCCGATATCCTGGTCCTCTATTACAGCCATTACGGCGCCACCGCCGAGATGGCGCGTTACATCGCCCGTGGCATCGAGGAAGTGCCGGGCATGCACGCCCGGCTCCGCACGGTGCCGAAGGTATCGACCGTCTGCGAGGCGACGGAGGACACCATCCCCGCCTCCGGCCCGCCCTACGCCACGCTGGCGGACTTGCAGGAATGCGTCGGGCTTGCGCTGGGCAGTCCCACCCGCTACGGCAACATGGCCGCAGCACTCAAATATTTTCTGGACGGCACCAGCAGCCTGTGGCTGTCGGGCGCACTGAGCGGCAAGCCCGCCGTGGTATTCACCTCCACCTCCAGCCTGCATGGAGGGCAGGAGGCCACTCTGTTGTCCATGATGCTCCCTCTGCTGCACCACGGAATGCTCGTGCTGGGCCTGCCCTATACCGAACACGATCTGCTCCACACCAGGACCGGGGGCACGCCTTATGGGGCAAGCCACCTGGCCGGGCCGGACAGCTCGCTGCCCCTGAGCGAAGAGGAAAAGCGCTTGTGCAAGGCGCAGGGACGCCGGCTGGCCGAAACGGCGTTGCGTCTGCAGACGCCCCTCCCATGAAAACGCCCGCCCCGGCCGAGCGCTGGAAGATCGCTCATTACACGGCCCTGGCCGGATATTTCGGTCTGCTGGGGCTGCTGATGCTGTGGAATATCTGGCTCGCGCCGTCCCGCTATTTTCCGGTCGCCATGGTATTGACCGTACTGGTGGTGCCGCTGCTGTTCCCGTTACGGGGGCTGCTGCACGGACGGATTTCCACCCACATGTGGGCCGGGCTTCTCGCCCTCTTGTATTTCATGCATGGGGTTGGCGAGGCGGTCAGCAATCCGGAACAGCGGTGGCTCGGCCTGCTGGAGATTGTGTTCAGCCTTACCCTGTTTGCGGGGGCACTGCTGTATGTGCGCTTTCGGGCGGCAAAGAAGAGAGCACCGACTTGACAAACGGTATGGTGAGACGCCGCTGAGCGGCCAGCGAGGCCTGGTCGAGCCGGTCCAGCAGTTCCATGAGCCCGGCCATGTCCCGCGCGCACCGGCGCAGCAGATAGAGCCCGACCTCCTCGGCCAGTTCCAGCCCGCGCTTGCCGGCATGAAGCCGCAGCACCGCCAGCTTTCCCGTATCATCCAGGTCATGGAGCTGGAATCCGATCCCCCAGCCCAGACGTGATCGAAGGTCCGGGAGCTGCAGGCCGAGGTCGGCCGCCTTGGCGCGGGCCGCAATCACGAGATGGGTGCCGGATTCCCGGATGCGGTTGAACAGATCGAACAGCGCGAACTCCCATTCGCTGCGGCCGGCGACGAGGTGGATGTCGTCGATGCACACCAGCGGAAGCTCCTCCAGTCCTTCCAGCACATCCACCGGAAGCTGTCCCACCTGCTCCATGGCGAGATATGCGGCCGCCCGCGCCCTTTCGCCGGCCTGATGGCAGGCCGCTTGCAGCAAGTGGGTCTTGCCGCAGCCGCGCCCGCCCCACAGGTAAATCAACGGCTCGCCTTCTCCGCGCGCGCTCTGTTGCAGCGCCTGCACGACCTCCAGATTGCCCCCTGGGAAAAAACCGGCGAAGGTGGCGTTTTCCCGCAGTGCGAGGCCGAGCGACATCTGCGCAAGCATGGGCGAAGGCGTGGTCATGACCCTCTCTCCGGGCATCCGTTCATCGCCTCTGCCCCCTACTCCTGGGGCGCGCCATAGGAGCCGTCCCGGGCATCATAGAGGCGGCTGCTGACGTAGCGTCCATGGGCGTGACGCAGTAGCACCATCAGGACCGCCGCCACCGGCAGGGCCAGCAGGATCCCGAAGAAGCCGAACAACTGTCCGCCCGCCAGGACCGCGAATATCACCGCCACCGGATGCAGGCCGATACGGTCCCCCACCAGCAGGGGCGTCAGCAGCACCGATTCCACCATCTGTCCGACCCCGAACACCAGCACCACGAGCAGAAGATGCGAAACGTCCTGAAATTGCACCAGCGCCGCAGTCCCGGCCGCCAGGATGCCCACGATGAAGCCGAGATACGGCACAAAGTTGACCAGCCCGGCCACCATGCCGATCAGCAGCGCGAGATCCAGTCCCACCAGCCACAGGCCAATGGAGTAGATCGCCCCCAGCCCCAGCATGACCAGAAACTGTCCGCGCAGGAAGGCTCCCAGGACTTCGTCCGACTCCTGCGCAAGCATGGTGACGGTGGGCTCCACCTTACGCGGCAGCAGGTCGCGCAAGCGGCCCAGAAACACATCCCAGTCGCGCAGAAGATAAAAGGTGACCACGGGAATCAGCACCAGATTGGCAAGCCAGCCGAAAAACGCCAGACCGGAACGGGACACCGTCGCCAGCACTTCCGCCGCGATCCCGCCGGCCGCACTCCAGTGCTCGGTGATCGCCCGCCGCAGCACGCCAAGATCGAGGGCCAGCTCCTCTATTCCCAACCGCGCCTGCAACCAGGGCACCGCCGTCCCCTGGAGCCAATCGATGTAGCCCGGCAGTTTGGCATACAGGGTGGTCACCTGCCGCACCAGGCTGGGGAGCAGGAGCAGCACCAGCCCCAGCAGGATCAGGACCAGGCCCGAAAAAACCACCATTACCGCGGCCGTGCGCGCCATCTTCGTTTCGAGGCGATCCACCAGCGGATCGCCGAGATAGGCGAACAGCGCGGCAATCACGAAGGGGGTGAGCACCGGAGCCAGAAGATACAAGAGCCCGCCAAGCAGCAGGAGCCCGGCGAGCAATTGCCAACGCTGCGAATCCGTCACTTCAGCTTCCTCCGCCCCGCATTCCAGGCGCGCCAGCTCCAGGTCCATACGTAACTTGCCCCGCTGGCGACCGTTGTCGCCAACACGATCCAGGTCAGCGCCGTGATCCAGAACGCGGGGAGCGGCATCACCCCTTGGGCGAACACCACCAGCAGCGCCAGGAGGATCTGCACGAAGGTGTTCACCTTGCTCAAGACGGTGGGCGCCGTCTCGAAGCGCCCGATCTTGAAGTGATAGGCCACCGCCCCGGAGACGATCACCATGTCCCGGGCGATCACGGCAAGCACCAGCCACGCCGGGATCAGCCCGAGCCAGCCCAGGGCAAGATACATGGAAACCAGCAGCGCTTTGTCTGCGAGCGGATCGAGGATCGCGCCGAGCCGGCTGGTCCAGCCGAAACGCTTGGCGAGAAATCCGTCCAGAAAATCGGAGACCCCCGCCACGGCAAACAGCGCCAGCGCCGCGCCGTAGCGTTCCGTGACGAGCAGCACCACGACGGGCAGCACGAGACACACGCGCCCGAGACTGATCAGGTTGGGCAGGTCACGCAACGTCACGGCAACAACCGATAGGCCAGGACGGTTGAAGTCCCCTGCCCCCCTTCCAGGACGGTATCCGTGCGCATCCCTGTCCTACCGGGCGCAACAACGATCGCCTCCAGAGTGTCGCCCTGCGCGATGGCCCGCTCCAGGACGGGCCGGCCTCCATGCACGTCGAGACGGAAAGTGATACCGGAATCCTCCGCCTGGACAACCTGAACCTGTGCCACCTGCCCCAGCCCTTCCAGGTAGCGGAGGGTGCGGGCATATTCCTCCAGGGTATCGATGCCGGACACTTGCAATATCACGCCCACCTGTCGCAGGATGCCTGCCCCCG
>Ga0265294_10004429_pt1 | contig 17574 bp, 15 predicted proteins | sample MunlanPumphouse3_FD_192504 | JGI IMG/M metagenome (GOLD analysis project Ga0265294, IMG submission 192504) | Groundwater microbial communities from a municipal landfill in Southern Ontario, Canada - Pumphouse #3 | ecosystem: Environmental > Aquatic > Deep subsurface > Groundwater | place...
ATAGAGGACATAGGTTGCATCGCCGTTTTTCTTAAGAATGATGCGGCCGGGAACCACTGGGATCTTAACTGTAAAATCATAAAACATTTGGCTTTCCTTGAGTATAGTAACTACACTCAATAGTGAGCCGGATTCTCATGCATAAGTCAAGCATTACAGCAGGGTAACTTTAAACAAATCAAAGAATTATTCTAATGATTATGAGGAAATGAGTCTCATGAGTGTACTTTTTGCGAGAAGTTCACGTTGTTGCAATTCATCCCTCCAACTGATACAATATTGAGTGTAACTGGTAAACTTATTCTGGAGGGCACTATGTACCACGATTTCACCATCGATATTCCCGATATCACAGGTAAAATCACCTTCAAGAAAAAAGGTGAGTCCTCTTTTGTATTGTTTGAATATGAACGGGTCTATGATCCAGCTCGTAAGTTCAACATCCCAAAGCGGTCGATCATCGGCAAGGTCAGCGAAGAGAACGATTCACTGATGTATCCGAATGAAAACTATCAGCGTCATTTCCCCGCTGCAGTCCTTCCTGAGGAGAGATCGGATGCCTACAGAAGCTGTTGTTTGAGAATCGGCTCCTATCTGATCATCGAAAAGGTCGCTCAGGAATATGGTCTTCCCAAGATGCTTGAAAGACATCTGGGCAATGACAGCGGTCTGCTTCTCGATCTCGCCTGTTTCTCAATCATCGGCGAAGATAATGCAGCACAATACTATCCTGACTTCGCATTCTCTCATCCTCTGTTTTCTGATGGTATGAGAATCTACAGCGATTCGAAGGTCTCCAGGCTGCTGAAATCCATCACAAAAGATCATACTATCGGCTTCCTTGACAGCTGGAATACAAAAAGGGACCATAGACAGCGTCTGTACATCTCCTATGATTCCACCAACAAGAACTGCCAGGCAGGGGATGTTGACATCGTGGAGTTCGGCAAAGCCAAGGACGATAAGGGATTCCCCGTTTTCAATCTTGCTATTGCCTTCGACAAGACCAACCAGGTTCCTCTGTTCTATGAAGAGTACCCGGGCTCGATCAATGATGTTTCCCAGTTCAGTTTCCTGGTGGACAAGGTGATCGAGTATGGGTACAGAAGAATGGGCTTCATCCTGGACAGGGGCTACTTCAGCAAGGACAACATCCGGTACATGGATACCAATGGCTACAGCTTCATCATCATGGTCAAAGGTATGAAAGATCTCGTGTCAGCCCTGGTTGCCAGCAGAATTCACACATTCGAGACCTCACGGGAATGTGCTATTAGAACGTACAGGGTCTACGGGACTACGGTCAAGGCCCGATTGTATGCCGATGACACCAAGGACCGCTATTTCCACATCTACTACAATCCTGGACGTCAGGCGGCTGAACGGGAACAGCTGGAACTGAAAATTGAGAACTACAAGAAATTCTTCCGACGTCTCGAAGGTCAGGAGATCTCTTTCAGCAGAAACATCACCCACTACTTCGACATCTACTATGGGAAGGGAGGCAAATTTCTCTACGCACAGGAGAAAGCTTCCGTTATTGAATCGGAACTGGCTCTGTGCGGCTACTTCTGCATCATCACTTCTGAGAAGATGAGCGCTGAACAGGCTCTCGTTCTCTATAAGGGAAGAGATGCCTCGGAGAAACTGTTCAGTGGTGACAAGACCTTCCTGGGGGGAAGGAGCATGCGGGTTCAGTCCCAGGATGCCCTCTCTGCCAAGGTCTTCATCGAATTCGTTGCTCTCATCATACGCAATAGGATCTACACCCTACTGAAGGAAGAGCTGTTCAGAATCGAAACGAGACCGAACTACATGACAGTTCCCCAGGCCATCAGAGAACTTGAGAAGATTGAGATGGTCAGACGGAATAATGGCACATACCGGCTTGATCATGCACTTACGAAAAGACAGAAAACCATTCTGGGTGCTTTCGGCCTGGATGAACAGTATGTGAGATCCAAGGCAACTGAAATCGGCAGGCTGCTTGCTGATGGTAGGTCTCTGATGGACTCTGACAAAAACGAAGGAGATAACGAAGATGGCGAGAACGAAGAGTATAGCTTCAATTGAAGCACAGATCGCTAAAGCTCAGGAAGACCTGGTAAAGGCGAAAACAAAGTACGATGCTGTTGCTGACAACCTTGAAAAACTCATGGTACAGAAGAAGGAGCATCAGGCCCGTCAAATCATGGATGCCTTCATCAAAAGCGGCAAGAGTTTTCAGGAGATCATGAACTTCCTCGATGCCGGCCGAAACTGACCGCTCAAACCATTGAGTGTAACTTTTATGCAGAGGTCACATAGTCCAAGACTCCTGCGATACTCAAGGGGACTCTTCTCTCTACGTTCAACCACTTTACGGACAATTGAACTCGTGAATTTCTTGGAATATTTCATCCGGTTTTGCTTTCCTCCTTGCGAAAACTATTGTGACAGTTAATGAGGCTTAGCCTATTTCTTTTTTTCTCAATCAGTTAGGTTGATTATTGTAATAATTAATACTATATAATATTAGTAAAGTTCAAATATAGGTTAAAAATAATACTATGATATCATTTATAAGTCCAGCAAAAGCCCAACGGACACTCGTGAGGAACCTACGTGAACGCAGGTTGCAACTTGACCTTACCCAAGAGGGACTTGCCTCTCGTTCGGGAGTTCCTCTGGCAACGTTGCGCAAGTTTGAACAGCAAGGAGCCATTTCCCTTGAATCGTTGTTGAAGCTTATGATGGTGCTGGGAATGTTGGATGCCATGGTCAAAGCCACAGAAGAGCCAAAGACAGTCTTCTCTTCCCTTGATGAGGTGATCGCACTCGAAACCAAGCCCAAGCGCAAAAGGGGAAGAAAATCATGAAGGCCTTTTCCTCTGTAACGGTACTGCACGTAGGGATTGACTTTGGTGAAGGGAGAATTCCAGTCGGTCGTTTGGCAGTGAGAGATCGACGCATCTACTTTGAGTATGAGCCTGCCTTCATAGAACAGGGTCTCGAGATTTCTCCGTTCCTGTTGCCTGTGAAGGCGGGGGTGTCCACCTTTGACAACAATCTGTTCGAAGGATTACCCGGTGTTTTCAATGACAGTCTCCCTGATGGTTGGGGCCGGTTTCTGTTCGACCGTTTCGCCTTGTCGAAGGGGGTATTGCCTGCGGAAATCTCTCCTTTGGATCGGTTGGCTTTGGTAGGGAACCATGCTCTCGGTGCACTGGTGTATGAACCTGAGGCTGATACTGCACTCGGGCAGGGGGAGGTAAATCTGGATGGTATCGCTTCCCAGGTACAGGAAGTCCTTGAGGGATCCTCAGGGGCGGTATTGCAGGAACTTCTTGCCTTGAATGGGTCTTCCGCCGGAGCACGTCCGAAGGCGTTGATAGGAGTGTCTGCAGACCGTATGCACATCATCCAGGGAGAAGGCACCCATAAAGAAGGGTTTGAACCATGGTTGGTGAAATTCCCCAACACCCAGGATGGCATCGATGCTGGTTCCGTGGAGTATGTATATGCCTTGATGGCAAAGGAGGCAGGCCTTCGGATGTCGGAGGTCCATCTGTTTCCGGCCAGTGAAGGACCAGGATACTTCGCCACCAAACGTTTTGACCGTGAGGGAAACACCCATCTGCACATGCACACCGTCAGTGGGTTGCTGCATGCTGATTTCCGTGTTCCCTCACTCGACTATCAGGACTTGCTCTCCCTTGCCTTCATGCTGACCCGTGATATCCATGAGGTTGAACAGATGTATCGTCTGGCAGTGTTCAATGTCCTGGCCCACAACCGCGATGACCATGCAAAAAACTTCAGTTTCCTGATGGATGCTCAAGGGCAATGGAAGCTCTCCCCTGCCTATGATCTTACCTTTTCCTCCGGACCTGGTAATGGACAAAGCACCATGGTGATGGGCGAGGGAAGAAATCCAAAAGAGGAGCATCTGGTCCGGCTGGGTCTTGAAGCCAAGTTTGCCAAGCCTTGTATTACCCGAATCATCGATCAAACTCGGTCAGCACTGGCAGCGTGGCCAAGCTTGGCAAATCAGTATGGGGTGAGTGAAACTAAGAAGCAGATGATTGCAAAGAGGATTTGTTCGTGAAATGGGGTAGCAGGGAAAGCTCTTGAATTGTTCCTAAGCATGTGAGAATGGATGCCAAATTCCTGTTGGACCGATCAGCTCTTCCTGCCTGAGGTTGAGAATAGTGTTGAACAGCAGTAGGTGGACGGCAGAGGTTTCTGCACTTGTAGGTCGATTGCGCGGTATAGTGCAAAAGAGCATCACTTGATTATCCTGATTGCCATATTTCCGTAAGGGACAAGAGTGCAAAGGGGAGTTAGAGAATAAAAACCTCTATCCTGCCGGTCTTCACCTTCTATCCGGTGCCCCAACCCGGCCTTCAATCCCGACCTTGTCCCCCATGTACCAACCACATGAAGATTTGCCTGTGAACGGCTTATCGAACGGATGGACAGCAGATACCCTTGGGTTCCGTACGCAAGAAGCTCGACCTTAGTCTTCTTATGGCGTATGGCTCCACGTGAAGGATGCAAATTCGTATACGCCAGTAATGAAGGTATGTGCCAGATGGATAGCGCGGAAACAGGAAATCCCTCAGCCTACGGACTCTCAGACCATTTCGTACGCAACTGAAACCGGTTTGCCTTCCATTATGGTGAATACCAAGGCATGGTGGGGTTCCAGAGAAGATTCCAAGACAGGGGGGCAGTCGGAAAAATACAGGTGAGCCCCCTCCCTCTGCATCAGGGAGAGAACATTGGGTTCCGCGCTCTGGTATCGACGATCGCTGGAAGCGCAACAGACAACAAACCGTGGCTTGATCCTTTTGAACAGTCCACTTGTCATTGCATCGTTTTGTCCATGATGTCCGATTTTGAAGATGTCGGAGGAGAGGTCATCGGAAATGGTCTCCAGACCTCTGGCATTCGTGTCTCCCGGAAGCAGGATCCGTATCCCCGCATACTCTAGCAGCAGGACAAGGCTGTAATTGTTCAACGCACCATTCACGTGGTTGAGGATGTCCCTGTATGCGGCATAGTCCTCGGCCTTCCATAATGCCGAGAGATTTTCCTCGAGCCACCGGGACTGCACCTTGTCGGGAGCGATGATTTTTAGCTTTCCCCCACAGGGGAGATCGATTGTTTTGTTTGTTCGTCCGATTTGTTTGATGATTTTCCCTCTTTTCCTGAGGATTTCTGAGATTTCGAGGTAATCGTTGAGAGCATGGATGAACTTCCCATCGGAGAGGTTTTCGTCTCCCCGTAAGGGCAATTCCTGTTTTCCCTCTGAAAAGCCAACAGGGAGCGTTTGCCAGAATTCATCAGGAGGCAGACGGTTCACCACAGGAAGAAGGCCTGAGACGTGATCTTCATGGATATGGGTACACACAAGGAGATTGACATGCTTGATCTGTTTGCTTTGCAGATAGTCGTTAAGAGTAACCCGCCCCGTCGCAGGAGCATACTCGGCTTTTTCGTTGCTGCCACCATCAATGATCATGGTATATGCATCATCGTCGAACTGGAGCAACATGGCTTCCCCATATCCTACGTTCACAAATGTCAGAATCAACCGCTTCATTATTTTATTGCTTTCTTTATATACACTACGGAAAGACCAAGAACCAGGATTGTCATTAGCAGGGCCCCGGCACTTCCATATCCGAATTTCAAACTCTTGATCCCATAATTGTAAATGAATTGGGTGATCGTGGATGTTGTTCCTGCAGGTCCGCCACCGGTAAGGATGTTGACTTTGTCGAACAACCTGAACGTATCGATTGTCCTAAGCAGGGCGCACAACGCAATTCCTTCCTTGATGTTGGGGATTGTGATATGCCAGAACAACTGCAAGGAATTCGCCCCATCGATCAAGGCGGCCTCATACTGGTCGTTCGGTACGGTTTGCAGACATGCATAGAGGAGAAGAAACACAAACGGAATGTTCTGCCAGACATCTATCAACAAAATCATCTTGAAGGCGGTCTCTGTTTCCATGAACCAGTTGTGGACAGGAAGGTGGAATGTCGCCAGCAATTGGTTGACGATTCCATAGTTCTGCGAGAGCATCATCTTCCATGCGGTTGATACCGTTGCCGTCGGCAACAAGTACGGCAACAAGAGAAGTACTCGCATGACATGCTGAAAATTTGGGTTGAGGCTTTTGACGAATATCGCCATCAGGATGCCGAACACCATCTCGAAAAATACTGCAAGGATGGTGAATTTGATCGTATTGAGTACTGCGATCTGGAAGTATTTGGCATGCAACAGCTTGTCGTAGTTTTGCATCCCTATGAACTTGAACACTCCGCCCTTCAGGTAGTTATAGTCAGTAAAACTGTAGAATACGGTAAAAATCAGCGGATAAGTCGTCATGACGAGCAGCACGATTATGGTCGGCAGGATCATCAGACGAGGAAATGTCTTGTCTTTGGAAGTGGCATTTACAATGGTTTTCGGACGTTGTTGCATGAGACATGCCCCTACAGGAAGTACAATCGGAAAGAACTCCTGCAGGGCGGATGCCCCGCAGGAACCATACATCCATTATTTCATCAAGTCGACGAGTTGCTTCTGGGCGTTGGATAAACCTGCGTCCATGGTTTCGGTACCCTTGATGATGTTGTCCATCTCGGTCCCGAGAATGGTGGTGAACTCATTCCACTGCGCAATGACAGGACGATACACGCCTTTCTCAAGAGAAGAGCAGACAGTCTCGAGTTGCGGATAGGTCTTCAGGACCTCTGCATTCTTCAAACTGGAATAACGGCAGGGCACTCCTCCTTCAGGGATGGTGCCAAGCAGGACATCCTTGTCCATCAGGTACTCGAGCAACTTGACGGAAAGCTCCTTGTGGGTGCTGTTGTTGCAGACGCCGATGCACCAGACGCCATACAAAGATGTGTTGACGGACTTGCCGTTGGCGTCAAGCGTGGACGGAATGGTGACATAGTCTCCATTGCTGTTGGCTTTCGGAACATACCAACCAGGCCAGCCAATGGCCAGTGCGCCGTTGCCGTTGTCAATCTGTGCGACAATGTCGTCCTTATCCATCGTATCCCCGAGCTTGTACAAGGAAATGTACTGGTCGAGGGCGGCACGGAATTCCTTGGTGTCTACTGTCGGCTTGTTGTTGGCGTCGACCACCCAGCCGCCATTGGCGAGCAGGATCGGCAGGAAGTCGGAAACGATGTTGTCAGGGGAACCGCCGCGGATGATGTACCCGTTCTTGCCACTGGCTTTCGCAACTTGCGCGATCTTTTGGATGTCCGCCCATGTCTTGATGTCCTTGCTTGCATAACCTGCCGCCTTGATTAATGCCTTGTTGTACAGCATGACCGTGACGTTGCCGAAGTAGGGGGCGAGATAGATGTCGTCGCCGACCTTGCAGATCGTCAGTGTCGCGGGGATGATGTCATCATCGAACGAATAGCCGGCCTTGGACAGGTTGAGCAATACGTTGTTCTCGGTGAACTCCGCCATCCATGAACCATCGACCATGCAGAGGTCATAGGCGCCTTCCTTGTTGACCGTATCCAGGGCGATTTTGCTGTGGAGATCGTCAAAACTCAAGTCAAGGGTCTCGATTTCACAGTTGTTCTTCTCCTCGAATGCCGGCAAGCATTTCTCAATGACCTTTCCATAGGTACCGCCACGCAGAATCAGCGTCAGCTTTTGCTTTCCAGCCGCCGCAGGTACCGTTGCCTTTTGTTCTTGTGCGCCGTTCGCGAACAGACAGATTGCGAGCGACAGACAAACCAACACGGATAACCCCTTTTTCATTTCTTCCTCCTTGATCTTTAGACCTTTCATACATAAGGGAAAACACACGCTATCAACTTTTCACTGCCCCGCTGGAAAGACCAGCGAGCAGGTAGTTCTGGGCAAAAATGACAAACAACGTGATAGGAATCACGGAAATCACGCCGGCAGCGGCGACCAGCCCGAAGTTGGTCAGGTTGTCCTCCGTATTCAATACGACCAACTGGAGTGGCACGGTATAGTTCTTGGGGGACTGGATGAAGATGATGCTGTAGGTGTACTCATTCCATGCATACATGAAGGAAAGCATCGAAACGGCGGCGATCCCGGGGGCTGCCAGCGGAAGCACGATCCTCAGAAAGGTACCCCATTCCGACGAGCCATCGATACGTGCCGATTCCTCAATCTCCTCAGGAATATCGTGGAAGAATCCAATCATGTACCAGATGATCAAGGTGATGTTGATCAGGATACATGCCAGGATGATCGGTATTTTCGAATTCAGGATGTTGGTCTTCGCAAACATTATGTACAGTGGAATGGAGAAGGCGACTGGTGGCAGGATGCGGATAAGCATGACCCAGAAGGACAACGGCTTCTTCATGCCGAACTGGAATCGTCGACGTGAAATGGCATAGGCGGACGAAAGTCCGATGGACAGGGAGAGGAAGGTGGAGATGAGGGTTGTCTCGGCACTGTTGATGAGGGCAGTTCCAAAATGGGCTTCAGTGAACAAGGCCTTGAAATGTTCTCCGGTCAGTTTCTGGGGAATCAGGGAAATATTGCCTTTCATCTCGCCTATAGGCCGGATTGACATCCCCACCAGCCAGTAGACGGGGAACAACGCAATGAAAAGCAGTAATATTGACAGCAAGATTTTGCCGGCGATTGACACTGGATTCTTTTTCTTCATCTCAAGCTCCTACACGGAATGGCGGATGGTAAGCTCTGCGGAAACCACCGTCTTTTTCGCAACTGCATCATCCCCTTTCAAGAGAGAGAACAGGATGTCCGTCGCTGCTTCTCCCATCCTGTGGCAGGGGATATGGACGGAAGTGAGTTCTGGTTCCACTACCTGGCAGATGCGTGAATCGTCATAACCGACCACAGCTATATCCTCGGGAACCCGGAGATGAAGACGCAGGGCTGCCTTCAGCACGGCTGCTGCGATGATGTCGTTTCCCGCAAACACCGCACTGGGACGGTTCCTGGCTCCCAGAAGTTCCAATGCCCCCTTGGTGGCGTTTTCTATCGTGGGATCGACCATCCGGACATACGACTCAGGAATGGGCAACCCCAATTGCTTCATCGCTTTCTGGAACGCAGTGTATCGGTGTTCGCTGATATAAGGGGAGAACCTGCCGGCCAGCATAGCGATGTCCCGATGCCCCTTGGAAAGCAGGTGATTCACGGCAAGGAACACTCCTTTTTCCTCGTCAGCCACCACGCAAGGAATGTCATGGCCTGGCACTTCATGGTTTACCAGAACAATCTTGACGTTGTTCCTTTGTAGTTCGGTGATTAAACCTGCTGAAGCATCACCTCCAAGAATCACCCCATCGATTTGTTTGTTCTTCACCACCTCCCAATCTTCTGCTATGGAAATGAGCAATTGATAATCGGAACGGTTGGTCTTCTTCATGATGCCTTCGCAGATGTTTGCATAAAACTCGCTGAGGATGGAGGAACCTTTGGTACAAATGATGAAGGCGATCCTTTCTGTCTGTTGCAAAGCCATGGAACGGGCAATAGCATTCGGTTGGTAATTCAGTACCTGAGCCACCTCCATGATTTTCTTCCGAGTTCCCTCCTGGACAAGCTCAGGAGAGGAGAAGGTGCGGGACACTGTTGCGGTGGAAACTCCCGCTAATCTTGAAACTTCTTTGATTGTATGGCCCATATTTTCTCTCTCCCTAATGTAATCGGTTACATTACAATTTTGCTATTGTTTCATCAAAATATACTTTTACCATATCATGTTAATTCATAGGACGCAAGAAAAATAATTTAAGTAATTCCTATTGTTAACGCAATTAATGACAGAATTAATGCAAAAAATTCACATCATTATGCGAAACGTAAGAAAAAAATATTTATGTAAGCGGTTACATTTTATTCTTGATTCAGAGGAATACCTGCTCACCTAACAACGCGGATTTTTTGTTTTCAGCAGAGTCCCTTAACGGAAAGAAAGATGTCCTTTTCTCCGTCTAGGCAACGGCTATTGCAATTTGCCTGGCATCCTAAGGTTGCGAGCAGTAATAGTAAGTGTCCACCTAAAAAAGGGAGGGATGCAAAAAAAACGGAATCCCATAAGGTCCGTGATATCTTTGGGTTAATCACACATCAGGACACCACGGGACAAAGAAAGCTGGAGCTGGGAAAGCACTGCAAGGGAAACCCCTTCACCTGCAGCAACGGGTATAAGAAGGAGCATAGTCCTCCCTTACTGGGAAAGATATTCCAAAAGCCAGGACACTCAGGGGGAGGCTGAAAAGGGAATCCTTCTTGCAAGACGATTGACAGAAAACTTGATCCCTCTGTTCCTCTCAAATGAGAAAAGACGAGTTCATATGATGTTAAAGAAAGGGGAATCGTTACTTACGTGGACATTTTACCGGTGAAAAGGATGGAGTGAAAAAAATTTGACAGTAAGGGGAAACTATGCGAAAATACATAATGCAAACGTTTCCAAAACGGTATTGTGCTGCGGATCCAAGAGAAAGAAGCCACTGTACGGTAAGGAGGTTGCTGAATGGTGGCGTTGTTGGTTCTGCAGGAAAAAGGAGGAAGTGTATGAGAAAAAGAATGGTCGTAGTGCTGGCAATCTTAGCGTTACTTGCTCTCCCACTGATGGCTCAGGGAACCAACGAACAACCGGCGAAGAAGAACTATCAGACGCTGAAAATGTACACTGCATTGGATACGGAAGAGGCCCAATACTACATCGAGGCATTTGAGAAGTCCACCGGCATGAACGTCGAATATGTACGTATGAGCTCAGGAGAGGTCCTGGCAAGAATCGAAGCCGAGAAGGACAACCCGCAGGCGAGCGTCTGGTTCGGCGGTTCCAACACCGAACACATCAGTGCGGCGGCCAAGGGACTGCTCGCTCCGTATAAACCGAACACCACTTTTGAGTTGTCGAGGAACTTCCATGCCGCAGACTGGGCGTGGAGCGGTTTCTATACAGGAGCCATCGGGTTCGTCACCAACAAGGATTTCCTTGCAAAGCACAACCTTCAGGCTCCTTCTTCCTGGGATGACCTGCTTGACCCGATCTACAAGGAACAAATCGAGATGGCGTATCCGTACACCTCAGGTACCGCATATACCACTTGGGCGACGATAATCCAGATGAAAGGCTTGGATGGAGCCCTCGATTGGTGGCAGAAGTTCGATAAGAACATCCATCAGTATTCGAAGAGCGGTACCTCCTGTATCGCACGCGCAGGGCTTGGCGAATGTGCGGTCGGTGTTGGGTTCTCTCATGATATCGTCGCCAAGGGCATCAACCAGGGCTATCCTGTGGTGATTTCCTTCCCCAAAGAGGGGACTGGCTATGAGGTCGGAGGCGTCGCACTGATCAAGGGCGGGAAGCAACCGGAAGAGGCGAAAGTCTTCATGGATTGGGTATTCACGAAGGAAGCACAGAATCTGTTCAAGAAGTATTCCCGCTTGCCGGTCAACCCGGATGCGGAGATCGCGGAAGGTGCCGTGAAGCTTTCTGATATTCCTTTGATCAATTACGATGCCCAACGTGCGGGATTAAACAAGGACGAATGGGTAAAGGCTTGGAGAGATAGGATTGGCAAATAACCGCCAGAGGTGAAAAGAACCGACCTTTCTTCAAAGAGGTCGGTATCTTTTCAGAAGGATGTCATCGTGAACAATAAGCATTCCGAACGGATGGGGGATTTCAAGAAAATGGTGGGAGAACCGTTCCTGCTTGTCTCTATCATTGTGGTTTTTTATCTCTTGATTGTATTTGTGATTTTCCCGATCTACAAGGTGGTCAAGACCAGTTTTGTCTATGACGGTCATGTCAGTTTCAGAAACTATGCCGAAGTATTGAGCCATGACTACTATATCAGGCCGCTATGGAACAGCATGATACTTGGCCTGCTTGTTGCGACGATCGGAACCGTGATCGGTTTTGTTTTCGCCTATGCAATCACCCGTACCCCGATGAAGGGGAAGACTGTGTTTCGTTTGGTTGCCACCTTTCCCATGGTCTCCCCGCCCTTCGTGGTGGCGTTGGCCTGCATCCTGCTCTTCGGACGGGCAGGCATTTTCAAAGGCGCCATCGGGAACATCTACGGCTTAACTGGACTTACCATTGTGGAGGTCATCGCGTATTCTCCCACGGCATTCCTTTCTCTGTTTGGTATCTTGCAGTCGATCGACCCGGCCTTGGAAGAAGCCGCCATGGTCTGTGGAGCCTCCCGTGGCAAGGTCTTCAGATCCATCATCCTGCCACTAGCCACACCGGGTGTGGTCAGCGCTTGGTTATTGGTGTTCATCCAATCCCTTGCCGATTTCGGCAATCCGATGATCCTCTCAGGGAATTTCTCTGTATTGTCTGTTCAAGCCTACCTTCAAATCACCGGCATGAATGATCTGGCCCGTGGATCCACACTGGCAATCCTGCTGTTAATCCCCACCTTGCTCGCTTTCTATACCCAGAAATACCTTGTTTCGAAGAAGTCCTTCGTCACCGTCACCGGGAAACCGACCGCATCCACGATCAAGAACCTGGAATGGTACGTCAAACTTCCCGTTTATGTGGTCTGCGTCTTCTTTGCCGGAGTCGTGGTCCTGTTCTACGGCATGGTCGTCTGGGGTTCGTTCCAGCGACTTTGGGGCATCGACAAGACCTTCACCTTGCAAAACTACGTGCAGATGTGGGCGGTGGGGAAGGACTATATCAGGGATTCGCTGATTATCGCTGCCATTGTGACTCCGATTTGCGGATTGCTTTCCATGTTTATCGCTTACTTGGTTACCCGCAAGCGCTTTTTTGGAAGAGGCTTAATGGAATTCTCCGCCATGCTGACCTTTGCCGTCCCGGGGACGGTGGTCGGCATCGGCTACATCCTGGCGTTCAACACCTCCTCGGCCCTGATGCCTGTCACCTTGACAGGTACTGCGACGATCATCATCGCCTTGCTGATTTTCCGCAACCTTCCCGTAGGTATCAGGAACGGCATTGCAGCCTTGCAGCAAATTGATCCTTCAATTGAAGAAGCTTCGATAGACTGCGGGGCAAATAGCGGTACGACCTTTTGGAGGATCACCCTGCCTATGATTACGCCGGCCCTGTTCTCCGGCCTGGCCAACAGCTTTGTCCGTTCAATGACCGCCATCAGCGCAGTCATCTTCGTCGTATCGGGAGGATGGAATTTAATCACCGTCGCTATTCTTGGGTTTGTGGACAACAGCCAGTATGCTCAGGCCGCGGCGATGAGCATACTGCTTATTGCCATTGTCCTTATCGCATTATTTTTGATGCAACTGGCCACGGACCGGGTGGGGAAAGGTATGAAAGTCGGTCTGATGGAAGGAGAACAATCATGAAAAAAACGGATTACCTTCTCTTGAAGGAGCTTACCAAAGTATTTGGGGAAGGGAAGTCGGCATTCACTGCGGTTGACCACGTCTCCTTGACCGTCCAGGAAGGGGATCTCGTCACGTTGCTTGGACCCTCAGGGTGTGGCAAGACCACGACCCTGCGCATGATCGCCGGGTTCAATACTCCGACCTCGGGGGAAGTCCTGATCGATGATGTCCGGATGAACGACATCCCCCCGAACAAACGGCCGACTGCCATGGTGTTTCAGAATTATGCCTTGTTTCCTCACATGACGGTGTTTGAGAACATTGCTTATGGTCTGGAAATCGAAAAACTCCCCAAGGAAGAAATCAGGCGGAAGGTCGATGCTCTCATGCACCAGATATCCTTGGATGGACTGGGGAATCGCCAGCCACGGCAATTGTCCGGCGGGCAACAGCAACGTGTCAGCCTTGCTCGTGCCATGATTCTGGAACCAAAAGTGTTGTTGTTTGACGAGCCCTTGTCCAATCTGGATGCGAAACTGCGTATGTCAACCAGACTGGAGATTCGCAAGCTTCAGCAGAGGGTCGGCATCACGTCGGTCTACGTTACCCATGACCAGGAAGAGGCGATGACCCTTTCCGACAAGGTCGTCATCATGGACAGGGGGACTATCCAGCAGATCGGCACCCCCTCCGAGATTTACAGTCATCCCAAAAACCGTTTTGTCGCGGACTTCATCGGTAAGGCAAACTTATTGGAAGCGAAGGTAGTGGACATGACAAACGATGCCTTCTCGGTGGAATTCTCTGGCAAGCGAATCACTGCGCCACGATGGAACAAGGAGATCAAGGTCGGTGACGATGTGACCGTGGTAGTTCGTCCGGAAGCGGTGATCATTCAGCCGAAAGGGAATAATGATTTGTTGGACGGTGTCATCACTAATGCGGTCTATTTTGGTTCGCAGATGCTCTATGAAATCCAGATACCCAACAAACAGATACTGCAGATTGAAGTTGCGGACCCCCAATACCAGCCCCAATTCCCTCAGGGAAGCAAAGTCAGCATCGCCTTCAAGAACAGGAGCTTGCACGTGTTGCCGTGGGAACAGGGAGGAAATGTATGAAACACGATATCACCATGGTAGGGCATATTTCCCGTGATGTGCTTGTCGATTGGCAGGGAAAGGAGACAATCGGCATCGGCGGAGCCGTCGTCTATGGTTCGGCGACCATCGCCCGTTCCGGCTTTCCCGTACAGGTGCTGACCAAATTGCCTGCTTCTGAGAAGGAGATCCGAAAAGAACTGTTGCTTCCCAAAATTGACTGGGTGTTTCAGGAGAGCCCTGCCATCACATCCATCAGAAATGTATTCCATACGGCGGACAAGGAGAAACGGGATGTCTCTCTGCTTTCCCGGGCCAGATCGTTCAGATTGGACGATATCCCCGATACCATAGCCCCCCTCTTCTATCTTGCAGGACTGTTCGTCGATGAGATTCCTGATGAGTTCATCACTGCGATGGAAACCAAGGCGAAAATTGCTGTCGATGCCCAGGGGGTGGTCCGACGGGCTCTCCTCGACGGCACGATGAAAAGCGAGGAATGGCCACGGAAACGTGAGATGTTGCCCCATATCACCTATTTCAAGGTTGATGCGGCGGAGGCGGAGATTCTTACCGGTTCGTCGGACAGGGAGAAGGCCGCCCGCATGCTTCATGATTGGGGTGCAAAAGAGGTGATGCTGACTTTCAACACCGAGGTCTTGATTTGTCATGGTGACGGACTTCTCGCCCGCGCTCCTTACACCAACAGGAACAACAGTGGAAGGACAGGACGGGGCGACACCACCTTCTCCGCTTATCTTGCATGGAGAAAAGAACATTCCGTTGAAGAGTCGGTCAGGTATGCCGCGGCGCTTTGCTCGATAAAGATGGAACATCCCGGAGTGTTCACCCAAAGACGGGAGGATGTGTTGGAAAGGATGGAGAAAGATGCAGGGAAGTGAACCGTTCATCGGCATCAAGCTCCTTCCCTGCAAGACGCCGGAGGAGCTGAGAAAACAACTGGGGCGATTGCAGAGGGCAGGCTTTGATGGAGTCGAGTTCGCTCTCGACATGTTCCCTCTTATCATCGGAGGAGAGATATGTCCCTGTTGGGCCGATTTGGTAGGCAGCGTGCTCAAGGAGTTTCCCCTCGGGTACTCCGCCCATATCGGAAGAGGCCTGGATATGAGGGAGAAGAAGGACATCGCCATCCATTGGAACGTGTTGAAATCCTCAATTGAATTGTGCCACTGGTTGGGAGCTAATCCCCTGGTGTTGCACTACGAGGTGCAAACGGATGATTCTCTCTTGGAGAAGCAATTCTACGATTATCACGTGAGAGCCGCAGACAAAGCGGCCGAGCTTGGTGTGACGCTCTGCATTGAGAACATCGAGGTGGAAAGGATGCTCCCCGTTATCGAGATGGTGTCGACGATCCGCCATCCCAACCTGAAGATGACTTTGGATACAGGGCATGGGTTTCTTGCGTCTCGGCATTTTGGATTCGATTATTTGGAAATGGTCGAGAAAGCGGTCCCCTGGGTTGGGCATGTTCATGTCAACGACAACATGGGCATATTCGATCCACTGAGGATTGATGACCGGGTTGCGTACGACGTGGAGCAGATGGGGTACCGAAGGACTTTTGGCAGGGGGGACATCCATGTGCCTCCCTTCTTCGGAAAGGTCCCCTTGGACGGGGTGTTCCATTTTCTGAGGGATTACCGGGAGAAATTCATCTGTGAGTACACCACGGAGAGCTTTGTCCCGTTCGATGCAGCGGTGAGTGCGGCAGTGAGGAGACATATCATCGAAGCGAGATGAGGCTTCCTTTTGACGGTGTGTGAAAGCGGAATAGAATGAAATACAAACGTTTGCATTTTTAAGGAGCGATGTATGGTAGTGAAAAAAAGAAGACCTTTCCAGCATGGCTACAACAGCCTGACCGAACTGGACGGGGTTCATAAGGAAATGATGCTGGACACAGGCATTGTCCTTTTGGGGGTGGGCGAATCCTACGAGTGCTCCCTGCCTTTGGAACGTGCGTTTCTCCTGATTCAGGGGGATGTGCGGTTCTTCTGGGAGGACCATACCTGTGATGCCGTGCGGAGATCCTGTTTCGACGAGGAACCTGTCGTCCTGCATGTCCCCAAAGAAATGCCGGTGAAAATTGTCGCGCGCGCACCGAGCGAACTCTGCGTGGAGCGAAGCAAAAATGAGCAGATTTTCGCCGCAAGGCTCTACAGGAAGAGGGATGTGCGTACGGACATCTTCGGCAAAGGCATCCTTGATGGTGCCTCAACCCGTTCAGTGCGGACCGTGTTCGATGGGGAGATCGCACCCTATTCGAACATGGTGCTCGGAGAAGTAATCAACCATCCTGGCCGTTGGTCGAGCTATCCACCCCATGACCACCCGCAACCGGAAATCTACTATTATAAATTTTTTCCTCATCAGGGATTCGGGGTTTCCCTGCTTGAAGACGAAGCGACCATTGTACAGGAAGGTGACATTTCTTTAATCGAGCCCGGACATACCCACAGCCAAGTCGCGGCTCCCGGTTATGCCATGTACTACATTTGGATGATCGCCCAGCTTCCCGGGAACAAATGGCTTCCCACGACGAGGTATTACCGCGACAAGGACAAGTGGCTTTTGGAAAAAGACGTGAAGATTTGGCCTGAAAAGCCTTTCAAGGAGGAAGTGCATGCGTAAGACGGTACGATTGACCATGGGGCAGGCATTGGTGAGGTTTCTTGATGCCCAATATGTTTCTTTCGATGGCAAAGAGGAGAAATTCGTCCAAGGAGTGTTCGGCATCTTCGGCCATGGATGTGTCGTCGGTTTCGGTGAGGCTTTGGAACAGACCGGGCACCAGTTGAAATTCTATAAGGGTTGCAATGAGCAGGGGATGGCTCATGCCGCAGTGGGGTTTGCCAAACAGCACAATCGAAGGCAGATTATCGCTGTCACCACCTCCATAGGTCCCGGTGCGATGAATCTGGTCACTGCAGCCGCGCTCGCCACCACCAACAGGATTCCCTTGTTGCTGCTTCCTGGCGACACCTTCGCCTGCCGTCAACCGGATCCGGTGCTCCAGCAACTTGAGCAGTTTGATTCCCTTGGTCTGACCAGCAATGACGCCTTCAGGGCGGTCACCCGGTATTTTGACAGGATTGAGAGGCCGGAACAATTGATGAGCGCC
>Ga0265294_10004432_pt1 | contig 17563 bp, 10 predicted proteins | sample MunlanPumphouse3_FD_192504 | JGI IMG/M metagenome (GOLD analysis project Ga0265294, IMG submission 192504) | Groundwater microbial communities from a municipal landfill in Southern Ontario, Canada - Pumphouse #3 | ecosystem: Environmental > Aquatic > Deep subsurface > Groundwater | place...
GTCCAGAGCAGTTGGCAGACAAAATCGTGATGATGGGAGACCCCGACAGGGTCACCATGACCGCCGGCTACTTCGACCAGATAGAGTGTGACGTTTCCAGTCGCGAGTTTCACACCGTTACCGGCACCTACAAAGGAAAACGAATCACGGCGCTATCCCACGGCATCGGTACCGATAATATCGACATTGTCCTCACCGAGCTGGATGCCCTGGCCAATGTGGACTTCAACACCCGCATGGTGAAGGAACGATTCAGGCAGCTCACCATGGTGCGTGTGGGCACCTCGGGTGGCATGCAGCCTCATTGTCCCGTGGGATCCTATGTGGTATCGGAAAAATCAATCGGCTTCGACGGATTGATCCACTATTACGCGAATGCCCACACCATTCGGGAAGAGGATTTTGAGGAGGCCTTCCAGAAGCATGTAAACTGGTCCCCCTTTCACTGTTCACCTTACGTGGTAAGTGCTGACGAGGAACTGGTGGAGCGCATCGGCCACGACATGATCCGCGGGGTGACCATCTCGGCCATCGGCTTCTACGGGCCGCAGGGGCGCCACGTGCGAATGCCGCTGGCAGACCCCGACCTGAATACAAAGATCGAGTCGTTCCGCTTCGGGGAACACTGCATCACCAACTACGAGATGGAGAGCTCAGCCATTGCCGGCCTGGGCAGACTAATGGGCCACAAGGCGATGACCGTATGCGCCATCATCGCCAACCGTGTGGCACTCAAGTCGAATGCCAACTACAAAGGATCTACCGAAGAGCTAATCAGAATCGTCCTGGAGCGTATCTGATGAACGACGCTCTACTATTGCGCGCTTTCAACATTCTACCAGCATCATTGTAAAAAGAAATCAGATGAGAAAAATTTTCATTCTACTGCTGCTAGCCGTAACCACTCTGGCCCTGGCACAACAAAATCCTCCCTTACCGCTCGATCCAAACGTACGAACCGGGAAACTGGAGAATGGACTGACCTACTACATCCGCCAAAACAAACAACCGGAAAACAGAGCCGACTTCTATATCGCACAGAAGGTCGGTTCCATGCAGGAAGAGGACAACCAGGCGGGACTGGCTCACTTCCTGGAACACATGGCCTTCAACGGCACCCGCAACTTCCCCGGCAAGAGTATGCTCAACTACCTGCAGGACAACGGGATCAAGTTTGGCACCAATATCAACGCCTACACATCGTTCGATGAGACGGTATACTACATCTCCGACATCCCTACCACCAATCTGAACCTGATGGACTCAGCCCTGCTGGTTCTCCATGACTGGTCGAACGCCATCGCCCTGGAAGAGGAGGAGCTGGAAAGTGAACGGGGTGTGATCCGCGAGGAGTGGCGTACCCGCGGGGGTGCACAGCAGCGGCTCTGGGATCAGCTGTTGCCCAAGATGTACCCCGGCAGCAAGTATGCTAACCGGATGCCTATCGGCAGCATCGACGTGATCAACAACTTCAAGCCGGAAGAGATCCGCGCCTATTACCACAAGTGGTACCGCCCCGATCTGCAGGGCATCATCGTGGTAGGTGACTTCGATCCGGACAGGATGGAGCAAAAGGTGAAGGCGCTCTTCTCTCCCATCCTGCTGGAGAAAGAGAGAGCTGAACGAGAGTGGTATCCCGTCCCCGACAACAAGGAACCGTTGGTAGCGACGGCCACCGATAAAGAAGCGCGGAGCACGCAGCTGATGCTCTTCTACAAGCATGATCCACTGCCGGAGGAACTAAAGAACACCCAAATGGGATATGTCTCCAACTATTTGCTGCATGCTGCCTCGTCCATGATGAACCAGCGCTTTCAGGAGATCACCCAAAAGCCGGATGCACCTTTTACCATGGCTTATGCCTATGACGGGGACTACTTTGTGGCCAAGACAAAGGATGCCTGGACGGTAGTGGCGCAGAGCGCGGAAGATAAGATTGATGCAGCGCTGGCGGCGATGATACGCGAAACCGAACGGGTGAAGAAATACGGCTTTACCGCATCGGAGTATGAGGTGGCACGCACCAATATCCTGAAAAACCTGGAAAATGCCTACAACAACCGTGACAAACAGCGTAACTCCAGCTACTCGCAGGAATATGTGCGGGCATTCACCGACGGAGAACCGATACCGGGCATTGCGTTTGAATATCAATTCATGCAATCGTTCGCACCCACCATCCCGGTGGAGGCCATCAACCAGACGTTGCAACAGCTGATCACTGATGAGAACATCGTGATTGCCGTCACCGGCCCGGAGAAAGAGGGACTGGTGTACCCGTCAGAAGAAGAGTTGCTCGCTGTGCTTGGCAACGTCAGATCCGAAGAGATTGAAGCCTATGCAGAGCAGGTGATCAACGAGCCACTGATCACCACCCCCCCTGTACCCGGCAAGATCGTGAAGGAGGAACAACACGAGGCAATGGATGCCACCGTATGGACCCTGCAGAATGGCATGAAGGTGATCCTGAAGGAAACCGACTTCAAGGATGACGAGATCATAATGACCGCATCCAGCAGGGGTGGTTACTCGCAATATGCAATGCAAGATCCCATCAACAGCCGGCTGATGAGCAACGTGATGACCCTGGGAGGTGTGGGTAACTTCAGCGCTACCGACCTGCCGAAGGTGCTGGCCGGGAAGACCGCATCGGCACGTCCAAGCATCAGCCTCACTACACAGGACATAAACGGCTCTTCTTCGATCAGGGATTTCGAGACCCTGCTGCAGCTGGTTTACCTTTACTTCACCGCACCACGGAAGGATGCCGATGCCTTCAAGTCGTTCATCCAACGTATGGAAACACAACTCAAGAACCAGGAGGCAGAACCGATGGTGGCCTTCAGTGACAGCATCACGGCGGCCATCTACGGGGAGAACCCGCTGACAAGCCGCATCAAGCTGACCGATCTTGCTCAGGTTGATTATGACCGGATCATGGAGATGTATAAGCAGCAGTTCCGCAACCCGGGCAGCTTCACCTTCACTTTCGTGGGCAACGTGGATGCGGAGAAGGTGCGTCCCGTGGTAGAACAATACCTGGCCTCGTTACCGGGTGAAGCGGTGAAGGATGAATTCATCCGTGTACCCATGGCCTTCAACCCGGGCAAAGTAGAAAACATCTTCACCCGTGAGATGCAAAACCCGAAGGCATCTGTCTTCAACGCCATCACAGGTACCCTGGAGCGAAACATGAAGAACCAGATCCTGATGAGCATGTTCGACCAGATCCTCGACATTGTCTACACCGAAAAGGTGCGGGAAGAAGAAGGCGGGACCTATGGAGTCTCCTCTTCAGGAGCCATATCCCGTTACCCTGAAGGACAAACGGTTCTCCAGATCATGTTCGACACCGATCCGGAGAAGAGAGAGCATCTGAATGGCATCATCTTGCGTGAATTGAATGAGATCGCTACCAATGGCCCGCGGGAGTCGGACTTTATCAAGGTGAAAGAATATATGAACAAAAGTTATGCTGAAAACCAGAAGGAGAACCGATATTGGGTAAACGTTCTGGATCAGCTCTACTTCTATGGAGAAGATATGCACACCGGCTACATCGAGGCAGTCAACGCGATGACAGCGAAGGATATACAGCTATTTTCGGCAGAACTGCTCAGCCAGGGCAACCTGAAAACCATTATCATGATTCCCTGAACAGACAGGGAATCCGATCACTGACACCCCAAAGAGGTGGTATGCTTATCTGCTGAGCCAGGGTGCGGGATTCAGCTTGGTGGTTTTCTGCCATAACTGGAAGTGCATGGTGGCGATACCGCTATCGGGATCGGTATAGATGCGCCCCAGCGACTGACCAGTCTTCACCCGGTCACCCTGTTTCACAAATAGATCATAGATGTTGGCATAGAAGGTGTAGTAATCACCATGACGTACAATGACACAGGTGTTGGAGCCGGGGAAAGAGAAGACCTTCGACACCTCGCCGTCAAATACCGCACGGATATTGGCACCCTTTTGCGCCTGAATATCCACACCATTGCTATTGGTGGTGACGTTCCACTCACTGTGTTTTTTGGTACCAAAGGCACCTACGATGGAAGCAGTACCGGTTACCGGCATCGGTAGCCTTCCCTTGTTGGCCGCAAAATCCTTCGAAAGCCGGAAAGTCTCAGTCATGCTGCTGCCGGCCGACTCAATCTTGGGTGCGGTGCCGGCGGCACTTCCGGGAGCAACGTGCTCTTTACGGGCAGTTTCCTCCCTTACAGTCTCCTCCTTTGTTGCCTCTTCCCTTGATGATGCCTCCTCTTTTCCTTTTCGACTACGGGCTGTCCGTTCAGCCTCTTCCGCTGCTTTCTTCCGAAGAGCCAACTCCTCTGCCCTGCGGCGTGCCTCAGCCTCTCGCTCCTGACGAGCCACCTCGTCGGCAATCAACTTTTCAATCTGTGCATTCAGTTGGTCCACCCTCCGCTGCTTCTCCTGCAGCGTTCTTTGCAGTTGCTGTTCCTTACCCTTGGCCGCCGTGATCTCCGCACGCCGCACCTTCTCCTCCTCCTGAAGCGTTCGTTGCTCCTGCTGCAAGGCTGCCAGTGCCTTTTCCCTCTCGCCCCTCGCTTCTGTCAGGGATTCTCTCTTCTCTGCCAACTCCCGGTTCTGCCTCTTGATCGCCTCCGCCTGCGACTGCTGCCAGCGGGAGTAATCCTTCAGGTACTGCATCCTTCGTATCGACTCCCCAAAAGAACGGCCCGAAAGGATGAAAAGCAGTTTGTTCTGACTGACGTTGTGCCGCAACATTCCCCGGATGGCATTTGCATATTTATCCTGTGTCACTTCCAGCTCTTTCTTCAGGCGCGTTATCTCTCCCTCCAGACGAGACTCCTCCCTTCGCAGGGCATTTACCTCCTCCTGCTGTGTCGTGATCAGCTTCTTCCTCGATTCAATCTGCTTGTTTATCAGATTGATACGATCGAGGATGGTCGTGGTATGCTTTTTCACATCAAGGTAGAGCCGGTTGGTATTTCGAATCTCTTCCTGCAATGCCTGCTGTTGTTGTTGCAACCGCTCAATTTGAGGGGTCTGCGACATCAGCAGTGCCAGCGGAAGAAAGATGAGGGATAGTAGAGCAACCGTTTTTCTCATGCCCGTTTCACTGATTTGAAGAGAGAAATTTCAATATTTCATCAATGCTGGTTCTGGTGTAGCCATCCGGCACATGCATGTTCAGTTCAACCGGCTGGTCCGTAACCACATCGGAAAAGAGCAGTTCCGCATCTACCTTCCTGGATGCGGAGCTGAGGGTAATCTGCATCTTATGCGGAAAGCTGATATCGTTCAGCAGGGCAAAATTGTTGTAACCCCACTGCAACGAATGTTTCTTCTCGGGTTGTAACAGATGGGTGAAGGTGATCCGGTCATCACCATTCACGGTGAATGCATAATCAATACCCGATGCCGGATCTTCCGCGGAAAGATGATAGTTCTGGTCGGAGGTACGGATATAGCGAAACTTCCGGTAATCGGTTGCATCTACCTGTTCTTTGCCCGACACAAACAGTGCGTTGGTAAAAACCGACTGCATGGTATAAAAATCGAAACCCACAGGATAGCGCTCTTTCAAAGCAGCAACAGGTTCCCTCACATATCGCTTGTTCATCCTGTCGAGAAAAATCACCGTATCGGGGTTGATGAGGATCCGGAACATCTCAACCCCAAAGAGCGGCTGTATCGATATTTGCAGGGCATCGTCCTTCACAATGCGGATATTGGCTCTGGAACTGAGTGACTTTTTACCGGCGGTCAGGCTCATGTTCAACTTGGCGGTGAAGGTGCGAAAAGAAAACTCACTGGAAATGATATCCCGAAAAAGCTCATTGTGTGTCTTATCTTCGACCGGAGTAGTGGAATAGATATACTGCTGACGCGACCTGCAGGCTGTCAGCAGGATGGCAGCAAACAAAAGTAAAAACAGGAATCGGTTGTAACGTGATGGGTTCATTCTGTTGGACGGGTTAGGGTTTTGATCTTCTTCTCAAGTGCCTCAGCGTCACCTCCCTGTTGCTTTGCCCGGATCCACTGCTCCACCGCCTTTTCATTCTCTCCGGTTTTGCTGAGGATCTCACCGTAATGGTCCAGCAACTCTGCCGAAGGATCCCCTTTACTGTATCCAATGGCTTTTTCAAGGTAGATTTTTGCCATGACATAGGATCCCTGCTCATAGAGGATCCATCCATAGGTATCCAGGTAGGTGGGATTCATCGGTTCGGCCTTGATGGTAATGCCACTCATCATCTCCGCCTTGTCCAGATCTCTTTTCTCAAGTGAGAGGTAATAGCTGTAATTGTTCAATACCGGCAGGTTCTGCGGGTTGAGTTGCAGTGCTTTCTCGTAGTTTCCAAAAGCCTCTTCCTTGCGGCCAAGGAAGTAGTTGAGATCGCCGATCTGACCATGAAAGTCAGATTTTAGCAAGGGATTCTCAATCACTGCATGCTCAAGTCCCTCTTCAAAGATATGCAATGCTTCTTCGTAATTCTCCTCCTGGTAATAGGCAGCACCCAGGTAGAAATAGAATTGTGGCTCTTGCGGTATCTGTTTGATACCCTCAGTGGTCACCTCCTTGATGGTCTCCAGATCCTCATCGGGCAATGCAATACGGATCATCTGCTCATACCCTGACGGATCATCGGGCTGGCCGGCTATGTATTTCCGAAACTGCTCCAGCGCCCCTTTTTTATCGTTTTGCATCACCAACACGTTCCCATAGATCATGTTCAGGCGGGAGTTGTTGGGGTACTGCCGAAAGAGAGACTCGAAAAGCCGGTTGGTCACTTTCAGATCCTGCTTCTCCTGCTGCAGAATGCCAAGATAACGGGTCAGCAGTTGCAGTTTCGAATCCACATCCATGGAGCTCCCCTCGATTGCCTGCTCCAGCTCCTTCCTTGCGGCCTCTCTCTGCCCGGTTTTCTCATAATAACTGATCCGCGAGAGGATGAGCGCCGGAAATGCAGGATCAATCGCTTTTGCCTGTTCATAATAGTCCCAGGCCATCTCCGGCTGGTTATCCTCCTGGTACAGGTCGCCCATCAATACCAGATAAGCCGGATTGGTGGGATTCTTTTCAATGATCTGCCGGATTTCCGCAAAGGCCTTCTCTTTCTGCTCCATCATCGAATAGTAACGGAACTTGCTCAGGGTAACCATCTCTGTGATACCGGCACTCTTCTCCAGCCGGTTTAGCATATCAATGGCCTGCTGCAACTCTCCATTGTCGGCATAAGCTCTCGCCAGCTCGTATAACAGCTCCTGCTTGTCGGGATAAAGAGTGTACATGGAAGCATAGATGTCAACCACATCCTGTTTCCTTCCCAGCTCCCGGCTGAGCCCTGCCAGCATCATGTTGTAATAATAATTATCCGGATCACGGGCAACCGCTCTTTGCAGGAAAACAAATGCTTTATCCTTTTCCTGCAAGACATTGTAGAAAGTACCCAGCTCCACCAGGACATTGGCATTTGTGGAATCGAGTGAATGGCAATAATGGAAAAGATCCATCGCTTCGTCATACCTGCCCAATGCCTTGGCATTCAATGCCTCATAGAAAAAATGGTCAAATTTCCGCCTTTCATCTGCCGGTAAAGGCACCTCAGGTGAATCTACCCGCGACCGGGCACCCAAGGAGAAGAGGGAGGCGGCCTGGAAAAAGAGAAGAAGTGTCAGGGTTAAGAAGGGATATCTCACGTATCTTTTATGCATGCTCTCTCATTGTTAATGCTTACCGGTATGACCGAATCCGCCCCCGCCTCTTTCTGTCTCGTCGAGCGACTCCACCGGCTCCCATTGGACACGGGCATGCTGTGCAATCACCATCTGACAGATTCGTTCTCCGTCACAAATGGTAAAAGACTCATTGGAAAGATTGACCAGAATCACCCCGATCTCACCACGGTAGTCGGCATCAATGGTTCCGGGTGTATTCAGCAGGGTGATACCATGACGAAGTGCCAGTCCGCTACGCGGCCTGATCTGTGCCTCGTAGCCCTCAGGCAACTGCAGATAGAGACCGGTAGGAATCAATGCACGTTCCAGCGGTTTCAGCAATACCGGCTCCTCTATGTTGGCACGCAGGTCCATTCCTGCAGCAAGGGCAGTGGCATATGCGGGCAGTGGATGCTTGGAAAGGTTCAGAATCCTGATATTCATTGACGGGATGCTTTTTGGATTGATTGTGCGAATTTATACAATTCTGCCGATATATGGGGCCAATTTGAAGAAATTTAAGGAAATTGAAGATCGCTCCCGCACAACTTTTCCGCTAAACAGATAGGGTGAACGGCAAAAAAAACTATCTTTGTCCTATGAGCGGGCAGGATGATCTATTGGCCAAATTGAGACAGACCCTCAACGAACAGGGTATTGACTCATTTCATATCCTCGAGGAACTGGTACCGATTGAGGAGCAAATGGCTTATTTCCGTTACTTTGACCAGCTGCGGAAGGAAAACAGACCTTTTGTGAGGGATGAGGAAGTGGCGATTCTTTTCTCACCCGAAGCGCCGGTTGAACGCAAAAGAAGAAGCCTGACGCTGCTTGCTTCCATCCCCGATGTGGGAGCCTACCGCTCCATTGAAACCTATCACAGCAGTCCCGCCGAGCCGGAACTGACCAACTGGTCGGCAATGGCACTGGTGAGCAGTCGTATTGTGCTGAGTTCGGATCTCTCCGGACAACAACAGGTGTACATCTCTACCGGACTGGGGGGGCAGGAAAAGAAGCTTCGTTTTTTTGCCCTTTTCACCACCCGCGAACGGCAAGAGTTATCACCGCTGCAAAAAGAGATCGTGGAGCGTGAGTTCAGGTTTCAACTGCAAAAGGCAGATGCAGTGATTGAGCGGTTTGAACTGAAAAACAACTATTTCACCATTCTTCTGCTATTCTCCTTCGACAGGGATGTGCACCTAAACCTGCGTGCTGCGGTAAAAGAGTGCAACCAATACGGCAACTTCCTGGATCCCGGATTCCTCTTTACCAATGTCAAGGTGCTCAGCGAACAGGAGATTGAACAGCTACTGGAGAAGAGGCAGTCCTGAACCGGCCATTCTTCCCTTATCCACACCCGGCTCTATGAAACAAAGCGTGCTAAAAAAACGCCTCTCAGGGATCCTGATCACCCTGATGTCCTCCCTGCTACCGGGGAGGAGTGGCATACCTGAGATCCCCTTCATTCCGCCTGTCTACAACTACTCAACCGCTCATTACAAGGCCGGGAACCAAAACTGGTCGATTGCACAGGGAGAAAACGGTGTGATCTATTTTGGAAATAACAACGGGCTACTCAGTTATGACGGCGTCAACTGGAACCTGCACAGGTTGCCCAACAACCTGGCGGTAAAATCGATATACATCGATTCCGGCCAGATGCCGGAACGGATCTACGTCGGGTCGTTCGAGGAGTTTGGCTATTTTGAACGGGACCGCTACAACCGGCTCATCTACCGCTCACTTAGAGAATTGGTAGAGGATTACCCATTCCACAACGACGAGATCTGGAAAATCTGTCAACACCAGGGGAAGATGTACTTTCAGTCTTTCTCCGCTTTTTTTGTACTGGAGGATGCCTCCATCAGAACCTACAAACCTTATCCCGGCGTACTCTATTTTTTCCCGTCAGGTGACGATATGTTTGCGCAATTGATCAACAACCACTTTAGCCTGTTCGACGGGGAGCGGTTCCATACACTGTTCACCCGGCAGCAGATCAACAACGACAATGTGGTGGCGGTACTTCCTTTCGATGAGCAGCTTCTGCTGGTAACCGAGAAAAACGGAATCTACAGCCTGAAGGAAGACCGCGAGTCACCTGAAGCATGGCCCACAGCGATCGATCAAAGGCTGAAGGAGGCGGTCATCAACAGAGCAAGCCTCAACGGAGACTCCCTGATCGTAATCGGAACCCTGAACGACGGACTCTATGCGTTGAACCGCAGGGGTGGGGAACAATGGCACATCAACCGCAACAACGGACTGAACAACAACACGGTGCTCTCCCTCTTCAGTGACCGGGAACAGAATATCTGGGCAGCACTCGACAACGGTATCTCCCATATTCTCACCCGTTCGCCCTACTCCTTTTTTGAGCCTGACGACATACAAATCGGGCTGGTGGAGGATATGCTCGTGGCAGAAAACCGACTATTTCTGGCAACCAATCAGGGTGTCTACACCTATTCGCCGGAAGCAAACAATTTCACCCGTTACGGAGGGTTCGACATCCAGGCCTGGTTTATCAAACAATTCAACACCCAGGTGTTCGTGGGGCACAATCAAGGCTTATCCCTGCTGGAGAACAACCACCTGGAGCAGATCCCTGAGGCACGTACGGGAGGCATGGATATGAAACAGATCACCCTGAACGGGAAAGAGTTCCTGCTGGAATCTACCTATACAGCATTGTACCTTTACGAACCTGCACCAACGGGAAAATGGCAATTGAGTCACCAGGTAAAGGGATTCTCCGATCTGATCAGGAATCTCGAGGTTGACCACACCGGCAATATCTGGGCCGGCCACATGTACAAGGGGGTATACCGCCTAAAACTTTCGGCTGACCTGGAGAAGGTGACGGAAATTGACAATTATCTTTCCCTCGACACGACACAGGGGAAACCCCTGAAACCGGTGAAAGTGATGAAGTTGAGGGGAAGGGTGCTTTTCACCGACAGCGAACGCTTTTATACCTACGATGATATATCCCGGCAGATCATACCTTTCGAACCGCTTAACAACGACCTGCCGGAGTTTGCCGACACCTATCGGATTGTCCCGGTGAACGAGCAGCTCTTCTGGTTTATCCGCAACAATGAGTATGCACTGGTGGAATACAACGGGGAACAATACCGCCTTAGGGACAGAATCCCATACAGCATCCTCAACAACCCACCCAACGAAGGCAGAGCCAATGTCTACGTCATGAGCGACCACGTTTCCTATTTTTCGCTCAACGGTGGTATCGGAAAATACCGTGTGGGTATGGATGAACAGGATGCCATACCCGGCATATTACAGATTGAAAGAGCCGCCTGTCACGACCGGAAAAAGGGAGAATTTGGCTATCTGGACACTGGCAAGAAAGGAGTGATTGCCTTTCGCAACAACGATCTCTCCTTTCAGTTTGTCTTCCCGGAGTTCACAAGGGAACCCCTCAGGGTGGAATGCTTGCTGGAGGGATATGACAACCGCTGGATTGCAACAGATCCTGATCTCTCCGTCACCTACAACAACCTGCCCCCCGATGAGTATATCCTGAGGGCACGGGTGATCGACGGCACGGGTGAGCAACTGTCGGCAGTGAGCTACCCCTTTCGCATCAAAAACCCGTGGTATAAAACATGGTGGGCTACCCTCCTCTACATCCTCCTGATCCTGCTGATAAGCGTTCTGCTGATTGGAAACCATGTGCGGCGCATCATTCGAAAGAAAAACCAGCTCTTCATCGAACAGGAGAACCGGCGACTGGCTCAGCTGGAGAAACAGGAGAAGGAGATTGCACGGCTGCGCAACGAAAAGCTGGAGGCGGAACTGACACACAAGAGCAAGGAGCTTGCCAGCGCCACCATGATGATCATCAACCATACTGAACTGCTGAAAAGCCTTCGCAGCACTATCCATTCACTTATTCTCAATGGCAAACTCAAACGGACAGAAGGAAACGAGTTGCTCTCCCTGGTCGAAAGGGATCTCTCTGAAGAGGATGAATGGAACCAGTTCCAGGAGAACTTCGACCTGATCCATGAGAATTTTTTCCGCAAGCTGAAAGAGCGATACCCCGCTCTTACCCCCTCCGATTTGAAACTATGTGCCCTATTGCGGCTCAACTACTCCTCCAAGGAGATTGGGCGAATGCTGAATATCTCCATCCGGGGTGTTGAGGCTGCACGCTACCGACTCCGGAAGAAACTGCCACTTTCTGAATCAGAGAATCTGGTGGAATTCATGATAAAATTCCAATAAAGGGATACTATACACTTATTATTTTCACATTAGCATCTATACTGAATTACTTTTATTTATATATAATATGTGTGGTAAAAAAGTATCCTTTAAAAATATGTTATACAACATGCAGTACCTTTCAAGAGGCGGGTAATTTTTTTTCGGCAGATTCATTTGTTTTCTTTGCTTTCCAAAGCTTTTATGAACAAAAAAATGATGAATCTATGAAATTGAAAATCGCAATTACTCTGCAACTGCTGTTGCTCTCCTTTCTGTTGTGGGCACAACAGGGTGTCTCCGTTACCGGAAAGGTGACAGAGGGAGCAACCGGTGACCCGGCAATCGGCGTCACGGTACTGGTGAAAGGCACGACAATCGGCACCGTGACCGATTACGACGGGAACTACGCCCTGGAAAATGTGCCATCCAACGCGACCATTCAGTACAGCTACATCGGCATGCTCTCCATTGAGGAGCCGCTCAACGGCCGCACGGTGATCAATGTGGTGATGAGCGAGGATGTACAGGCACTGGAAGAGGTGGTGGTGATCGGCTATGGCAGCGCCAAGAAGAGAGACCTCACCGGATCCATCGTCAGCGTCAGTGCCGATGAGATTGCCAACCGGCCCACAACCAACCTCCTCTCCTCCGTGCAGGGGAAGGTGGCCGGTGTACAGATCGTCAACAGCGGTCGTGCCGGCCAGGATCCCGAGGTGCGCATCCGCGGTACCAACTCCATCAACGGCTACTCCCCCTTGTATGTGGTGGATGGACTTTTCTCCGACAACATCAACTACCTGAACCCGGCCGATATTGAATCGATGGAGATCCTGAAAGACCCCTCCTCACTGGCAATTTTCGGTGTACGGGGTGCCAACGGGGTAATCATCGTCAACACGAAACGGGCCAAAAGAGGACAGACCGTGGTCAACTTCAACAGTTCACTCGGATTCAAGGAGGTGACCCACAAGATGCCAATGACCAATGCGGCACAGTTCCGCGAACTGTACGACGAACAGCGGGTCAACCAGGGACTGGCCAGCTTCGATTACACGGACTGGCAGGCCGACACCGATTGGCAGGATGTCATCTTCCAACAGGGATTTCTCACCAACAACAACATCAGCATCACCGGATCCGGAGAAAAGAACCGTTTCTACCTGGGTATCGGCTACACCGCGGAAGAGGGCAACATCAAGTACGAAGAATATTCACGGCTGACCCTCAACCTGAGTAGCGAATACAGCGTGAGTGAGGCGCTTCGCTTCGGCTATCAGGTGAATGCCTCCCGTACCAACCCCACGGACGCCAAGGGTGTGAGTGGTGCCATCCGGGCAGCACCCATTGCGCCGGTATACGATGCCAGCGGAGAGATGCTCCATACGCTGCCTGACTTTCAACGGGCACAGGTGTGGAACCCAATGATCGATGTGGAGGCGAGAGCCAACCACACCCTCGCACAAAATCATCGGGCAGCGGGTAACATCTACGGTGAGGTGGACTTCCTGAACCATTTCAGTTTCAAGAGCACCTTCTCGCTCGACTATGCGGTGAACGAGAGCCGTGGCCTCAGCCCCATCATCACCGTCTACAACCCCGACATCGGGGGTGCGGAGAACCTCACCACCAGCGAGTCGGTATCCCAGTCCAAATCGACCCGTACCGTGGCGCAGAGTGACTACATCCTCACCTACGACAACTCCTTTGGCAGCCACAACCTGACCGCCACCGCCGGTGTTACCACCAACTTCACCGAGTACTCTTCACTGGGTGCTACCCGCAGCCAGAACATCGAAGAGATCATCTTCTCGGTTCCGAGCCACGACACCGACAAGTGGTGGATCTCCTCCCTATCGAACAAATCGATGTCGAACAGCAGCAGCCAATACAAACGATTCACCATGTCCTACCTGCTGCGGGCACTCTACAACTACCAGAACCGATACCTCTTCAACGCCTCCTACCGGCGTGACGGAGCATCGGTCTTCCGCTCGGTGGGCAACACCTGGGACAACTTCTACTCCTTCGGTGCCGGATGGGTCGCCTCGGAAGAGGATTTCATGAAGGATCAATCGCTGATCGACTACCTGAAGTTCAAGGGATCATGGGGTGTACTGGGAAGCCAGAATACGGGGGGTTACAACTACCCCACCTATCCGCGGCTCGAGAGCTCCGGCAGCGCCGTCTTCGGCGACAACATCATCACCGGCTACTCGGTGCAGTACCTGCCGCAGGATCTCAACTGGGAGAAGACCTACGCCTGGGAGGCCGGCTTCGAGGTCAACCTGCTCGACAACCGCCTGCGGATTGAACCGGTCTATTACAATAAGACCACACGCGACATCATCGTGATGCTGGCCGGCTTCTCCGGTGCCAAGAACTCGCTGGAAAACCTGGGGGAAATCCGCAACAGGGGCCTGGAGCTCTCTGCCTCATGGAACGACCGGTTGGGCAACGATGGCCTCTCCTATTCACTGGCAGGTAACTTCACCACCATCGACAACAAGGTGCTCTCCCTCGGACGTGGCCCCGAGGATGCCATCTTTGCCGCCAACGGGATTGCCCGATCACTGGAAGGCTATCCCGTAGGACACTTCTTCGGGTATAAGGTAGCCGGTGTCTACCAGAACAGGGAGGATGTGAAGACCTACTATCCCAACAGGGTGGGCAGCGTGGCACCCGGCGATCTGAAGTTTGCAGATATCAATGGCGATGGGGAAATCACGCAGGAGGACCGCACCATGATCGGCAACCCGACACCCGATTTCACCTATGGACTCAGTCTCAGCCTCGATTACCGCAACTTCGACCTGGGTGTGGAGATGATGGGGGTCTATGGCAACGAGATCTACCGCACCTGGGACGATCCAACCTATGCACAGCTCAACTACCTGAGCAACCGCATGGACCGCTGGAACGGCGAAGGGACATCCAACTGGGAGCCGATCCTCAACCCTTCACGATCCATCAACCTGATCAACTCCAACTACTTCATCGAGGATGGCAGCTTCTTCCGTATCCGCAACGTGCAGCTGGGCTATACCTTTGAGACCGACTTCCTGCAAAGGATCTACCTCAGGTCGCTACGGCTCTTCGCCAATGTACAGAACCTGAAGACCTGGACCCGCAATACGGGTTACACCCCCGAGATCGGCGGCTCAGCCCTGGCTTTCGGCATCGACGGCGGCACCTATCCCATGCCGATGATATACACCTTTGGTCTGAACTTAACTTTTTAAACGGAAACCATTATGAAACTGAACAACATATATCTCTGGATCATTTTTGCAGCCCTTCTATCCCCGGCACTCACCGGATGTGCCGACCTGCTGGACCAGAAGCCACAGGGTGAGTGGGTGGAGGGTGATGAGGGGAGCGGCGGCTCCTTCCAGTCCGACGTCTTCACCCTTTATGCCCGGATACGGGGCTTCCATGTCACCTCCGGCACCACGGCGCTGGCCATTCACTCCTTCCGTTCCGAAGATGCGGAAAAGGGCAGTACTGCTTCCGACGGTGCCGCCCACGGCAGGATGTTCGACGACTTTGAGTATATTGCCACCAACGGGCTGATCGGCTCCTACTGGACCGCCAACTACGAGATCATCATCCTGGCCAACAAGATCCTCGACGACATCGCACAGAGCGAAGCCGACAAGGGTACCCTCTCGGAGGGTGACCTGATCAACCGATCAGAGGCCCATTTCTTCCGTGCGTTTGCCTTCTTCAACCTGGTACGTGCCTTCGGCGATGTACCCAAGATCGATTTCCGGATCGTGAATGCCGAGGAGGCCAATATCCCCAAGTCACCCGCCGCCGAGATCTATACCCTTATCGACGCGGACCTTACGGCTGCTGAAGCACATCTGCCGCAGGAATGGACTCCGGTCTATACCGGACGGCTCACCTGGGGTGCTGCACGGGCACTGCATGCACGCACCTATATGATGCGTGGCGATTGGAACAATATGTATGCTGCTGCACACGATGTAATGCTGTCGGGTCTCTATGACCTGAACACCCCCTACAACCAGATCTTCCGCGAGACCGGAGAGAACAGCAGTGAGTCGGTGTTTGAATTGCAGTGTACCGCTACCGCCTCCCAGCCCGGTTCGAACGACATAGGCAGCCAGTTTGCACAGGTACAGGGTGTCAGGGGTGCCGGCGAATGGAACCTCGGATGGGGTTGGCACACCCCCACAGAACTGATGGCAGGGGCATTTGAAGAGGGAGATCCCCGTAAGAATGAAACGCTGCTCTACTTCATCAAGACCGGAGGCGATCCTTCCTCCATCCCGACCAACCAGCCCTACGGCGAGAAACCGATCGCCAACGCCGATGTGATCAACAAATACTACAACAAGAAGGCCTACACCAACCCCAGTCTGCGGGCCACCTATAGCAAGGGGGGCTACTGGTACAACATCCGCATCATTCGCTATGCCGACGTGGTGCTGATGGCAGCTGAAGCTGCCAACGAGCTGGGACGTACCGCCGAGGCGGGCGATTATCTGGAGATGGTGAGGAGCCGTGCACGCGGAACAAATGCATCCATCCTGCCCAAGGTAACCACTGCCGACCAGACGGTGATGCGCGAAGCCATCCGCCACGAGCGCAGGGTAGAGCTGGGCATGGAGTTCGACCGCTTCTATGACCTGGTACGCTGGGGCATCGCCCGCGAGGTACTGCATGCCGCCGGCAAGACCGGCTATCAGGAAAAACATGCGCTACTACCCCTTCCCCAGAACGAGGTGGACAAGTCGAACGGCATACTGGTACAAAATCCCAACTATTAAACAACGATCGCTATGAAGAAAACAGCATATCTCCTTATCCTGATGATGACCGGGGTCATCTTCACCGCCTGTTTCCAGGACCTGGGACAAAACCCTCCGTTCGATTACCCTGAGCAGCCCACACCACCGCCCATCGGTGCCGACGGACAGATGTTCTACCTCTCTTTCGATGAGGACCTGGAGGATTACCAGAGTCTGATGGAGGCCGCCATGGTGGGAACCCCCACCTTTGCCAACGGCAAAAGTGGCAAGGCCTATGCCGGCGCCGCCAACAGCTACCTCACCTTCGATGTGGCCAACATGGCTGCACCCCTCGGCAGCTCCATGACCTTCACCTTCTGGTACAAGGTGAACGCCACCCCCGACCGGGCGGGCATCCTGACGATCGCCCCCCCGCATGAGGGCAAGCCGGCCAACGCACAGAACAACCGCACCGGCGGCATCCGCATCTTTCGCGAAAATGCAAATGGCAAGCAGCGCGTCAAAGCCAATATCGGCAACGGTACGGCCGATAGCTGGCTCGATGGAGCCCAGCTGGCTGACATCGATCCGACAGCAGCGAAATGGGTTCATATCGCACTGGTCCTCGCCCCGGACAAGGCCGCTTTCTACATGGACGGTACCGAGGTGAAGTCGATTCCCTTCACCGGCATCAGCTGGAACGGTTGTGACATCATGTCGATCGGCTCGGGAGCACCCCACTTCACAGAATGGGGCCACCTCTCCGACCAGAGCCTGATCGATGAGCTGCGCATCTATAACAAAGCATTGCCGGCATCGGAAATTCAAAGGCTGTCAAATCAATAAGCCGGGGGTCAGGCAAAAGA
>Ga0265294_10004433_pt1 | contig 17563 bp, 16 predicted proteins | sample MunlanPumphouse3_FD_192504 | JGI IMG/M metagenome (GOLD analysis project Ga0265294, IMG submission 192504) | Groundwater microbial communities from a municipal landfill in Southern Ontario, Canada - Pumphouse #3 | ecosystem: Environmental > Aquatic > Deep subsurface > Groundwater | place...
AGTTGTTTGTCCGGTTTTTACAGCATTAAATTCTGTTTATTCTGTTTTGGAGGATACGGATATAGGGCTGGGCGCGCAGAATTTATATTGGGAAAAAGAAGGTGCGTTTACGGGAGAGATCTCGCCCATTATGCTTAAAGATTCAGGGTGTGAGTATGTTATCATAGGCCATTCCGAACGTCGCAAATATTTTTCTGAAACAGACGAGATGGTTAACAAAAAAATTAAAGCTGCTCTCGAGATAGGCCTGACACCTATTGTTTGCGTTGGTGAGACGTTAGAAGAACGTGAAGCAGCTAAAGAGACAGCAGTGATAAACGCACAGCTTGAAGGTGCTTTTAACAATATTGATATTAATGATATGGGTAATGTTATTATTGCTTATGAGCCGGTATGGGCTATCGGGACGGGCAAAACTGCGACTCCTCAACAAGCTCAACAAATACATCAGTTTATAAGGCAATGGCTTACAGATAATAAAGATAATGAGGTATCTGCTGCTATACGTATATTATATGGCGGCAGTGTTAAACCGGAAAATATAAAAGAACTTATGGATAACGAAGACATTGACGGTGCTTTAGTCGGCGGAGCTTCATTAAAGGCTGAAACATTTGCTCAAATAGTTAAAAACGCAAAAGAGGTTATTTAATGTATAGTTTTGTATGGATATTACATGTATTAGTTGTTATCGGACTTGTAGCTGTAATACTTGTTCAGCGTGGCCGCAGCGGTGGGTTAGTCGAGGCCTTGGGCGGTATTGAATCTGTCTTTGGAACTAAGACCAACAATTTTTTTGTTAAGATGACAGTATTTCTCGCGATTTTGTTTTTTATGACCTCGGTTACATTAGCCTATTTATCTAAACAGCGCGGCAGGTCATTGATTAAAAATATTCCTCAGGCAGAAACAGGGCAAACCGCTTCTCAGGAAATTCCAGATAGTAAATGAGTGATTGCGGGCTAAAGCCTTTAGTTTTTTATATTGAGGATGTTGTAATGGCGTTCTGAGTATATTCCATTTAACAATATAAAGATTTAATTTTTTCATTTTGATATAGATTGAATAAGATAGATAAAAAATAGTAAACATTTTATATATACTTGTTATACTGAATAGTAGATATATTGACATTTATAATATAAAATGTTAAAGTAATATAGCTAATGAGATACATAATAGTACTTCTTTTAATGATATTTCCTTTTATAAGTTATGCTGATAATATTGATGTTGATTTAATGCAGCAGCAAGCAGAACTTTATCGTCAAAAGGGGTATGAGCTTCAGCAAAATGGTGATACGGAAAGTGCCATAGCTTATTTTTATAAAGCTGTTGAGATTTCTCCGGAATTTGTTGAAGCGATAAACGATCTCGGTGTTGCATATGAGACAACCGGGGATATAATACATGCTGTTAAAATGTACGATAGGGCTATAACCATAGAGCCCTCATATTTGCCGGCATATACGAATTTAGCTTTTTTATATGAAAAGCAGGGCGATATAACTAATGCTGTTTATTATTGGAAAAAGAGATATGACTTAGGGACTGAAGGAGAGTATTGGTGGGAAGTAGCTAAACAGCATTTAATGAAGATAGGTAATTATCCGGAAATCCGTAGAAGATTGCTTGAGAAACAGGCTGCGATTATTTCGCAGGACATTGCAGATAAAAAATGCCAGGAACGTATGGTTTTGAATGAAGAAGCGCGTTTAAAATATGATTCTGGTCTGGCTTATTTTAAAAAAGGCGATGCGGATTCGGCATCACATGAATTTGCTGCTGCACTTGCGGTTAATCCGCCTGATATAATGCTTCGTGAAGAAATTTCACAATATTATAAAAAGGCAGAAATGCTAAAGGCAAAAAAAATAGCAATTCAGACGACTCAGGATGCGTTGGCTAAGATAGAAAAAGAAGAATATATTGGAGCGGGAGAAGATTTAAAAAGCGCTCTTTCTACTGTTTTTAATATTTCCAAAAAATAAAACCAGCCATTACATAAAACACAAAGAGCTGGATATGGTGTAGTATAGTTATAGTGCGTATCAATTTATAATTCCTCATAATTTTGGGCTATGGACGAACCGGATAAAACTTTATATCTTGTTGATGGAACAGGGATATGTTACAGAGCATATTATGCTTTTAATTTAACTACGTCCCTTGGCGTGCCTACAGGTGCGGTTTATGGGTTTTATAAAACTTTACTAAAGTTATATAAAATGTTTAATCCGCGGTATGTAAGCATTTGTTTTGACGTTGCCCGTCAAAATATCAGACATGAACAGTATGCTGAATATAAAGCACATCGGCCGCCCACACCTGATGATTTGGTAAGTCAGATAAACGCTATAAGAAAAATGACAGAATATTTAGGGCTCAATATATCCGAACAAGAAGGTTATGAAGCGGATGATGTTATAGCTACTTTAACGCGGTACGGGGTAAGTAAAGGGATGAAAATTGTTATAGTAACTTCAGATAAGGATATGTTTCAGTTATTAGAAGATGATAAAGTCACGGTATATGACCCGGGTAAAGATAAAATGATAAATACAAATACTTTTTTGAAAGATTTCGGATTTGCTTCTACATATATGATAGATTATTTGTCTTTAGTCGGGGATGCCAGTGATAATGTGCCCGGTGCTGAAGGTATCGGTAAGGTTACAGGCACCAAACTTATTTCCGAATATCATGATATTGAAAATATATATAAAAACATTGATAGCATAAAGGGTAAGCTTAAAGATAAGCTCATTTCCTCTAAAGAAAATGTATTTTTAAGTAAAGAACTTGTTAAGTTATACGATGTTCCGCTTCATTGTAAACTGAATGAATTTGAAACGAAACAGCCGAACAATGAAGCATTATATTCTTTTTTTTCCGAAATGGAATTTAAACAATTTCTTCAGGATATTCAATTATCGGAGACCGGGGCTCATATTACAGAGGCTTTGCGGGGTATCCCGGAAAGTTTTTTATCTAAGGGCGGCAATGCTTTTTTTTATTCTGCTGAAGATAAAGTGTATATTTATGATGAGGTGCATGACGAGTTGCTTTACGAAGATAAAGAAAATTTTGCAAAAATACTTAACAGTTTCGATTCTAAAAAAATAATTACTTTTGATATACAAAGTATGCCGGACGATATAGTAAATATTTTGAGAGGCAAAGATTGTTTTGATATAAAAATAGCCGCTTATTTGGCTGATTCGGGGTTGGTTAATTATCAGATAGAGACTTTATCGGTGCGCTTTTTATCGGAACATTTACCCGGGAACGATTTTATTGCAAAGGCCAGATATGTTTATTTGCTTTATCAAAAGCTTAAAAATGTACTTAAGGAAGATAAAACAGAAAAATTATTTTATGATATAGAGATGCCGTTACTTTTTATATTGCATGACATGAAAAAAGCCGGGGTATACTTTGATCTTAAAAAAGCCAAAAAAATAGAAAAAAAGGTAGCCGAAGAAATGGATGGCATACGTAAGGAGATATTTGATGAAGCGGGCGAGGAGTTTAATTTGAATTCGCCAAGCCAGATAGGGCATATATTATTTGAAAAACTAAAATTACCGGTAATAAAAAAGAATAAAACCGGGTTTTCTACCGGCGAGGAAGTTCTTGAAAAACTTTCTAAAGATTTTAAAATTGCCGGACATATATTGGAATACAGAAAGTTGAATAAATTAAGCGGTACGTATATAACTCCGTTAGAGGTCGCGGCTGCAAGCGACGGCTATATACATGCTAATTTTAATCAAACGGTTACTCAGACCGGCAGATTATCATCATCTTCTCCGAATCTTCAAAGCATACCCGCAAAAGGAAAATTTTCTGATATTTTGCGTTCGGTTTTTAAGAGTTCCTTTTCGGACGGAAGTTTGCTGGCCTGTGATTATTCTCAGATAGAGCTTGTCATAATGGCTCATTTTTCAGGTGAGAAGAATCTATTAAAAGCATTTTCAACCGGCGAAGATGTCCATACCTATACAGCTGCCTTGTTGTTTGATATAAAAAAAGATGAAGTTACTCCTGCCCAGCGTGCTGTGGCCAAGCGTGTTAATTTTGGTGTACTTTATGGTATGGGGCAATATGGGCTTGCGCGTGAACTTGACATATCGCCGTTTCAAGCCCAGCAGTTTATTGATAATTATTTTTTGAGATATTCTGATGTTGAAAAATATCTGCGAAAAGTAGAAGAAACGGCACAGAAAAACGGATATATAACTACTATATTGGGTCGCAGGCGTTATTTTCCTGATTTTAAAAATACTAACAAGAATCTCATAGATTTTGCTAAACGCCAAGCCGTAAACACACCCATACAAGGTTCATGCGCGGATATCATAAAACAAGCGATGGTTAATATAGCTTCTGAGTTTGATAGGCGTAAGCTTAAAGCTAGGCTGATAATGCAAATACATGATGAACTTATCTTCGATGTACCTAAAAATGAGCTTAAAGAGGTAAAGTCAATAGCTAAAAAATGCATGGAAACAGCTGTTAAACTTAATATACCTATAAAAGTTAAGATAAAAGAAGGCCCTGACTGGGGCTCAATGAAAGAGGTTTCAGATGCCGGTTAAAAAGCATTCAATAGTTTTTTGTTCTTCCGAGATTTTTCCGTTTGTTAAGACAGGAGGCTTAGCTGATGTCAGCGGGGCTTTGCCTGTTGCTTTAGCCGGGCACGGCTGCAGTGTTAAAGTCTTTATGCCTTTTTATAAAGGTATAGAAAAATTTGGTGTTGGGAGTAACGGGTATCTGAAAAAAGACGGAGTAGAATATTTTTTTATAAAAAATAAAGAATATTTCTTACGTGATGGTTTATATGGTAATAAAAGCGGGGATTTTAAAGATAATGCTGAAAGATTTAGTTATTTTTCAAGCAAGGTTTTAGAGACCTTAAAAGAAAAAAATATTTCTCCCGATATAATACATTTAAATGATTGGCAGACAGCTCTTATTAGCGTATATCTTAAAACAAAATATATAGATGATCCGTTATTCCTAAAAACAAAAACTTTGCTTACTATACATAATTTGGCATATCAGGGTTTATTTGAAAAAAAAGAATTTTCGAAACTAGGATTACCTTCGGAGGTTTTGAATAAAGGTTACATGGAATTTTACGGTAAGATCAATTTTCTTAAAGCGGGAATATATTATAGCAATATTATAAATACTGTAAGTCCTAATTATGCTGTCCAGATTCAGACAAAAAAATACGGGTGCGGATTAGAAGGCGTTATATGCGAAAGGAAAAAGGATCTTTATGGTATTTTGAATGCTATTGATTATTCCGTATGGGCGCCGTCTTGCGATGCGCTGTTAGACTATAAATATGATAATAAAAATGTTTCAGCGCAAAAACCCCAAAATAAAATTGTTTTACAAAAAATTTTCAATTTACCGATAAAAGAAGACGCCTTGTTGATCGGTATGGTAACACGGATAACGGAGCAGAAAGGATTTGATATTTTATTAAAAAAGATCAACGATATACTCAAAATCAGCCAGCTTATAATCTTAGGCGTAGGCGATGAATCTTATCAAAAACAACTTGAGCTAATAGCTCAAAATAATGATAATCTAGGGCTGATGTTTAAGTTTGATGAAAATGCCGCGCATAAGATATATGCCGGCAGCGATTGTTTTCTTATCCCGTCGCGTTTTGAGCCGTGCGGACTGTCACAGCTTATAAGTTATAAATATGGCACATTACCTATTGCGCATGCCACAGGCGGTTTAAAAGATACTGTTGTTGATGTTTCAGCCGGTGGTTGTGGTTTTGTCTTTAACGAATATTCTTCAAAAAGCCTTAACGAAGCAGTTTGTCATGCTGTAACTGTCTATAAAAATAGAAAAAAATGGGCAGAAATTGTAAATAAAGCAATGCGTTATGATTTTTCATGGGATAAAACGGCATTGGAATACATAAAATTATATGATACATAAAGGGTTTACGGAATGCTAGTGGGATTAACAGGGATAGTGTCGTCTGGAAAAAGCACAGTCGCTTCCATGATGGCTAAAAAAGGCGCTGTTGTCTATAGCGCGGATCAGATCGTTGAAAGTTTATATCTAAACAAAAAAAGCGAAGTATATAAAAGGGTTAAAAAAACTTTTCCCGGCGCTTTTGTTGATGGTTTTTTGCTAAAAGAGAAATTAGCGCATATAGTTTTTAATGATGAAAATGCTTTATTACAATTAGAAAGAATAGTTCATCCCTGTGTAATAAAACAAATAAAAAAAATATCTTTAAACAAAAAAGCCGTAATTGTTTTTGAGGTGCCGTTGTTATTTGAAAAAAAATTAGAAGATTTATTCGACACAATAGTCTTTGTGTATATAGACAGGGAAAAGGCTATAGCCAGATCCGTAAAAAGATTTAAGTGCAGTAAACATGAGCTAAAGCAAAGGATAAGGAGGTTTTTGCCGGTATATGAAAGAATGAAAAAATCGGATTATATAATAAAAAATATCAGGTGCCGCAGATATTTATCGGATCAGGTAAATAAAGTATGGCAGAAAATAAATAGTAAAAACGAAAAATAAAGAATTTAGGAGGTTTTATGGGAAAACAAATGGATATTGCGATTTTAAAAGAGATGAAAATGTCAGAGCTGACACAAATGGCTAAAGATATGAAGATTAACGGTATAGGCGGTTTGAAAAAACAAGACCTGATCTTCCATATATTTCAAGCTAAAGCGGAAAAAGAAGGTCTTATGTTCGGCAGCGGAGTAATTGAGGTGCTTTCCGAAGGGTTTGGCTTTTTGCGGTCTCCGAACTATAATTATTTGCCTTCACCTGATGATATTTATGTATCTCCGTCACAGATACGTAAATTTTCATTGAAGACAGGCGATACTGTCAGCGGGCAAATACGCCCGCCGAAAGATAATGAAAGATATTTCGCGTTGCTTAAAGTTGAAGCGGTAAATTTTGAAAACCCGGAGGTTGTAAGGACGCGTGTATTATTTGATAATCTTACGCCGATTTACCCTAAAGACAGGTTTATCCTTGAGACGACTTCTGAGGAGATATCAACGCGCATAATGGATCTGCTATGTCCTATAGGCAAGGGGCAGCGCGGTACTATAGTCGCGCCGCCTTATAGCGGCAAGACTGTGTTATTGCAGAAATTAGCTAACGCTATTACCGCCAATAATCCTGATGTTGTCTTGATAGTTCTGCTTATAGATGAGCGTCCGGAAGAAGTAACAGAAATGAAAGCTATGGTAAAAGGTGAAGTTATAAGCTCGACATTTGATGAGCCGGCGCAACGGCATGTTCAGGTTGCCGAGATAGTAATTGAAAAAGCGCGTCGTATGGTGGAGCAGAAAAAGGATGTTGTAATACTTTTGGACAGTATAACACGGCTTGCCCGTGCTTATAATATAGTAGAACCGCATTCAGGGCGTATCCTCTCGGGTGGTATCGACTCTAACGCTTTACACAAGCCAAAACGCTTCTTTGGTGCTGCCAGGGCTATAGAAGAAGGCGGGTCATTAACCATAATGGCAACAGCGCTTGTCGATACAGGTTCGCGTATGGATGACGTTATTTTCGAGGAATTTAAGGGTACAGGTAATATGGAAATTACACTTGACAGATCGCTTTTTCAAAGGAGAATATATCCTTCAATTGATATTAAGCGCTCAAATACCCGTAGAGAGGAGTTTTTGGTCAATCCTGACGAAATGCAGAGAATATGGGTTTTACGTAAGGCGCTTAGCGAATTAAGTTCTGCCGAGGCTTTGGAGCTTTTGATAAGTAAGCTTAAAAAGACAAAAAATAACATAGAATTCTTATTATCGCTTAATAAATAACGTAGCCGGAAATTTATGTATAAATATATGGGCCGATCCCGGGAAACGAAGTGAATCGGGAAGAGGAGCAACTAAATATATAACATTTTAAATGGAGGAGAACGAAAATGAAAAAGACAGGACATCCAAAATATGAAGAAGCAACTATAATGTGTGCGTGCGGTAATGTTATACATACACGTGCGACAAAACAAAGCATTAATGTTGAAATTTGTTCGGCGTGTCATCCTTTTTTCAGCGGTAAGCAGAAATTTGTGGATTCAGAAGGACGTGTCGACAAATTTGTGAAGAAATACGGGAAGAAGAAATAAAATAATCGCAAATGATAAATTTCGATAAGTTAAGAGAAGAATATAAAGAGCTATCTTTAAAGCTTTCCAATCCCGATATTTTTTCTGACAGGCCTCAATATGTTATGCTTTCCAAAAGGTTCGCGTTTCTTGAGAAAATCTTAACATTGATTGACCAAAGAGACAAATATCTAAAAGATAAAAGCCAATCGATAGAGCTTTTAAAAAATCCGCACGAAGACGAAGAGCTTAAAGTTATGGCTCGGCAGGAAATAGAAACTCTGACACAGGCGTTGGAACAGATAGAAGAGGACATAGAAAATAAAGTATTCTCTGCCAGCGAGCCGGATCGTGATGTCATAATCGAAATGCGCGCGGCGGCCGGTGGAGAAGAATCTGCCTTGTTTGCGGGGACATTATTTGAAATGTATTCTAAATTTGCTGAGGCTAAAGGTTGGAAGATAGAAGTCTTAAATTCTCATTCTACAGAGATCGGCGGTTTCAAAGAGCTTATTTTTTCGGTTAAAGGTGACGGTGTCTTTACACAATTACGGTATGAAAGCGGTGTACATCGTGTACAGCGTGTACCGGCTACCGAATCCGGTGGGCGTATACATACGTCAACTGTTACTGTTGCGGTTTTAATGGAACCTGACGAAGTCGACCTTAAAATTAACCCGGATGATTTAAAAATAGATACATATCGTTCTTCAGGCGCGGGCGGACAGCATGTTAATACAACAGATTCTGCGGTACGCATAACACATATACCTACAAATACTGTGGTTGCATGCCAGGATGAACGCTCGCAGATAAAGAATCGTGAAAAAGCTATGCGTGTGCTGAAAGCGCGTATTTTAGAAAAAGTCCAAACGGAAGAAAACACTAAAGTTGTAGAACTTCGCCGGGTACAGATAGGTACGGGCGAGCGTAGTGAGAAAATCAGAACATACAATTATCCGGAACGGAGAGTGACAGACCATAGAATAAATCTTACATTATACCGGTTGGAAGAGATTATCGGCGGAGATTTAGACGAAATAATCAAGGCTTTAATAAAAGCTGACAGAGAAAAACAATATGAATCTCAAGGATTGGTATAATAACACAAAAGATATATTTTTGCCGCGCGATATGAACTTTCTTATCAAAGAAACTTTTGGCGAGGTTATTAATATCTGTGATTCTGACATAAATATTCCTGCCGAAAAATTGAATTTCCTGGATAAAGCAAAACATGAATACTTATCCGGTAAACCATTAGCATACAGCCTGGGTAAAGAAGAATTTTACGGACATACTTTTAATGTCAATCAAGATGTATTAATTCCTCGTGTCGAAACTGAAATAATAACAGAGAAAACTTTGGAATATATAAAAAAATATAAAATAATCAATGTCTTGGATCTTTGCTGCGGCAGCGGGGTTATAGGGCTTACATTGAAGCGGTTGGTCCCGGGTCTAAATATCGTTTGCTCAGATATCTCCGAGGAAGCGCTGGACGTAGCAAAAAAGAACGCGTTAAAAGATAATCTTAAGATTAGGTTTTATCAAAGCGATATTTTTGCAGGTTTAAATGACAATGAATATCAACTAATAGTTACGAATCCGCCGTATGTCGAATCTTCGCAGATAGAAGGTTCTTTAACGCATGAGCCGTTTTTGGCGTTAGACGGAGGCATTACGGGCTTTGATTTATTAGATAAGATATTTTCAGAGGCCGGCAAATACTTAACTGATAAGGGTTTTTTGATTTTTGAAATGGGCTATAACCAGAAAGATGTCGCAAAAGAAAAAATTGAAAAATACGGCTATAAAGTAGTAGAATGGATAAAAGATTATTCGGATAATTGGCGCGGCGGAGTTTTATTAAAATCGAAATAAATTATGGATAAATTTATAGTATATAATTCAAAACTTAAGGGTGATGTGACTATAAGCGGTGCAAAAAATGCTGCTTTACCGATTTTATCTGCTACTTTACTAACAGATAAATTATGTGTTTTAAAAAACGTTCCGGATCTTTTGGATATACGTACAATGCTTAAGATCTTGCAGACACTAGGCAAAGAAATATCGTTCAAGCAGGGCACAGTCGTAATTAAAAGTACGGGCAAAAGAGAAAAATATACCGCACCGTACAGTTTGGTTCGCACAATGCGCGCTTCCTTTTGTTGTTTGGGCCCGTTATTGGCAAAAAATAGAAAAGCCAAAGTAGCCTTGCCCGGAGGTTGTGTTATCGGCCCGCGTCCGGTAGATCTGCACATTAAAGGATTAATGAAATTAGGTGCTGATATAAAAATAAATAAAGGTTATTGTATTGCTTCGGCTAAAAGACTTAAAGGAGCGCATATTTATCTTGGCGGTCAATTCGGGTCCTCTGTTTTGGCTACAGCTAATGTCATGATGGCAGCGGTTTTATCAAAAGGTATCACTATAATTGAACATGCTGCTTGTGAACCTGAGATAATAGCTCTTGGTATAGCTTTGAAAAAAATGGGTGCAAATATTGAAGGTGAAGGTACACCTATTATTACGATTAACGGAGTTGACTGTCTTAACGGTTTAGATGAGACGGTTATACCTGATAGGATAGAGGCGGCTACTTTTCTTGCCGCGGCACTTGTCACGCGATCTGATATTACAATAAAAAAAGTTAATTTCAAACATTTAACGGCTGTTTTGGAAGCGATGGAGAATATGGGTGCTGTGTTTAATATAAAAGAAGACAGTATCGGAATAAAGTCACCTAAGGTTATAACACCTGTAAGTGTAACGACCTTGCCGTATCCCGGCTTTCCTACGGATGTGCAGGCGCAGCTTATGAGTTGTTTATGTTTTGCTAAAGGTATATCTATGATAACCGAGAAAATATATCCTGACAGGTTTATGCATATAGCAGAACTTAATCGTATGGGGGCGGGGATTCAAAGAAGCGGTCCATATGCCATAATAGAAGGCCGACGGAGATTGTTCGGCGCGGAAGTGATGGCATCTGATTTACGAGCTTCAGCCGCGCTTGTTATTGCGGGCCTTGCGGCAGAAGATAAAACAGAAATCCTTAGAGTTTATCATATAGACCGCGGTTATGAGTATATAGAAACTAAACTCAGGCACTTGGGTGCTAAGGTCAAAAGAGTAAAACAGAAATAACGAAGGTCTGGAATGCATAAAATATTAAATTTAATTTTGGAAAAGAAAAAACAAGAAGTTAAAGTTTTACAAGGCAATAAAGATGCCTTACGTTCTCTTGCCGCTAAAGCTCCGGCGCCGTTATCTTTTAAGAAAGCCGTAAATATAGAGAATAAAATATCATTTATAGGTAAAATAAAGCAAGGTTCACCCTTTGCTGGTATATTGAGGCCTGATTTTTCACATTTAGCTTTAGCCAGATTATATACTAATTGCGGAGCGAGTGCCATTTCTGTAGCAACAGAACAGGAATTTTATTTAGGTAAACTTAAATATATTGAAGATATAAAAAAAGAAATAAAAATACCGGTATTAAGAAAAGATTTTATTATAGACGAATCGCAAATCTTAGAGTCACGCGCGGCAGGAGCTGATGCTGTAACACTTATAATGTCTATAATCGACGAATCCCGGATAAAAGAGCTTTTAGAGTTTTGCCGTAGTATGAATATGGATGCTATTGTGGAAGTCCATACAGAAAAAGAATTAAAAAAAGTTTTAAAGAGCGGAGCAGATATAATCTGTGTTAATAATAGAAATTTTCATACATTTAAAATAGATACAAGCAAGACTATAAAATTAGCTCCGTTCATTCCGCAAGGAGTTACTTTGATAAGCGAAAGCGGTATCGCGGAAGCTAAAGAAATACTTTTATTCAAAGGTGCCGGAGTAAAAGCAGTCATGGTTGGAGAAGCTATTTTGAAAGCGGAGAATATGGAAGAGAAAATAAAAGAGCTAAATTTAAAATCTTAAGAACACTATTTAAAAAAGGCGTATATGACTAAAAAAACATTGAAAAATAACGACGAAATCAAAAATAAGGCATTAGGGCTAATGGAGTTGACCTTGGATAAAAAAGCGATAGATCCGGTAGCCATACATGTGACAGAATCCTGTAATTTTTGTCATTATTTCATTGTTTGTTCGGCGGAGTCTCCGGCACAGGTAAGAGCGATATATGAATATGTAGCTGATAAAAGTAAAAAATTAAAACTTCAGGTATCGAATAAACAAATAGATAAACTAAACACCTGGGGTATAGTAGATTTCTTCGATATAATCCTGCATGTCTTTGATGAACAATCACGAACTTTTTACGGGTTAGAAAATTTATGGGAAGACGATGATGCGTCTAATGTGATAACCGTATAAAAATATTTTTCACACCTTAAAAAATTTACATCGAAATTCTCTCCGAAGTATCTTTAAAAAAATTTTTGAAAAATACATAAAAGTTATTGAAAAACTTTTTTTTGTTTGCTAGAATTAAAGTGTAAATAAAATCCGGCTGGGGGTCGGAAAAAAAGGAGGTGTCAAGATGGCGGTAAAGAAGAAAGTTGCAAAGAAAAAAGTTGCTAAGAAGAAACCAGCAGCTAAGAAAGTTGCAAAGAAAAAAGTTGCTAAGAAGAAACCGGCAGCTAAAAAAGTTGTGAAGAAAAAAGCAACTAAGAAAGTTGCTAAGAAGAAACCAGCAGCTAAGAAAGTTGCAAAGAAAAAACCTGCTAAGAAAAAGAAATAGTTTCGATAGTCGTTAATATAGCAAAAGTTCCCCGCTCCGAGTAATTGGAGCGGGGTTTTTATTTGTAAAGAAAACAAAAATAACCATATAATTTAAGACAAATATAACCAAGAGATCTTTGGGCTGTTTAATTGTATGTAATAATTAGTCTAAAAGGCTTTGATTTATGGTATTTTCACGCTTTTTAGGCAATTTTAAAGATAGATTTTTATTATATATATGATATAATTTTTTTATTTCTTACCTTAATATATACGGAAAAAATGTTTACCGGTATAATAAAAGAAATAGGAACGATTAGCGTTTTACGAAAGGGTTCGGGATTGACAGTGGTGGGCATCACTGCGCCGGCTATATTTAACGATGCCGCTGTCTCAGACAGTATAGCTTTAAACGGTGTATGCCTGACCGTTACTAGGAAAGACAGGCGCCTGCTTTTTTTTGATATTGTAAACCCGACTCTTAAAGATACGAATTTAAGCAAGCTTACGATAGGCAGCCGTATCAATTGCGAAACGGCTCTTGCCGTTGGAGACAAACTTGGCGGTCATTTTGTTTTGGGTCATTGCGATGCGTTAGGTCGTGTAAAACGTAAGCTAAAGAAAAAAAGTTATTACGAGATAGAAATATCCTTTTTGCCTAAAGCGAAAAAGTATATAATAGAAAAAGGCTCGATAGCCGTTAATGGTGTTTCGTTGACAATAAAAAAAGTTTTCCCGGGAAGTTTTACGGTAGATGTCATACCGTTTACTTATGAGCATACTACATTTAATAAGTTGCGCATAGGTGAAGTCGTCAACATGGAATGTGACTATCTTTTAAAAGCTAAAGGATAAATTTCGGGGCGTGGCTCAGTTTGGCTAGAGCGCTGCGTTCGGGACGCAGAGGTCGGTGGTTCAAGTCCACTCGCCCCGATATTATAAAAATTATGGATAATTATCTTGGAATTGACTGGGGCGGTACTAATATTGATATAGGTGTTGTTAACTCATCAGGGAGCCTTATCGCGCGGTCTGTATATCCTACGTCTTCTAATAATACAAAAGAAAAGTTTTTGGAACTTTTGAAAAATGTATTAGCCTTGTATTCTAAATATAATATCAAGGCGATAGGTATAGGCGCGCCGGGCTTGATCGACATTAAAAACGGCAAAATATTTGATCTGCCTAACGTTCCCGGCTGGAAGAATTACCCTATTTCTAAAGAGTTCGGCAGAAGCTTAAAGAAGAAAGTTTTTATAAACAATGATGCTAATGTTTTTACTTTAGCAGAATGCAAGGTAGGCCTGGGCGGGCATGTGAAAAATGCTCTTTTTTTCACGTTAGGAACAGGCCTGGGCAGCGGTGTAGTCATAAATGGAGAGTTACTCTATGCCAGGACAAGCGCGGCGGAGCTTGCTCATATTCCCATAACAGTTAATGGCCAAAAATGCGGCTGCGGTTCTAACGGCTGTATAGAGACGTATTTGGGTAACGCTTATTTGATAAGAAATTATAAAAAAAAAACCGGTATAAAAAAAGAAATTACGGTAAAAGAACTTTATGAGCGCGCCTTATTAGGAGAGAAAGCCGCATTATCGGTTTGGGAAGAATTCTCTTTTTATTTCGGCAGATTTTTGGCCGGTATGGTAAATTTGTTCAATCCGGAAGTAATAATTTTAGGCGGCGGTGTGAGCGGCGCGTATAACCTGTTTAAGCCTATGGTTTTAGCGCATATAAAACGTTATGCCATGGCTCCTTTGTCAAAAGGTTTAAAAATAAAAAAAGCAAAAATAAAACACGCGGGTATTATCGGCGCGGCTTTATGGGCGGCGTCTAATTGCGCGGCATGATGACGGATATACTTTTTTATAAAGGTATATAGTGATGTAGTAATAAATAGTTTTATATGCCGGGAGGGAAGAATGTTTAAGCGCTATATTATGAAAACGGACTATACTAGGATAAAGATTTTTGTATTTTTTTTACTAAGTTTAATTTTTATTTTTTCTGCCATGGCGCAGGAAAAAGATCTTCCAGTAGATATAGAAGCTGACACTATCAGCTTTGATCATGCAAAAAAACAAATAGTAGCAACAGGTAATGTAATAATATCCCAAAATGAACTTTCGCTTCATTGTCAGGAGGCAATATATGACAGTGCGGCTAATAAAGCCTACATCGAAGGCGATGTCGAAGTACATCGCGGTGAGGATGTTTCTTACGGTAAGAATGTTGTTTATGATTTTTCTAAAAAAGCGGCTGTTGTTACTGATACGCGGGTTTATGCTAGTCCTTTCTTCGGTAAAGCAGATGAAGTCCAAACAGGTGATGACGGGTCAATAGTTCTGCACAAAGGTTATGTTACGACATGTGATTTGGACGAACCCCATTATAAGCTTGAAGCTAAAAAAATAACCATATACCCCGGCGACAGGATAAAGGCCAGAGGCATGGTCATGAAAGTCGGTAAAGTCCCGGTTTTTTATTTTCCTTATATTTCTATACCGATAAACGGTGATGAATTTCCGTTTTCACCTTCTTTCGGAAAAGACGGAGAGCTGGGTTATTATGTGCTGACACGCTGGCGTTATATTCTGGACGATAATCTTAAGGGCGCGGTAGATTTGGATTATTATGAAAAAAGAGGTTGGGGCTTAGGGCTGACTCATCAGGCAAAAACCAAAAAATACGGTAACGCTTTATTTAAGTATTATACAATAAAAGATAATCTTTATTCTACAGATAACAGAAGTGAATTGTATGATGAATATCCTGAAAGAGCCGGCATAGCCGAAAAATATTTAGACGACGATAGATATAAAGCCCAACTTTTTTACGATTTTAAACCTATGCCGAACCTTACAATAAAGGCTGAGATAAATAAATTTTCCGACAAATATTTCATGAAAGACTTCTTTTATGACGAATATGAAAAACAGAACCATCCGTTAAGTTATATGCTAATGGATTATTCTTTTCCGAACTCTTCGTTGTCGTTATTTACCCAGAAACGCCTTAACAATTTTTATACTGAGACCGAATATCTTCCTCAACTTGAATATAATATGTACAAACACAACATAGGCAGCAGTAAATTTTATTTTGAATCAAAAGAAAAAGCTGGATATTTACAGTACAAACCGGAAGTTCCGGCCGAAGACAGCTCGGTTTTTAGGTTCTATACACATAACAAAATAAGTTATTCCGACAGGTTTGGATTCCTAAGTATTACTCCGTATGTAGCGATGTATAATATTTACTATTCACAAAATAAATATTCACAGGAAAATGTCTTGCGCACTATACCCGAGGCAGGTATAACCTTGAGCACCAAGTTTTATAAATATTTTGATTTGCCGGTAAATTTCTGCGGTGAAACGATAAATGAGTTTAGACATATTCTTACTCCGGAGATCAGCTATTCATATATGCATGACCCTACAGTTTCAGATAACAATCTTATTGAATTTGACGATGACGACACCTTTGAAAGATCCGAAAAAATAATATTTAAACTGAAAAACAAAATACAGGCTAAAAACGACGAACGGGTATGGGATTTTATATATTTCAGCCCTGCTTTGGAATACAACATTGATAATGAAGCTAAAGGCAGCTATTTTGATAAACTTACTACGGAATTTGAATTTTATCCTACACCGAACATATCCGTTACAACGGATACGGAGTATAGTATTGTAGATGAAGAATTCGTGACGATAGACGCGGACGCGACATACTCTAAAAAGAAAAAAATGATGGTAGGCGGTGAAGAGACAGAGAAAGAGCTCTATGCCGTTTCTTTAGGCCAGCGTTACGTACGTAACGAAAATACCGAAGGTACAGCGCATTTCCGCTATCAGATGACGCCGAAGATACAATTTCAGAACTATATGCGCTATGATTTTGAGGAAAACCATTTTGAGCGTCAGGAATATGTATTTCGTACCGATATGCATTGCTGGTGGCTGGATCTTGGTATTAACGTTGACCGTCCGGATTCAGGCGGCAGAGACTTAACATTTTTTTTCATGTTTACGCTTAAAGAATATCCCAGAATGCACATGGGCTTTGACCATACATTTGAAGGCGGCAGAAGTGAGTATTAAGAGTAAAACCGCAAAAAACATCTGTGTTATAGGTGCCGGCCATGTCGGGCTTGTTGCTGCGGCTTGTTTTGCTCATCTTGGGCATAAAGTCATATGTGTGGATAATAACAAAAAGAGAATAAACGGGTTAAAAAAAGGAATTATGCCTTTTTATGAGCCCGGTCTTGAAAAATTAGTTATAAACGGCTGTAAAAAAGAAAAATTGTCTTTTTCTTTTTCTATTTCCGGTTCTGTGAAATGCTCCGATCTGATTTTCATAGCTGTAGGTACCCCCCCTATGCCTGATGGTTCGGTAGATTTAATTGCAGTCGAAAATGTTGTTAAAATAATTGCCAATAATTTAAATGATTATAAGCTTATAGTAAGTAAGTCAACTGTGCCGGTAAACACAGGTAAGAGACTTTTAAAGATAATAGAAAACAATAAGAAAGGTAAAAATTCTTTTGATGTCGCGTCAAATCCTGAGTTTTTACGTGAAGGTAAGGCTATTTTTGATTTCTTTCATCCGGACAGATTGATATTCGGTGTTGGTTCGCAAAAAGCCGCTAATTTGCTTCACGAAGTTTATAGTAAGATAAAGACAGAAAAAATAGTTACCGACATAAATACCGCGGAGATGATAAAA
>Ga0265294_10004434_pt1 | contig 17562 bp, 20 predicted proteins | sample MunlanPumphouse3_FD_192504 | JGI IMG/M metagenome (GOLD analysis project Ga0265294, IMG submission 192504) | Groundwater microbial communities from a municipal landfill in Southern Ontario, Canada - Pumphouse #3 | ecosystem: Environmental > Aquatic > Deep subsurface > Groundwater | place...
CTGTAAGGTCTGCGGCGGCATGGTTCCGAAGGCAGGCGATGTCCGCCAGATAACGGTGGATGGTAAAATGGTCGGTATCAACGGGCTTGATCATATCCTGATGCAGGTCAAAGAGCTGAATTTGTCTGGGCCAACGCAGGTAAAAGAGGCACTTTTAACGGCAGTGAAAGTAGCAAATTATATCCCGACAAAGAAGGCCGCGGCATATGAGGATGCGTTGTACAGCGAATATTTGAGTTATATTACATCAAAGAAGTGACCTCTTTTGAGAGCATGTCTGCTTTGAACCGGTGGGTGATGGGGTAACTCACCGTATTCCCCTTTTTATTCACGTGGATCGGTTCCCATTTCACTCTCCGGAAAAAATTTTCAGCCCGAAGATACCTGAAATTACCAGCAGAAGGCAGAGTATCCGCAGAATTTCCCGTGACTCTCCGAAGACAAGGATGCCTATGATGACCGTCCCCACTGCACCAATGCCGGTCCAGATGGCATAGGCGGTGCCGATGGGCAGTGTCTCAAGTGATTTTGAGAGAAAAAAGAAACTGCCTCCCATCAGGGCGATGGTGAAAACAGACGGGATCAGTTGGGTGAAGCCTTCGGTATATTTGAGGCCGACTGCCCATCCGGTCTCCATGATGCCTGCAACGAGAAGAAAGATCCATGCGTTTAATACCATACTCTAAGTATCTCGTTCTGCTATGGCATGGCTTTTTCGCGGAAATCGTAGTATGTGAGTGCGAAAAAATATCGTCCTTCCTGATGTAATGACTGAATGTCATTACCTGCACTGGATGGAGATTGCATGAGTGATTGCATCTATAGGGGAGTATGTCATACCCTTATTCGATATCATGGAACCAGAGATACAGAAAAATATTGACGATTTCCTCGCAAACAAAGAAGACGTGTGTGACGGCATTATGGATGATTTTACGGAGATGCTCGGGATGACGCCCTTTATTCTGCCGATCCTCAGGGAACGTCCCGAATCCTTTGCGTTCAGCATGTTAGGCGACCTCTATACCTTTAATCCTGAATCGATGGACCGCAGAACAGCCGAATTAGTAGCCGTTTCAGCCGCCGCTGCTATCGGGGCCACTGCGTGCCTCAAGGTTCATATCGGTGCTGCCATGAAAGAGGGTGCCACCCGTGAGCAGATTCGGGACACGATCTGCATTGCCGGGCTCATGGGCAAGACCAGCATTCTCGCCTCGTCCTTTCGGATGATGCGGGAAGCAATTCCCGATGAGAAATAATAATCTCTGAAATTTGGGGGTGGCCTTTGTTTGGGCCACGGATTTACGGTGAGAACCGGAACGGTTCCGTTGCGTCCGGGATGGAATCGATGAACGGGGCGTAGGGTTTGATGTCGAGGACAGGTGTCCCGTCAAGGGCATCGAGCCCTGCCACCCGGATAATTCGTCCGCTGACACTGATTATTTTTCCGATGTCAAGACCTATCGGGTTCGGGCGGTTCGGGGAGCGTGTGGCAAAGACGGGTCGGGTTTCCGTCATCCCCGGTGGGTTTGCGATGAGGGTGTTTCTGTCGGCCCGATCAAACCAGAGGAGGACAAAGAGGTGGCTGACGCCTGCCAGGTCGCCGATACCGGCTTCATATTCTTCGTTGATCTCGATCTCCATCTCGGCATCGGGAATAAGGCGTCCTTGTCGGGGGGCGTCGCCGCGAACCTGATAGGGGGAGTGGACGATGCCGATTGGGTGTACTTCTGCTGTGTTCATTCGTTCTCCAAAGGCAGATACCTGCATCCTCACCGGGACGGGCATCTAGTTTACCTATACATGATCTTTCTGCATCTAAATCTTACGATATTCAATTTTTGTGGTACTGGTGCAAAGGTTTTGGTCAGTTGGGTGTATCGGTATCGCTGCATCTTTTCTTTATCCGCCTCTTCTGCCGGAGATACCTCGTGCTGTCCTTTGTCGACCTCCACGCATCTGTAATGAAACGCAAATCCCCTTTAAGGGGTCTAATAAGTTTTCGTGGGATTATGTGCCTTCATTATAATGAGGAATGAAAAATCCAAACATGTTTTCATAAACCGCCTGCGGGTATATGTTCGGGTGTTCCTTTAGCACAGGGTTTGCAGATGTCACATTACTCCACACGAGAACGGGGAAGGTTCACATCTTTGGGAAAGAGAAACCCAGACGACGGTATCAGGGTATTCGCCGGAGAAGAAGCACCGGAGTTCTTAAACTCCCTCGCCGGGTTTGTTGGTGGTTTTGCGCCTCCATACTCCCCTGCGGTGATCCTTTTGCCGCTCACGCTGGTGGTTCTCTATCTGCTGCATACGAAGGCGTATGATACCGAATAACCCGGTGCGTCGTAGATACATTACCTATTTTTACCGGATATGCGTGGAATAAAATGGAAACGAGATTTGTTACCCAGCATCTGAGCAGGAGGGCTGAGGATTATCTGGAAGCTATTCTTAATGTTATTCTTGAGAAAGGATATGCCCGGACAACCGATGTTGCCCACAAACTGGCGGTCAGTCCCTCCAGTGTTGTTGAGATGTTTCGGAAACTTGATGCCCTGCACCTTATCTGTTACCGGCGGTATGAGGGAGCAGTCTTTCTTCCGGAAGGCAGAGAGATTGCTGAACATATCAAATACCGGCATGACACGCTAAAGAAATTTCTTTTGATAATCGGTGTCTCGGAAAAGATAGCTGATGCAGATGCCTGTTTCATGGAACACGAGTTGCATCCTGATACCGTGCGGCGGATTCATCACTTTATAGCATATACGGAGGAGAATCCTTCGGTTTGTGAGCAAATCCAACGTTTTTCGGATGCTATTGTTCGTTGAATGATGAAATGGGAATGTTTGGATGGGGAGGGTCGAAAGGCTACAATAGTATTTTTTTATTTGAGGGTAAATTGTGATTTTATATCGGGGTATTCTTGGAGGATTTTTTGAAGAATGAACTAGTAAACCATACGGGGATTTTTTCAGACACAAATCCGCCTGTGTAATAAGAAAATGAACTGATAAACTCAAAGAGGGTTTATCGTGCTAATTTTTCAATCCTATCATAGACTCCGGCGGTTACTTCCATATTTTGGCCACTGTCAAGATAGACAGCACCAATGAGTGATTCAAGGCAGTCACTCACCAGATCATCTGTTTTCCAATGCTCCTCTTTTATCTGCCCATTTCCCCATCGCACAAATTCTATCAGGTTAATAGCCTCGGCTAACGGCGGTAATGCCGCGTTTCTCACCACTTCGCTCAGACTATCGGTGAGATCCTCAGGGGTGTAGCATTTTTTCTTATTGATCAGGTTCTGGAGCACAATCACATCAATGAGGGCATCGCCCAGCGTTTGAAAACTTTCCATAGTCTTTTCTGGTGTGATATTGTGTTCGTTGGCATATGCCCGGGTTGTGAGGGCATTTCTGAGCCTTTCTGAGTCAGAGTCTTTAAAAAAGTAACCGATACGTTCCTGTAGCTCCTGTTGGTCTCGGGGTGATTTTAATTCCATATGGTCAATTCAGGATCTCAGGAGTTCAATCTTTTGTTTTGATACGAAGTGAACAAAGACAGGCAGAAGAAAAGGTGGGCGTGGGGTATGCGGTATCCCGGTGCCCGACCCCCGATCTCGGGTATCCCCGTTCTCTATCAGAGGTTCAGTGTGTCCACTCGATAATTTTGATATCCGGGCCAATTGCCCTGATGACCGCGTCCCTCATCTGGGTATAATGCGGGCAGGGATACCCGATGGGGTTTCCCTTTGATATACAGGACGCAAAGACAATTGCCTCGGCACCCCGTTCGACAAGCATCTTTGCCCGTGGAATGGTCCGCTTTCCCGGACATCCACCACAGGTGACAAGCCCCACGATTTCGACCGGGCCTGTCTCTGCAAAGGCGCCTCTTCCTTCTGCGGTTACTTTAAAATCTGTTGTCCCCGGGCAGAGATCTTCTGTCATGAGGCAGCGAATGATGCCGACTTTCATGGTTAATCAGAGAATCTGGGTAGTGTGTCTGCTTAAACATATGGATAGGAGGAATTCTCTAAAATTCCCTTAAAATTATGCCTTGCTTTCTTCGGAAATTACGGTAATATCCGAACAAATTTCGTCATTCCATCCATATCTGAGGTTTATTAGGGCAGGCTACATGCTCACCGAAGAACAAATATAATTGGTATGATACGAACGAAACGAGCTACTGTCCGGGGACGGTTTCAGAACAGAACCGCACCCATCGTTTGGGAAGGTGGTGGGATAAGATGACCTGCCAAAGTAGTATACGAGGCATTTCATCGTCTGATAATCTACCGGATGTTCTCTACGGATTACTATTCCCAACCTCTGCAAAAATCAGTGCACAAAAATCTTTGGATACCCCGATTATGGGTAACCACATACCGGTGCAGGTATGAACGGATTTTTTGTGATGGGTAGCCTGAAATCGTCTGTAACGGAGTGGGTAGAGATATTCTGTCGCTCTTTCGGGGTGGGTGGTCGAAGCATGTGACATGACGCATGGTTGCAGTCGGTACACTGCCTAATTGCATGCCCCACTGGGGGCAATGGGGGATTTCCTGCCGGATGATCCCCTCCATGCAACAACACACAACCCGCTCCTTTCATACTATGATACTTTGTAAACGCACCTAAGTATCGAATAATTCTCTAACACAAATAATACCTCTAACACGAATACTACCTCTACACCCAGAGGTTCTCTCTTTCGACAGAACATGCACACTATAGGTATCTGTAATGTGCCAAATCGGTCAAACCGACAAATGGTTAAGAGACTTATCCTTTTCTTTGAATTTGCCTGTGGTTTATTGTTCTCTTCACCTCATTGACGGGTATCGGTATTATTCTCGTGGTTCTCGCTAAAATTTCGGTTAATTACATAATAACCGAACATATTTCTGATCATACAAAATAACCGAACTTCTTTTGGCTTCTATTGATACCAACCGAACCACAGAATGTATACCAGACAATTATGATCCTGAATGAGTTACATCCCGGTGAACGTGGACGTGTCACCGGGGTAGATGGCGGGCCCTGTCTCCAGCAGAAACTCGCCCTGCGGGGCATTTCAGAAGGGTGTACGCTTACCATGGTATCATCATGTGGGCCGGTAGCAGTGGAGTTTCGGGGCAACACGGTAGCCCTTGGACGCTGTATGGCCCGCAATATAAAAATAGTAAAGGTTGAATAATGCTGACAGAACTGTCTGGTTTGCCGTTTGGTGCAACAGCTATTGTCCGGGAAATAAATACGTCTGCACATGATCTAAACTGCATGGGGCTCCGGATTGGTAAGGAACTGAAGATGATCACCAAACAACCCATCAAGGGCCCGGTGGTTGTCCTCATTGGCGAGTTAGAGATTGCAATGGGCCTTGAGATAGCCGGGCGGATTATGGTAGAGACCGGGACGGATATATGACCGGCGGAAAAACCGAGATGGCTGTTCTCGTACCGGAAAGGGGAACCACCGTTCTGATGATCGGTAACCCGAATGTGGGCAAGAGCGCTCTTTTTAATCGAATTACCGGTGCAAACGCTATTGTATCAAATTATCCCGGCACAACGGTAGACTTCACCAGTGGCACCTTCATTGGGGGTGGTCGTACCTACACCATCATCGATGTACCCGGCACCTACTCCCTTGATCCGCGTGATGCGGCAGAAGAGGTGGCCGTCCGGATGCTCAGGGATTATCCGGATGCAGTCGTGATGATTGTGCTTGATGCCACAAAGACCGATCGGGGTCTCTATGTCGCCCTTGAGGTGATGGAACGGGGCATGCCCTGTATTGTCGCGGTCAATATGATGGACGCCGCCCACGAAAAGAAAATATCCCTCGATATTGCCGCACTCCAGCGTATTCTGGGAGTGCCGGTGGTTGCGACGACTGCAACAAGCGGTGAAGGGGTGCGTGACCTTGCAGATATGCTCAGGAAAGCCAAGGTTGCAGACATTGGCGCTATCGCACAGCGCATGCGGGGCGAAGAACCGGAACGTGAACCCGCCTTCACCTGCGGTGGCTGTGGCGGGTGCGGAGGGCGTTAATTAGATGGTATTCTCATCAGACGCCCGCTGGGAGATGGTAGACGAGATCACCCGCCAGACCGTAACCTATGGCACCTATAAACAAACCCTTGGCGCAGTGCTCGGAGACCTGACGGTTAAACCCCTCACCGGGATTCCGGTCGCGGTTGCCGCACTCTATGCATTTTGGAGTGTATTCACCTCGTTTGCAGGGGAACTTGTAACCGACGGGTTCATGGTGAAATTCTTTGATGGCCTCTGGCTCCCATGGTTTCAGGCCATCTGGCCAGACCCCGGAAGCTGGCACTACTTCCTTTTCATCGGTAATCCCGCGGCAGATACCTGTTTTGAAGCATTTGGGATGCTGACATCCGGTCTTTTTGTCTCCGTCGGTGTGGTGCTTCCGGCAGTCTTTGTCTTTTATCTCATGATGACGCTCCTCGAGGACTCCGGTTACCTGCCCCGCCTTGCAGTTCTCATGGACACCGTGCTTCACCGCATTGGACTGCACGGTTACGCGATTGTGCCCATCATTCTTGGTCTCGGATGCAATGTGCCAGCGGTGACTGCCACCCGTATTCTTGAGACTAAAAAGCAGCGGTTCATCATGATGACCCTTCTTGCCATCTTCATTCCCTGCGGAGCGCAACTGGGTATCATGATGAGCATCATTCCTGACCTGATTGGTGTGGTGATACTCTGTCTGATCATCGGTTTTGGCATATTCGGGTTTGTCTTAAACAAAATAATTCCCGGAGAAAATCCTGAAATTCTGGTGGATGTACCGCCGTATAACTGGCCGGTGAAAGAGTATGTCATAAAGAAACTCTGGAACCGGACGAAAAGCTTTTTGAAAGAGGCCGTGCCCTTTGTTCTCCTTGGCATTCTGTTTGTCAACCTTCTCTATCTTGGTGGCGTTATTCAGGGACTTGCAAACCTGTTCGAACCGGTCTTTGTCACGTGGTTTGGTGTCCCCAAAGAGACGGTCGGGCCGCTTATTGCCGCATTCCTGAGAAAAGATCTGGCGATTGCACAGCTCTCAATTATTCCGATGACCGCGTATCAGATGGTTGCATCCGTGGTGCTTGTCACCATCTACTTCCCGTGTGTGGCTACCTTTGTGGTCATGCTCAGGGAGGGATGGAAAGAATTGATTGCGGCAATCGCGGTGCTTTTCGTGGTTGTCTTCATCTATGGCGGACTCATTCACGCCGTTGGTATCCTGTTGGGGGTCGCATAATATGGAACACGTTGATATGAAACAAGAGAATGACCGAAAGATTACGCCCCTTGGGTTCTATTTCGCTTTGCTGGGCCTTGCGACGCTTCTGTTTGGCATGGCAGATATCCTTGTCTGGGCAGGAATCCGGCCCGGTATTGAGGTGGGTATCCTTGAAATCGCCGGTGACGACTTCTTCCGCTGGGCATGGGGTGGATTTGTCATGGTATGTGCCGGCATCTTCATGCTTGCAGGTTCTGCCCGCGTTGAGACACTACAGCAGTCGGCCAAGGTGGTTCTGGGAGGTGTCCTCGTCTGGGTCATTGCAGGCACCGATATCTTTGCCCGTCTCTGTGTGGCGATACCTGCTGGTGAAGCGTCTCCGGCGTTCTTGAATTCCTGTTCAGGTTTTTTAACTGAGTTTGCACCACCATACACCCCGGCAATGCTCCTTATCCCGTTTACTCTGGGTATTGTCTACCTGATTCGGATGCATGCCAACGACGATTCCTGACGGGGTCTATTTTGGCTCTTTGGAGTCACCCATTTTATCACCTTTTAAAGATGAATATTAGGACAGAAAGAGTATGAACGAAGGATATATTGCAAAAAACCTCAGCAGGAAGGCTGAGGATTATCTTGAAGCTATCCTCAATGTTACTCTTGAGAAAGGGTACGCCCGGACGAAAGATGTGGCTGATCAACTGAGTGTCAGTCCGTCCAGTGTAGTGGAGATGTTCCGAAAACTGGACACTCTGGGTCTCGTTGAATACCGGCGGTATGAAGGAGTGGTCTTTCGCCCTGAAGGGCAGAAGATTGCAGAGGTCATTAAATATCGCCACGATACGCTGAAGAAGTTCTTACTGTTGATTGGTGTCGCCGAACGGGTGGCAGAGGCGGATGCCTGTTTTATGGAGCATGAACTGAACCCTGAGACGGTGCGTCGTATCCGGCTCTTTTTGGAGACCATGGATGGAGACCCGTCCTTCTGTGAGCAGATTCAGACGGAGATCGACCGGCGGCTCCAGCAAAAACAGTCTAATTCAAAATAATATGCTTTTTTTAGCTGTTCACGGTATGTCTCTTTCATTCCCCGGTAAATTCTCATGTAAAATTGATCAGGTTAATGCTCTTTCACCTGCTACCCTTTCCTACCTATGGGATACCAGTATCTTTTTGGCCCGGTGCCGTCCCGGCGACTGGGCATTTCGCTTGGTATTGACCTTGTGCCCCCCAAGACCTGCAGTTATAACTGCATCTACTGTGAGTGCGGGAAAACAACCAACCTGACGACCGAGCAAACTGAATATTACCCAACGGATGCCATCATTCGCGAGATTGATGATTACCTTTCGACCTCCCCTCATCTCGACTTTATAACCTTTTCCGGTTCGGGGGAGCCGACGCTTCACTCCGGTATCGGAGAAATCGCCCGCCATATCCGCGAGAGGTTCCCGGAATACCGGATTGCCCTTCTGACAAACGGGAGTCTCTTTGCTGACCCCGGTATACGGGCGGAAGTGGCAGAGATCGATGTCATCGTGCCGTCGCTTGATGCGGTATCTGAATCGATATTTCTGAAGATTGATCGACCCAGCAATTCCATCACAGCAACTCATGTCCGTGATGGCCTCGTCGCCCTCAGAAAGGAGTTCAAGGGCGAGATATGGCTCGAGATCTTTATCGTTCCCGGTTTAAACGACACGGACGAGGAACTACTCTTTCTGCGGGACGCAATTGAAGAAATTCGCCCTGAACGGGTGCAGGTAAACACGCTGGACCGTCCCGGCATTGTTGACTGGATCACGGTTCCTACCGCAGAGGAGATGGAACGGATTACCAGTGCTCTTGGTTTTCCCGGAATCGAGGTGGTGGAAGCACTTTCGTCACGCTCAGATATCGCCTCATTTTCACAGGATGTCCGTGAGTCGATTCTCGGAACGATTCGGCGGAGACCCTGCACGATAGATGATCTCAGTCGGGTTCTTGGGCTGCATGCAAATGAGGTGCGAAAATATATCGATCCCCTTCTTGCTGAGGGGTGTATCACAGAAGAGCGGGAAGCCCGGGGGATATTCTATCGGGCCCGGTAAGGGATGGAATGGCGTTCATCTGACCTTTAAGCAGAGGTAATAATCACGAAATATTTTATCCATCATGATACCTACGAAGCTCTTTGAAGTCAACAGAACGTTCATTCGCTTATCCATCGTATCATCAGGTGTTGATTGATATGAAACAATTTGGATTATTCGCCCTCTTCCTTTGCTGCTGTCTGGGGGCAGGAGTGCTCGCATGTGGCTGTATTGGAAGCGAGACAAAAGACCCGAACACCGTGAGTGGGAGCGGAACGGTGGTGTACCATAATCTCGAAGGCGGGTTTTATGGTATCATTGCAGACGATGGCACCTCGTATCTCACCATTAATCTGCCGGATACCTGTAAACAGGACAACCTCGCTGTCACTTTTACCGGTTTTATCCGTCCAGATGTGGCCACCATCCAGCAGTGGGGCACTCCCTTTGAACTGACTGAGATTTCGTGCGATGGACAGACGGTGAAGATCGTTTCCTCGGGGAACTGATCCTCATTTCTTTCTCTCATTTCCCTCTGTCTTTGTGCCTGTTTCCTTAACCCGTTTTTGAAAACTTCCATCATCAGAGGGGGTAAAAGTTACTTTACCTCTCCCTGTAGGCTAATCGTTATCTCTGTTACCGGAATGGTCTTTCCTGACATTTCCAGTGCACGGTCAACGACATACCGCACACCGCCACAGCATGGCACCACCATACGGGCGATGGTTATTGATTTTATCGTGTGGAATGAGAAGATATCTGCCAGTTTCTTGACATAACCGTCAATATCCGCGTCTAATTTCGGGCAGAAGATGACGAGGATCTTGCCTCGCAATAAATCCGAATGAAACCCTCCGTAGGCAAAAGGAACACAGTCAGCTGCTATCAGCAGATCAGCATTGTGGAAATATGGATTGGATGCGTTCAGAAGGCTGAGCTGAACCGGCCACTGGCGCAGTTCTGATGGTGCATCACTCGATGGGGCACGCTCTCCACTGGCATGAACATCCCGTACGATGGTTTGGGCGGCGGTTCCCGGACACGTAGCACATGGGATTTTGCCGCTTTTTGTGGGTTTTTGAGAACATCCTCCCGCATTATGATCCGGAATAGCAAGGCCATTTTCCAGCAGGTACTCGATTGCCTGATTATACAGTTCCGTTTCCCCGTGTCCTGCAAGGTGCTCGAGATGGGCCCGGATAACTCCCGCTCCCTGCCGTGCGATATTTGCCATCACAACCTTCTCGTTATAGGGTTCTGCTTCGCGCTCGATGACGGTGATTGCCCCCTCCGGACAGGTCCCCATGCAGGCCCCGAGGCCGTCACAGAAGAGATCGCTTACGAGGCGTGCTTTTCCGTCGATGAGCTGAAGTGCTCCTTCCGGACAGTCGGGGATGCACTCGCCGCACCCCGTGCATTTGTCTTCATCGATGTTGATTATTTTCCGTTTCATGTATTTTTTCACCGTGCCGATAGTAATCAGATGGATGGCATCGTTTAAAAATTCGTGTCTGGTTACTCGAAAGATATTCAACGAGCGTTTTTGAATTAATGCATTAGAACAAAAAGAAACACATATCGTCTCTTTATTGAAATAATTGTTCTAAAGGTAACATTGTATGGCAGAATTTCTCGATAATACAGGGATTAGCTCAGCGCTAACCGATCTGATAAAGAATTCCGAAAAGGAGCTTTATCTGATCAGCCCTTACATCAAATTAACATCGATAAATAGGAATTATATCCAGAATTGTGAAGGGAAGGATTTCAGTATCAACATCATTCATCGAGATGATGCCCCATTAAAGAATGAAGATTTGCTTATCCTAAAGAATTTGAAAAACGTCAGAATATACTCATGTGCTGATTTGCACGCCAAGTGTTATCTAAATGAAAATTTTGGTGTCATTTCAACCATGAATATGTACGAGCACTCCCAGACAAGCAATTGGGAGATGGGGGTAAAATTCTCAAAAAAAGATGACCGCGAACTTTTCGATAATACCTATAAAGAAATTCTTAGTATTGTTAAAAGAAGCACGGAACAACCCAAAGAGAATGTTGCAACGAAAACCAATTCCCAAAGACCAAAATCCGACTGGAATAAAGCCCCACAGAAGATGTCCTCCACACTTAAAAATCCACTAAAAAAAGGGTTTCTGGATAAAATCGCCGATAGCATATTGGGGGAAACAGGATATTGTATTCGTTGTGGAGAAATGACCGGTTATAATCCCGAAAAACCCTTCTGCGAGACATGCTATCCATTATGGGCTAAATTTAATAATCCGTCCTATCGGGAAAAATACTGCCATATCTGTGGAGAAAAGGCTTCAACAACAAAAGTCAGACCGGTCTGCAATGATTGTTACAATCATCATTTCAGATGATTTCTTAAGTCTGAATTCATAATTTTTTCAATAACGGCGAAACGTGATGCCTGTAATCCTTAGTAATTCACCGAATCGCTGAATTCTTGTTACTTCCTAAAGGGGATTTCCAGATTGTTTTCATCATTTTCAGATGCATATTCCTGCGGGATGATGATGAGGAATTCTATGTCAGTTTATGATATTATTTATTTTTAAGATATTTCAGCGTTGAATAAGATTATTCCCTTACCGTAGATTCATAAATTTCCCCATCGATTAGGGGAATATCTGGTATGGAGGGAATGATTTTTGATCACAGGTTGTCCACACCCCACATTAAGGAATAAAGTTGAAAAGAAGATGGCAAACATACTCAAACAAGAAACCAAAATGATCGTAAAGTGAGTAGATAAGCTGAAAAATTTGTGTTAGAGAGTTGGAAAAATCTTTTTTCGGAAATTGTCAAAAGAGCAATTACATACAAATATGTGAAAATACTCCCGGGCGGATTCGAACCGCCGTAACCAGCTCCAAAGGCTGGTATGATTGACCGCTACACCACGGGAGTACATACAGACACAACAACACTACATTGTGTGCCTCAATCTATTTCATCTGCAACAATTTTAGTGTTTCCCGGAATCGGATGATACAGATGGGATTGAAGGAACCAAAATGGGTTAGATTGAGGGTCTGTATCCGTTCACTCCCCCTCTGTTTCACTCAGAATCCTTATCCATTCCGATGAATTTGATGAGTTTGGTGGGTTTTAACTCCTCATTCAACAATCCAAGCCTTTTTTCCCGTCAAACAAACCAGCAGATCCCGGTTCCCTTTGCGGATTTTCGTGACTGTCCGTGGATTACCCTGGGTGGTGAACCAGAACGTCTCCACAGCTGCACCACATATTTAATCGGGTTGGTTCCGTCACCGAGACTTGATTACTATCAAATACCAGACAGAGTAACGAATAGCCAATGGCAGCAACAATCACAGAGAAGATCTTTTCCCGCAGATGCGGGCAGGAGATCTCAGCAGGTGACGTTATGATGGCCCCCATAGATGCGGCCATGATTCACGACATCACCGGTCCGCTTGCAATCACGAAGTTCCGCGAGATGGACGGGACGACGGTTTTTGACCCCGCGAAGATCATTATGCTCTTTGACCATCAGGTCCCGGCCGATTCCATTCCTGCAGCAGAGAACCATAAATTCATGCGGGCATTTGCTGCCGAACAGGGGATTTTGAACTACGACGTTCATGAAGGTGTCTGCCATCAGGTGGCAGTCGAGAAGGGTCGGGTGCGCCCCGGCGATATCGTCGTCGGCGGAGATTCCCACACCTGCACATACGGGGCCATCGGAGCCTTTGCGACCGGCATCGGGTCAACCGATATGGGCTTTGCGATGAAATACGGCGCCCTCCATTTCCGTGTCCCGGAGAGTCTGAACCTCATTACAAACGGGAAATTCCAAAACCGTGTGGGTCCAAAAGACCTCATTCTCTCAATGATAGGCGACCTTACCGTGGACGGTGCCACCTATAAGGCAGTGGAGTTTACCGGTGACACGATTACAGAGATGTCTGTCCCCGGCAGAATGACCTGCTGCAACATGGCAATTGAGATGGGCGGCAAGGCAGGCATTGTCGCACCGGACAACGTGACCCGTGCCTACTGCAACGGGCGCACCGATGGGGGTTGGCTCGACCTCGCCCCCGATGAGGACGCAACCTATGTGCTGGAACGTGAGTATGATGCAGGAGACCTCGTCCCTCAGATTGCTGCCCCCCACAATGTGGACAATGTCGGCGATGTGACGAAGTACGAGGGCACACCCATTGATCAGGTCTTTATTGGGTCATGCACCAACGGCCGCTTTGAAGACCTCTTAGAGGCAGCAGACGTGCTCGGAGAGCGTAAATTCTCCCCTGATGTCCGGGTCATTGTAGTACCCGCCTCAAAGACCGAATACATGAAGGCACTCCGGTCAGGACTCATCTCCCTCTTTGTGGAGGCAGGCGCCATGGTGATGTCACCCTGCTGTGGGCCGTGCATGGGCGGGGCGTTTGGTATCCTTGCACCGGGGGAAGTCTCTCTTTCCACCTCAAACCGCAACTTCCGTGGCAGGCAGGGAAGCACTGAGGCAGAGGTCTACCTCTGTTCACCGGCCACTGCTGCCGCAAGTGCCGTGAAAGGTGCGATCACCGACCCAAGGGAGGTGGCATAACATGCATATCTGGAAGTTTGGGAATGACATTGACACCGACGCCATCATCCCCGGCCGGTATCTCACCATATATGATCCAAAGGAGCTCGCGGCCCATGCCTTTGAAGGCACAAATGACGCCTTCGCACGTGAGGCAAAAGAGGGTGACATGATCGTTGCCGGCAGAAACTTTGGGTGCGGTTCCTCGCGGGAACATGCGCCTATTGCCATCAGGGGTGCCGGAGTGCAGGTGGTTGTTGCTGTTTCCTTTGCACGGATCTTCTACCGCAACTGCATCAGCACCGGGGTGCTCCCTATCATATGCCCCGAGGCAGAGACCATCACTGAAAATGAAGAGATAACCCTCAATCTCGATGAGGGATACCTGACCGCCGGGAAACGAAATCTCGCTGTTGAACCCGTACCTGCGTTTATGCGGAAAATCATCGATGCAGGCGGGCTTGTTGAATATGCAAAAACTATCACGGAGCTTGAATTATGTACAAAGTAGCCGCCATCGGCGGAGACGGTATCGGCCCTGAGATCATAGACGCCGGAAAAGGTGTCCTCGATGCCGCAGGAGAACGCTATGGATTTGACATCGACTGGACGGACTTTGATATCGGTGCAGAACGCTACCTCTCGACCGGTGACCTGCTCACCGAAGAGGATCTAAAAGAGCTTGGAAAATTCAAATCCATCTACTTCGGCGCCATCGGCGATGAACGTGTCAAACCGGGAATACTGGAAAAAAACATTCTCCTCGGTCTCAGGTTCCATTTCGATCAATACATCAATCTCCGGCCGGTTCGCATGCTCGCGGGCACCCAGACCCCTCTTGCCGGAAAAGGCCCGGATGACATCAATTTCCTTGTCGTCCGCGAGAATACTGAGGACTTCTACGTCGGTATCGGCTCACGGTTCAAAAAAGGCAAAGAGCACCGTGACCTTGAGGTGATTCGTGACATCTACTCCATCAAATTCGGCCTTGATGTCGAATCTGACAGCGAAGAGATTGCCTACCAGATAGGCGTTATATCCCGCGAAGGCTCATCACGAGTCATGAAGTATGCCTTTGATGCGGCAATGAACCGGAAAAAGAAGGTATCCAGTGTCGATAAGGCCAATGTCCTGACCGAGGTTTATGGACTCTGGCGGGATGTCTTCACGGAGACTGCCGCCCGGTATCCAGAGGTGGCGACCGAGTTCACCTTTGTTGACGCCATCACCATGTGGTTTGTGAAAAACCCTGAATGGTTTGACGTGGTCGTTGCCCCCAACATGTTCGGCGATATCATCACCGACCTTGGAGCGATGATTCAGGGCGGTATGGGTCTTGCCCCCGGCGGTAACATTAATCCCAAGGGCACCTCACTCTTTGAACCCATCCACGGGTCGGCACCAAAATACAAGGGCTTAAACCGGGCAAATCCCATCGCGACCATCTGGGCGGGCTCCCTGCTCCTTGAAAATCTCGGTGAACCGGAAGCGGCGGCAGGGGTGCTCACGGCAATTGAAAAGAGCATCGCCGCAAATCAGGTCACGGTTGACCTCGGGGGAACATGCGGCACCCGGGAAGCAGGCGCCTGGATTGCAAACGCTGTTCGAAACGGATAAGATAAACAAAACAAGGGATTAACGACTCCCCTCACTTTTTTAGCACGGATAATATTCTTTTTCTGATATGTCTGAGTAATATCCCCGCCGGTATGCACAGATGGCGGCGATTATGGGCCCGGTATTTTATTGGCAGAGGTATTTCCGGAATGCATCCGGAACGCCATCGAGATCATCGATTGCAACCCGGTTCATCTCTCTGAGATTCTCCTCGATATACCCAATCGACTTCATCAGAACCGTCAAAAACATCACCCGTTCCTCTGTTGTGAGAAGGTCTTCCTGCAGGGCAGTGACCATCTCTTCCAGATTTGAGCGCATGTGGGAGAGTGGTCCCGTGATCTTAACAGCAGTATCAGCCATATGCTGCACAAGCCGCATGTCAGCACCATGCTCCTCGGTGACATCCCGGGAGAGTGTTATTATCCCTGAAACAGCACCATTTGGGTCATGCAGGGGTGCCATCGAGACTGCCACACTTACCACCTCCCCATTCTTTGTTAGACTATCTATCGAGAACTGCTGCATAACTCCATCCTGGAGGACACGGTCTGCATGCATCGCATATATTTTTCGGTATGGGGGGGAGATGAGGTCTTGAATCACCTTACCTTTCAGATCATCTGTCTGATAACCAAAGACCCGTTCAACCCCGGAATTCCAACGGAGAATCTGGTGGTCCAGACCAGATATCATTACCGCATTATCTGTGGCCGCCATCAAATGCTGTAACTGTTCTGTTGTTTCCTGAAGGCAGACCTCGTCTCTGGTATCCAGAATACGGGCGACAAAACCCCGGAGAACACCATCCTCTCCCAGCACCGGTTCTAAACGATAGGTATACCAAGCACCGTTATACTCCATCATTCTTAGATTCTGGGCCCTGTTTTTTCCTATTGGTTCATAGGGGCAATTAGAGAAGCGAAGCTGGAATCGGCGCACTATCTCATTTAGGTGCTGTCCTAATATCTCTCCTGCACTCACTCCAAAAAATGTTAATGATGCAGGATTAACCCAGAATACGGCTCCATTTTTTTTAAAAAACAGAGTTGGTTCCGTGCTAACGCTCTGATTCGGCTCCCACTGACATTCTATCGTTTTGTTCAGCAGAACCCCCCCCATCTTGCATATTCACGGCTCCCTTGACTTTTGAATTTTGAATGATCAATTCCCCCCCGGGATCGAAGTCACTCCTCCCCTTTTTCAGTTGAGAAATGCGAATGTCTTTCCATATGTTATATTATATCTTAAGGTTCACTCATACCGGAGATTTATCCTGATTCGGTAAAGAAAAAATCGTAAAATGGCAAATGAAGGATTATTAATAAGGAATTTAAGATTATTCCTTAGCGAGGTCTCTCTCGAAGAGAGATAGAGAATCCACGAAGGACCGACGAAATTTTCCGATAACAAATCCGATTCGGATACTGTTTGACGCACGGTTTATCGACCGTGCCATGGGCATAACGCCGGTTGCTGACGCAAGGGCACTATTTCTGAACATCCACCGCTGAACATGTGAACACGAGGGTGTGATGATGGTTTTTTTTCTGAGGTTCAAATGTCTTGTTAATCAAGCCGTAACACCACCCGAATGTGGTTATCCGTCTCGAATCGGGTGGAAAGGTATCTTAATGGTCTGTTTTTTATGTTTTTGCGTTTAGCCATTTTGCGTTATATCATGATGGATACTGGCGATCTCTCCTTATACGTCACAACCTGATGATTGTCGAATCGGGAAAAAAGGGGTGAGTATTATGAATCAGTATCCCGGTTTCGCCCGGCGTGCTTCCACGGGTAGGGAACAAGTGCAAAGAAGACAAGGGATGCGGCCACCGGAATGGTGATCAAAAGCATTGCAGTTACAAGCCCCGCCACATCCGCGATATACCCGCTCACTGCTACGCCCAGACCCCCCGCACCAACGGCAAGACCCAGCATCAGACCAGAGACAAGACCCGGGGTGCCCGGCATCATCTCATGCGACATTGCAACCGTAGTGGAGAAGGTAGACAAGAG
>Ga0265294_10004436_pt1 | contig 17555 bp, 15 predicted proteins | sample MunlanPumphouse3_FD_192504 | JGI IMG/M metagenome (GOLD analysis project Ga0265294, IMG submission 192504) | Groundwater microbial communities from a municipal landfill in Southern Ontario, Canada - Pumphouse #3 | ecosystem: Environmental > Aquatic > Deep subsurface > Groundwater | place...
CGCCCGGCTGGATTCCGGAGGCGCCTTGCAGGTGGGGCCTCAGAGCGCCGGAAGCGATCCCGGACCGATCTGCTACGGAAAAGGCGAACAGCTTACGGTGACCGACGCCAATCTTTTTCTCGGACGTCTGATTCCGGACCATTTTCTCGGCGGCGACATGAGATTGCACCCGGATAAAATTTCGGCCCCGTTCGGGCGGATGGCCGCACAGACCCGTCTTTCGGCAATACAGGCGGCCGAGGGCATTGTGCAGGTGATCAACGCCGCCATGGAAAGGGCCATTCGGGTGGTTTCGGTGGAAAAGGGATTTGATCCCGCGGAATTCACCCTGTTTGCGTTCGGCGGCGCCGGTGGGCTCCATGCCGTGTTTCTGGCAAGACTGCTCAATATCCCCAGGGTGCTGGTGCCCGTCAATCCGGGCATTCTGTCGGCCGTCGGCATGCTGCTGGCCGATGTGGTCAAGGATTATTCGCAGACCGTCATGACCTCCGGCAGCTGTGATCCGCAACGCCTCGAGGAGATGTTCATTCCTCTTGAAACAGAGGCTGTTGAAGACTTGCGCGCCGAAGGCGTTCAACGGAATCGAATTTCCCTGAAACGGTATCTGGACATGCGGTACGAGGGGCAATCCTATGAGATTCTGGTGCCGGCTCAAGGCGATGATCCGGTTGCCGCTTTTCACGAACTGCACCGGCGCGCCTACGGGTATTGCAGTGTGCAGAAAAACACCGAGATCGTCAATATCCGCCTGCGGGCCGTAGGGGCTTCCGAAAAGCCGGTGCTGAAGAAAAGTGAACTTTCAAAAGAACCGCTCCGCGAAGCCTGCTTTCTGGGAAACCGTCCGGTGGTTTTTGAAGGCAGGTTCATTTCCACCCCCATTATTTCCAGGCAGGGGCTTTGCCCCGGCAATCGCATTCAGGGGCCTGCGGTTCTGGTGGAATACTCTTCAACCATCATCCTGCCGCCGGGCGCGGCAGGTCAGGTGGATGCTTTCGGAAATCTGCTGATCGAAACACGGACCGGCTGAAGAAGGTCAACAGGCCATGGATGTCAATCCCGTACTGCTGGAGATTTTTAAGAACCGGTTTTCCGCCATTGCCGAGGAAATGGGAGTGGTCCTGAAACGGACGGCGTTTTCTCCCAACATCAAGGAAAGAAGGGATTACTCCTGCGCGATCTTCGACGCGCGGGGCCATATGATCGCTCAGGCGGCTCATATTCCGGTTCATCTGGGCTCCATGCCCATGTCCGTTCGCGCCGCCATGGAAATATCCTTTTCCGAAGGCGACATGATCGCGCTCAACGATCCTTTCAGGGGCGGCACCCACCTTCCCGACATCACCCTGGTGGCGCCGGTTTTTCTGAATGGCGAAAAACCGGCCTTTTATGTGGCCAACCGCGCGCATCATGCCGATGTGGGCGGCATGAGCGCCGGCTCCATGCCCCTTTCATCCTCGATTTTTCAGGAAGGGCTGATCATTCCGCCCTTGAAAATCATTTCCCGCGGCAGGACCGATGCGGGGCTGATGAAATTTTTTCTCAGCAATGTGCGGACGCCCGTCGAACGGGAAGGCGATTTCTCCGCCCAGGCGATGGCCAACCTGACGGGCATCCGTCGATTCCGGGATCTGGTGCAAAGATATGGTTTTGAGATAACCCGTCAATATGCCGAGGCGCTGCTGGATTATTCCGAAAGGATGATGCGGCAGGCCATTGAAAGCATTCCGGACGGGACGTATCGGTTTGCCGATGTCATGGAAGACGATGGATTCGGCGCCGAAGATATCTGCATTCAGGCGACGGTTCAGATTGAAAAGGACCGGGCGGTCGTGGATTTCGCCGGATCCGCCGCTCAGGTTGCGGGCTGCATCAACGCCGTATCGTCGATTGCGCTTTCGGCGGTCCTGTATGTGTTCCGGTGCCTGATGCCCGAAGATGCGCCGACCAATGCCGGATGCTTTCGTCCCATTGAAATCAGATCCGAGCCCGGAACCGTGGTCGATGCGTTGTTTCCGGCCGCTGTTGCCGGCGGAAACGTGGAAACCTCTCAGCGGATCGTGGATGTGGTTCTGGGCGCTCTGGCCCGGGTTCTGCCCGGACATATTCCGGCCGCCTCCCAGGGGACGATGAACAACATCGCCATCGGCGGCGTGGACCCTCGAAGCGGCCGCCCTTTTGCCTATTACGAAACCATCGGCGGCGGCATGGGCGCCGGCGCTTTTTGTCACGGAGAGTCCGCCGTTCACTCACACATGACCAACACGCGCAATACCCCGGTCGAGGCCCTGGAATACAGCTACCCGTTTCAGGTGACGAAGTACGCTGTTCGAAAGGGCTCCGGCGGCAGCGTCCTGTTCTGCGGAGGGGACGGCATCATCCGTGAAATCCGGCTCGATTGCGATGCCGAGGTGACGGTGCTGTCCGAAAGGCGGAAAAGAGGGCCTTACGGTCTTTACGGCGCAGCGGCGGGAAAACCCGGTAAAAATACGATTATCCGGCGCGGCCGGATGGATGCCCGGCCTTCCAAGTTTCACGAACGTTTGCAGGCCGATGATGTGATCCGCATCGAAACGCCCGGCGGCGGCGGTTACGGCAGGGCGCCCTCAGATGTTTAGAAGGCTGAATCGGTCCAGTTTCTCCCGGATCTGCTGAGCCTCCTCACGGATCAGGACCAGGGATTTTTGCGGCTCCGCGTCCGGGTCGATTCCGGAAGCCTGGTGTGCGGTTTTTTCAAGCGCTGTCATCAGGTTTTCATGGCAGGTTTTAATTTCGAAAATCATCGCCGAGATCGAATCGACCATGGCGTTGATTTTTTCAGCCTCGGGTTTGAGATAATCCGCTTTTCTCAATGAAACCTTTCGCGTCAGATCGCCCTTCGCCATACTTTCAAAGGTATGTTTGAAATTGACCATGGGTCCGCAGATCCGATGCGTGGCGATAATGATATGAATGACGATCATGATAACCACGCAAACTATGGTCGGGGCCAGCCGCGAGGTCAGGACGAGAAAGGCCTGGGCCGATTGGTACTGAACTCCGGGATCTTCGGATAGATACATGTCCTGCAGCAGGGGCGCCAGCGCAATGAACCCGGTGATCACCAGAATCAGAAGGGCGTAAATCACATTCAGGGCGGCCACCCGGAACTGTATGTCCTTGTTAACGATAAAATTCAGAAACCTGCGATTTTTTTTTCCATTCATGACCGGTCACTTTAACGGGTTAGGGTTTTTGGGTCTCTTCAAACAGGCCTGTATCAAAATGATAGATATACAGCTTATCGGTCTTTTCGTGCCAACCTTGAGCGGTAAAATCGGCCGGGGATTCCGGATTTCCCGCCGTTGCAAGCGTGACGCCGGGGCTGAGTTTCATCCCCGGAAAATCAGAAGGGCCGGTATAGGGTTTATACCGGTCGCGTTTCGCAAAAAAGGCTTCTTCAAATGTTATCAGATTGTGAAGGTCGTACTTGGCCGATATTTCGTAAGCATGATTTTTGGCGTGAAGATAACTAGAAATTGCCAGGATTGACAGAATCATGATGATGCCGACAACGGTGATCATTTCAATCAGCGTAAATGCCCTGGAACTGCAGGGACCCAGGACTTTTCGCACGGCGGATTTTCGTAAAAACGTCCCTGAATGGCGAAAATGTTCTCCTTTTGCATTCATGTTTCCCCTCGAACGGCAAGCACCCTGTCTGTTGACGCGCCGGGAAACGGCGCTGCGACAGGTGAAGGTCAGATTTCCTGATTGAAAAAACTGCCTGATTTCGGCAAAAAGACGTAAATCACTATCTATTCACTGCATCATCGGGTATTCATACTTTTGCTTGCGTTAGCAGCAACAAAAGAAAATTACAAATAAAAAAAAGCGGGGTCCTTTTCTCAGGCGAATGGATGATGCCGCCTGTTTTGCGGCGGTTCAACGAGTTTGCTTGAAAAACCCCGCGTTCTGGTGTATTTCAGCCAGATCAAAGCCTGCGCGTGTTACCCTGGGTCGATTCGGTCCGCTGTCGGCAATGTTCGGGAGCATCCCATGGAACGATTGAACTATTTTATTCGGCGTTTTCTGCTGGTGATTCCAACCTTTATCGGCATCACGCTGCTTTGCTTCGTCCTGATTCAGTTTGTGCCCGGCGGTCCCGTGGAACAGATGATCATGCAGATGAAGGGCATCGGAAGCGGGGATGCCGGCCATGGCGCCCAGGTCCGGGCGACGATCTCGGAGGCCCAGCGCGAGGCCCTCGAAAAACATTTCGGATTTGACCGCCCGTTTCACCAGAGATACTGGAAGTGGCTGGTCGACGATCGGCTGGGAATGCGCATGGAATCCTACAAATTTCCCAATAAAACCGCCTGGGAGCTGATCAGCGGGCGGTTTCAGGTGTCTCTGATATTCGGCATCACCGGTTTTCTGCTGTCCTATCTGGTCTGCATTCCCCTGGGCATCGCCAAGGCTCTGCGGCACAATCAGCCCTTTGATCTGGCATCGAGCGCTCTGGTGTTCACCGGATACGCCATTCCCGCCTTTGCCTTCGGAATGGTGCTCAAGATGCTTTTCTGCGGCGCAGTCGAAGGCCTGTGGGATATCTTTCCGCTTTCGGGTTTTTATTCGGAAAATTTTGACCAGCTCTCGTTCGCGGGCAAAACTCTGGATATTTTCCGGCATATGTTTCTGCCGGTTCTCTGCTACATGGTCGGCAATTTTGCCGTTCTGACCCTGCTGATGAAGAATTCGCTGATGGAGCAGATCGGCAAGGATTACATTCGGACCGTGCTCGCCAAGGGCGGTTCCTTTTCCAGAGCTGTCTGGGGACATGCGCTTCGCAATGCCCTGGTACCCATCGCCACGGGATTCGGATCCATATTGACCGTCATGTTTGCGGGCTCCGTGATCATCGAACAGGTGTTCGAGATTCCGGGCATGGGCCGACTGAGCCTGGAGGCGATCGTCAGCCGGGATTATCCGGTTTTCATGGGGATTCTCTCTCTGACCTCCATACTGGGTCTGCTGGGAAACATCCTGTCGGATCTTTGCTATGTGCTGATCGATCCAAGAATCAATTTTCAGAAGAATTAGGCATTCATGCGGTTTTTGACGGTTTCAGATCCCATCTCCCAAAAGCGGTTCAGGCGGTTTAAATCCGTCAAACGGGCCTGGTTTTCGCTCTGGATTCTGGGAATCCTGTATCTGGCAAGCCTGGGCGCCGAATTGATCTGCAACGATATGCCGCTTTATGCGCGGTTTCAGGGGAAGTCCTATTTTCCGGTGTTCCGGTTCTACCCGGAGGATGAATTCCTTAAAAACGAAAGACGCACCCGTCCGAACTACAAGGCCATTCATCAAACGCCGGTTTTTACCGAAGACGCGGAAAACTTCATGATTTTTGCCCCGGTTCCCTTCGGGCCCTATGAGAGCATCGATCCGAAGTCGATTCCAATGTCCGACCAGGTCACCCTGCGCTTCACCGTCCAGCCAAAGATCGCCGCGGCCGACATCGGCCCTGAATACATCGTCTTCCGGTTTACCGGTCCGGATATTCTGTCCGGCAGGGGCGCTCAGGCCCTTCAACAAACAGCCCTGAGCGACCTGATCCGCATTTCGCCTTCGCTTGAGAAAGCCGTCGGATTGCGGTTTTCAAATCAGTCTGCGCCGGCATTCAGAGAAGCGACTCAGACCATCGACGGCCGGCCGATTCAAATCAGGCTTTCCACCTTTTTGCCCCGGGCGGCACCGCCGAAAACCGTGCGCCTGACTTTCCGGGAAGCGGGCTTCGGCGATGCGCCGGAAGTCCGGGTGGTTTTCAGCCGTGACCTTGAGCCGGTACAGGATCCGGACAAGATCTGGTCCCGCATCGCCGAACCCGAGCGCGCCATCCTTCGGGAGTTTGTGGATCAAAGATTTTCCGGTTCCGTGGCGCCTTATGCCCTTTCGATGGACGGCGCCGAATACGGCATTTCCTTTGAGAAATCGGATGTCCGGTTTCCCTATCCGCCGGTCAGTGGCCATTGGATGGGTATTGATGCGGCGGGCCGGGATGTGCTGGCGCGGGTTCTCTACGGTTTGCGAACCTCCATGTCCTTTGGACTGCTGCTGGTATTCGGATCCATGGCGCTCGGCGTTTTTGCCGGCGCGGTGCAGGGCTACTACGGCGGCGCCGTGGACATCGGGGGCCAGAGGTTGATCGAAATCTGGAGCGCGCTGCCCTTTTTATACATCATGATTCTGATGGGCTCGGTCTATGGAAGAAGTTTTGTCCTGCTGCTGATCTGTTACGGGCTTTTTAACTGGATCGGAATCTCGTATTATATACGGGCGGAATTTCTCCGCCTGCGAAGCCAGGCGTTTGTCGAGGCGGCGCGCTGCATGGGATTGTCTTCATACAGAATCATCGCCAAGCACATTCTGCCCAACGCCCTGGTGCCGGTGATCACCCTGTTTCCCTTTTCTCTGGTCGGCGCCATCGGATCACTGGCGGCCCTGGATTATCTGGGTTTCGGCCTTCCGCCGCCGACCGCGAGCTGGGGGGAGCTGCTTTTTCAGGCCCAGCAGTACCGGTGGGCCTGGTGGCTGATTCTGTATCCGTCGGCGGCCCTGTTCGGTGTGATGCTTCTGGGCGTGTTTGTGGGCGAAGGGATTCGAAATGCCTATGATCCCAAGCAGTACAGCCGGCTGGAATAGGAATTTTGACCATGAATGACGGGACGCTGTTGAAAATCCGGGATCTGACCGTTGCCTTTGAAACCGAGGAGGGCGCATTCAATGCGGTGGACCGGGTTTCCTTTGATCTGAACAGGGGTGAGATCGTCGGCCTGGTCGGAGAGTCGGGTTGCGGAAAATCGGTGACCGCCCTGAGCCTGCTTCGCCTGATTCCCATGCCGCCGGGCAGGATAGTCTCTGGAAGCGCGCTTTTCAAGGGAGAGGACCTGCTCGGAGCGTCGGTGCCAAGGCTGCGTGAGATACGGGGCCGGGCCATCAGCATGATTTTTCAGGAACCCATGGCGGCCCTGTCTCCGCTGCACCGAATCGGCGACCAGATGGTCGAGGCCCTGCGCTTTCATGAGAATATTCCAAGGAAAGCGGCCGAGCAGATCGCCCTGAGCTGGCTTCGAAAGGTGAATATTCCCGGCGCGGAGCAGAGAATGACCGCCTATCCTTTCGAGCTTTCCGGCGGAATGCAGCAGCGGGTCATGATCGCCATGGCCCTGATGATGCAGCCGGATCTGGTGATCGCCGACGAGCCGACCACCGCGCTGGACGTGACGGTTCAGGCCCAGATTTTCGAACTGATCCGGGAGATGCGGCGCCGGGACACGACCATTCTGCTGATCACGCACGACATGGGCGTGGTATGGGAAATGTGCGACCGTATTCTGGTGATGTATGCCGGCAGGCTGGCGGAGGAGGGGCGCCCGCAGGCCATATTTTCAAATCCCCTTCACCCCTATACGCAGGGGCTTCTGCGTTCGATGCCCCGGCTGGATATCCGTCGGAAAAGGCTGCCCGCTATTGCGGGAAGCGTTCCCTCTCCCGGAGAGTATCCGGCCGGATGCCGGTTCCGGGACCGTTGCCCGGAGGCCCTGGACCGATGTGCGCTTGAGTTGCCCGAGATGGCCGCTTTGACGGATGACCGTCGGGCGGCCTGTTTCAGGGCCCGTGAATATCTGAAATAAAACGATGTATTGCACGCCGCCGTTTTTGCATTTCCGGAAAATCAGGCGGACGCGGTAATGATCCGATGAAGAACGATTCTCCGATTTTAAGCGTAAAAGATCTGAAAACCTGGTTTCCCATTCGGCGAGGGGTTCTGGCCCGGACGGTCGGCTATGTGCGCGCCGTGGACGGGGTTTCCCTGGATATTGACCGGGGCCGGACCCTGGGCCTTGTGGGGGAGTCGGGGTGCGGAAAGACCACCCTGGGCAGAACGCTGATCGGGCTGGAGCCGGTCCGCTCCGGGACGGTCTGTTTTGAAGGAAAGGATCTTGCCGCTCTGGACCGGACCGAGGTCCGGCGCCTGAGAAAACGCATGCAGATGATTTTTCAGGATACCCTGTCCTCGCTGAATCCGCGGATGAATGTTCTGGATATCGTCACCGAGGGGCTGGCCGCGTTTCAAATGCTCAAGAAAAGCCGCCGGGAACACGCCGAGGAACTGATGGCCGATGTCGGCCTGGATAAGGATACGATTCACCGCTATCCGCACGAGTTTTCCGGGGGGCAGCGCCAGCGGATCAGCATTGCCCGGGCCGTTTCCCTGAAACCGGATTTCATTGTCTGCGACGAGCCGGTCAGTTCCCTGGATGTTTCGGTTCAGGCCCAGGTCATGAATCTGCTGATGGATCTGAAAGAAAGATACGCGTTGTCCTATCTTTTTATTTCCCACGATTTGAGCGTGGTGAGCAATATCTCCGATCAGGTGGCCGTGATGTATCTGGGAAAGATCATGGAATTCGGAGATGTCGAAGCAGTCATCGGCCGGCCCCTGCATCCCTATACCCGGGCGCTGGTGGCCGCGGTCCCGATACCGGGGATTCACAGGGATCGTCGCCGGATTCTGCACGGAGAAACCCCTTCTCCGGCTGATCCGCCGTCCGGATGCCCATTTCATACCCGCTGCCCGGAAGTCATGCCGGTCTGCGCCAGGATCGAGCCGGACATGATACGCTGTTCGGGACGCCGGGTCCGGTGTCATCTGTATGCGCCGGATTCATGAGATGGATTTGAGCCCGATATCTGGAATCATGATGGACCAAAGCCTTTGGCAAAAATATGATCGTCTCACGGCCGTCCTTTCATCCTGCGAAAGACTGATCGTGGCTTTTTCAGGAGGAACGGACAGCACCCTGCTGGTCTTCGCCGCGCACCAGACGCTGAAGCAAAACGTGCTGGCCGTTACCGCCGTCTCGCCGATTCATGGCGCAGAGCAGACCGCGTATGCCCGATCACTGGCCGAGGACCTGGGAATCGCTCATGTCGAGATCGAGTCCGATGAGATGAATCTGCCCGAATTTGTCGCCAACACCGCCGCACGGTGTTATGTCTGCAAAAAAAACCTGTTTGAAAAACTCTTTGCGATGGGCGGAAAACTGGGAATTCAGAAGGTTGCTCACGGCGCCAATACGGATGATTCGAATGATTTCCGGCCCGGCCTTCGGGCCGCCGCAGAGTTGGGCGTGATTGCACCGCTGATGGAAGCCGGACTCAACAAGGCCGAGATTCGGGTTTTGTCAAAGGAGATGAATCTACCCACCTGGAACAAACCGGCCGATGCCTGCCTGGCCACGCGAATTCCCTTTGGCGCGCCGATCACCACGGATGCCCTGGGACGGATTGAAAGCGCGGAGAATCTTCTGCGCGGCATGGGCATGGACGGATGCCGGGTGCGGCATCACGGGCAGGTGGCCCGCATCGAAACCGATGTCCAAAACTTCCGGCGCCTGCTGGATGAACCGGTTCGCGCCCGGATCATTGCCGAATTCAGGTCCCTGGGTTTCCTCCATATCGCGCTGGACCTGGAGGGCTATGTTTCCGGGGCGATGAATCGCGGCCTGAGTTTCGAGGACACCAGGTGATCCTTTAGCAGCCGGACAGGCAACCGGATGCTTTACATTTCCGCTTTCCCCTGATAAATCCTTGATGACGCAGGGCTTTGCGTCATTGACCGAGGCCTGTGCCGGGCCGGTCTTCAAGGGCCCGCGCGGGTTGAAAGGAGACCTCATGCTCAAGGTGTATCTGGCTGTCTGGTGTCCCCACTGTCGGATGACCGAAACATTCCTTCGCCAAAACGGCATCGAGTATCTTGCCGTGGATATTGAAAAGGCCTCGGAGGATGTGGTGAAACAGGTGGTGGCGGTCAACGGCGGAGAGGACTGGGTGGTTCCCACCCTGGAGTACCGGGGAAAATGGAGGCCCGGAAAAGAGTTTGACGCCGCCGGGCTGAAATCGGATTTGATCGAAATAGGCGTTATGAAATAGCGTCCATCCATCAATGAGGCGGTTTTTCAAGTTCAAGGAAGACGAAGATTTTAACCGCAGGAATACATTCAGTATTTCGAGAATTAAAATTCGAGTCTGACGCAGAAACAGGGAAAAAACAGCCAGTTATGGATGGACACGAGCTGAAGAACGGGTTGTTGATGAACTACCGCATCCACCAGTTGATTCTGCCCCTGGATTATGAAGAAAAAGACCTTCGGGCCGCTGTTTGCCGGAAACTGGGCTGCCGGGCGGACCAGCTGCTGGCCGTCAGCATCGTCCGGCGATCCGTGGATTCCCGACCGCGTTGTCACGGACCGGTATTCGTCCTTTCCGTTGAAGTTCGAACTTCGGCCGCTATCGATTTGCCGGCGGATGATGTCGAGGCGTTTTCGCCCGAAGACTTCGATGTGCCGCCGGTTTTGAAAAATAAAGGGCGTCTGCGGCCGGTCGTGGTCGGCGCCGGTCCGGCCGGATTGATGGCGGCCCTGACCCTGGCCGGGGCCGGATTGAATCCGGTGATTCTGGAAAGAGGCGCGTCCTGCGATGCGCGGTCTGAAAAGGTTCGCCTGTTCTGGAAACACGGATCACTGGATCCGCAGACCAATGTACTTTTCGGCGAGGGCGGGGCAGGGCTTTTCTCCGACGGCAAGCTGACCTCGCGGAGCAAGGACCGTCCCCGAGTCCGGCGGTTTCTCGACACCCTGGTTCGATGCGGCGCCCCGGAAAACATTCGAATCGACGCCGAACCTCACCTTGGAAGCGATGCCCTGATGCGCATCGTTCCGAAACTGCGCCGGCATATCGAAGAAAACGGCGGCGAGTTCAGGTTCAACGCCCTTCTGGAGGACATGCGCGTTGAAAACGGATCGCTTCGTGCGCTTCGCGTCAACGGAAGCTGGATGGATGCGGATGCCTGCATGCTGGCCGCCGGTCACAGCGCCCGGGATATGTACGGCATGCTGGGCGGGGCCGGCGCGACTCTGGCGGCCAAGCCCTTTGCCGTCGGCGTTCGTCTGGAACTGGCCCAGGATCGGATCGATCGCGCCCAATGGGGAAGGTGGGCCGGGCACCCGCGTCTGGGGGCCGCCGCGTTTCGCCTGACCCATTCTGGCCGGGATCCGCATCGTGCCTGTTACACCTTCTGCATGTGTCCGGGAGGAGAGGTGATTCCCTGTGCATCGGCGCCCGGCGAGATGACCACCAACGGCATGAGTTATGCGGCCCGCAGCGGCGCCTTTGCCAATGCGGCGTTTCTGGTACCGGTCGACCCGCAGGATTTTCCGGCTTCTGAAAATCTGCCCGGGGTTCTGGCCGGATGCGAATTTCAGGCTGACATCGAACGGGCCGTGTTTGCCTCAGGCGGTTCGGATTACAGCCTGCCGGCTTCGGATCTGGAGTCCTTTCTCAAGGGTCGTGCGCCGGAAGTCCTGCCCGGTCGTTCATGGGCCAGGTCCCGTCCCGCGGATATCCGCCGATGCCTGCCGGATTTTGTCGCCGACAGCCTGGCCGACGCGATTCCGGCCATGCTCAAACGCCTCAAAGGGGTGGGGCCGGAGGAGGCCCTGCTTTACGCAGCCGAGACCCGAAGCTCGAGTCCGGTGCGCGTGCTGCGGGGCAAGGACGGTCAGGCGCTGGGCGTCAGGGGGCTGTTTCCCTGCGGAGAAGGATCCGGTTATGCCGGCGGCATCGTCAGCTCCGCCGTGGACGGCATCATCGCGGCCGAAGCCCTGCTGTGCACGGGCGGTCCTTCTGATTAAGGAAAAATTCCGGAATGTGGAAAAGGCGCTGACTTCAATGACCCACTTCAAACCGTTTACAAAAAGGATGCTTTCATGAAAAAGCTGATGGTCGTGCTCCTGGCGGCCTGCCTTCTGGCGGCCGGCCTGTGGTATTACGTTCGAACGCCGCTGAAAACCGTCGATCCGGACCGTGTGCTTCCGGCAGATGCCCTGCTGACCCTGGAATGCCGGGATTTAAAAGAACGTCTGGCAAAGTTCCGGTCGTCTCCGCTGGGAAAGAAACTCGGTGAGATTGATTTTGCCGCAACGATGGGAAAAATCGAGGCCCCGCCGAAGTGGACGGAATCTTACCGGAACTTTGAATCCAAACTCAAAGCCGGCCTGCAGAGCCAGCTGTTTGAGGAGATTTTCGGTCAGCGGGCGGTTCTGGCCTGGCTTCCGGACAAGAAGGCGTTTCTTGAATTCGACGATCCCCTGAATCTTCTCAAACAGGTGGTTCTGGTCGCCCAGCCCCGGAGCCGAATCGAGCTGGTGGAACTGGCGGGCAAGGTCCTGTCCAGGGATCTGGTCTTCACGTTCGAGAAGTACAAGGAATACGAAATCCGGCGCTTTGAGCTTCGGGCCGACCTTCCGGTTTATTACACGCTGGCCAGGGGGCTTCTGATCGCCTCTTCGGGCCGGGAAAACATCATCCGGTGCATCGATCAGTTTGATGCTCCGGAAGGCGCCCTGGCTTCGGCTTCGAATTACCAAAAACTGCGGCCTGAGAAATCCGGCCGGGTCAATACCCTGGTTTATGGAAACATCGAGGGCTTTTGTGACATTCTCAAGGTCCGGTTCAAGGAGAATGCCGAATTTCAGCAAAAGGCCGCCCTGTTCAACGGGTTGAAGCATTTCGGTCTGGTCTCCTCCCAGGATGACCGGATGCAGGATCATCTGCGGATTCTTTTTGACGCTCAGGCGCTGGATCCTCGCAACGTGCCGCTTTACAGCCGTGCGCCGGAGATCCACCAGCCGCTGGCCTGGGCCCCGGAAAACCCCCTGCTGTACTACAGCGTTAATACGATGGATCTGAATTTGAAACTTCAGCGCGATCTGGCCGATGCGGCGCTTCGGGAAGCGTTCGCCGACAGGTTCATGAAGACGACCCAGATGCATCCGGACAAGTTGATCGACAGCCTGGGGCATCAGTTCGGACTGGTCCTGGACGATCTTCGGGGCAAGGGAGTTATGCCCAGCGCCAGGATAGCGGTTTTTATCGAGCTCAACGAGACCGGTCCGATGAACCGGCTGCTCAGGTCCGCGGCCGAGCAGTTCAACACCGAATTGAGCGTGCAGCAGAAAAACGGAATCGACATTCACACCCTGTCGCTTCCCCTGACCGGCGATTTTCAGCCGGCCTTTGCGTTTTACAGAGGATTCTGCCTGCTGGCCTCTAACGGGCACATGATTTCCGACATCATCGAGAAGGGGGAGAACGCCCCGGGTCTCTCGAACAATGCGGATTTTCAGACAGTTCTCAAGGGACGTCCCGATGCGGTCAATTCGCTTTCCTACCTGAAATCCGACCGGATGATGGACGCGATCCGCGAACTTCTGGAATGGGCTCGCCTCATGGCCGGTTTTCAGGATGCTCAGCGGGCTGCAAAATTGACCATTCTGACCGACGAGGTGATCTTCCCCCTGCTGGAAGGCCTGAAGATGTACCAGAGCATGGGATCGTTTACCCAGCTCAAGGAGGGCGAAATGGAAGCCTATTCCTTCACCCGCGTGGCGACGGAAGCAAAGTCCAGATGAACGAAAGCCGGAACGGTGAGATTCAACCCAGAAAAAGCCGAACGCAGATCAAGCACGAGATGATTGCGCTTCAGGGGCTTGGCGGGCGGCTGGCGAAGCTTTCCGAAGCCCAGCTTCAACGGATGAATCTTTCCGCCGAACTGCGGGAGGCGGTGCGTTTTGCCGCAACCCTCAAATCCCACGGGGCGATTCGCCGGCAGCTTCAGTATATCGGCGTTCTGATGCGCGACATCGATTCCGGGCCGATTCAAAAGGCCCTGGATCGCATTGACCAGGCATCGGGTCAGGATGCGGCCTCTTTCAAGCAGATCGAACTGTGGCGGGATGCGCTTGCGGCCGGAGATGCGCAGGTTCTGGAAAGCATTCTGCGGGAATTTCCGGATGCCGACCGCGCCCGCATGAACCAGTTGGTGAGAAACGCCCGAAAGGAAAAAAGCGAAGGCCGGCCTCCCAGGGCGTCCCGGGAGCTTTTCCGGTATCTCAGAACGCTTTGCCAGGCCGGCCCGGCAGGCAATTCGGACGAAAACGATTCGGACGGGGAGCCTTAGGGTCATGCCGGTTTTGAATGCGGATCAGATTTTGCAGCGGTCCGAAATCCTCAGGCAGAAGGTTTCTCCCTGCGTTCTGTGCCCGCGGCAGTGCCGGGCGCTCCGGCTGCAGGGTGAAAAGGGGTTCTGCGGCATGACCGATGCGGCGGTCCTTTCGGACTGCTTGGCGCATTTCGGGGAAGAGCCGCCGATCAGCGGCAGGGGCGGTTCCGGTACGGTCTTTCTTTCCGGTTGCAATGCCGCCTGCCTGTTCTGCCAGAATTATCAGATCAGCCGCCTGAGAATGGGGCGCGCGGTTTCCAGTACGGAACTGGCCGAAGCATTCCTGAAACTTCAGGACCAGGGGTGCGTCAATATCAACTGGGTGACGCCCACCCCGCATCTGCCTTTTCTCGTCGAGGCCCTGGCTCTTGCCGTCGCGTGCGGCTTGAAACTTCCCGTGGTCTACAACACCAACGGATACGATCGCGTGGAGATCCTTCGCCTGCTTTCCGGCGTGGTGGATGTGTATCTTCCGGACATGAAATACGGGGAAAACCGCTGGGCCGAAAGTTTTTCCCAAATGCCCGGGTATGTGGAGATCAGCTTCGAGGCGGTTCGCGAAATGCTCCGGCAGGTCGGACCGCTTGAGCTCGACTCTGCGGGAACGGCCCGGCGCGGGGTCCTGATCCGTCACCTGGTGCTGCCCGAGGATACGGCCTCAAGCCGCCTGGTTTTTCAGCGCATCGCGCAGCTCGGCCGGATTCCCGTCAGCATCATGGCCCAGTACAAACCCTGTTTCGAAGCCAGAAAACATCCGGTGCTCAACCGGGGCCTGTATCCCTTTGAGTACCGGGAGGCCCTGAAATCCTTCGAGGAGGCGGGGCTGTCGGCCGGGTACATTCAGGATCTTAAATCCCTGGATGTGCAGGATTCTTATTTCCCGGATTTCAGCAAGGATGCAGGCGACATTTTCGGGCGGACCTGAGAAGGCGTGGAGAATAGCCCTTGATTTCGAGCGGCATATTCATTAGAAAATTCGAGTGGTTCGAAGAAGCTTTCAAACAAGGAATAACGAAGCCGAGAATGCATAACTGCACATGAGATGCCGGCAAATCCTCATATGGGTCGTGATCCTTGCGGCCGTTCTGGCCGCCGCGCCCGCGCTGGCCCGGCGGAGCGTTCAGGATCAGCTCGGCCGGATGGTGAGCGTTCCGGAGTATCCGCAGCGGGTGATCGCCCTGGCGCCCAGCATCACGGAAATCATCTTCGCCCTGGAACGGCAGTCCTGTCTGGCGGGCATCACCCGGTACAGCGATTATCCGCCCGAAACCGCCGGAATTCCCAGAGTGGGCGTCTATGTGCAGCCCGATCTCGAGAAGATTCTGGCCCTGAATCCGGATCTTTGCATCGCGATCAAGGACGGCAACCCCGAGCAGGTGGCCAAGAGACTTGAGGGCTTGAATGTGCCGGTGTATGCGGTCGATCCGAGGAATCTGGACGGGGTCATTCAGACGATCGGCGAGATTGGGGACCTGCTTGGCGCGCGGAAGCAGGCCGAGGCCCTGGTCGGCCGAATGCGGTCGCGCATCGATTTTGTCCGGGCCCGGGTCTCCGAGGCTGCCACCCGGCCACGGGTGTTCTTTCAGATCGGCATCTCGCCCATCGTATCGGCGGGCACGGACACCTTTGCCAACGAGATCATCGAACTGGCCGGCGGCGAGAACCTGGCCGAAGGCGAAACCGCCTATCCGCGTTACAGCCGCGAGCAGCTTCTGTCGCTTTTCCCGGACGTCATCGTCATTACCTCCATGGACCGGGGAGGGGTTTTTGAAGCGGCCCGGGCCGAATGGGAAAAATGGACTCAGATTCCCGCGGCCCGAAATCACCGCATTCATCTGGTGGACTCGAATATCTTTGACCGGCCCACCCCGCGGCTGGTCGAAGCCCTTGAGCTGATGGCCCGCCTGATTCATCCCGAACAGTTCGAGGCAGGGCCATGAACGACCGGGCGCCTTCTTTGATGCGGCGCGTGCTGGCGGTCAGCATGCTCACGGCCCTGATTCTGGCCGTTTCAATCGTGCTGGGCATCTCCCTGGGTTCCACCGGCGCGGGCGCCGATTTCTGGAGCTGGGCCCTTGGAAAATCCAAGGATCCGGTTCTGGAAGCCATTGTGTGGAATATCCGGCTGCCCAGAGTGATGATGGCCGCTCTGGTGGGCGCGGTGCTTTCCCTGGGCGGTCTGGTGTTTCAGGCCCTGCTTCGAAACCCGCTGGCCGAGCCCTATATTCTGGGAATATCCGGCGGATCGGCCGTGGGCGCCATCATCGGCATTCTGATGGGGCTGTCCCGGTTTCCCGGCGTCAGCATCACGGCCTTTGCCGGCAGCATGGCCACCCTGGCGCTGATTCTGATGCTGGCGTCCGAACGCTCGATTCTGAAAAAAGACTCCCTGCTCCTGTCCGGCGTCATGGTCAATGCGTTCTGCACGGCGGTCATCATGTTTCTCGTGTCCATGACCCAGGATTCCCGGCTTCACAACATCATCTACTGGCTGATGGGCGATCTGGCGTCCGCCGACATTTCCCAGGTCAGAATTATCGGCCTGATCGTGCTGCCCTGCGTGGCGCTGATTTTCGGTCTGTCTCATGCCATGAACCTGCTGCTGATGGGAAAGGAGATGGCCCGGACCATGGGGGTCAACATCGCGGTCGTCACCCTGACCCTGCTGACCGTCACCTCCCTGATGGTCAGCGTTACGGTGAGCGCCTGCGGCCTGCTGGGTTTTGTGGGGCTGGTCATTCCGCATCTGCTCAGGCTGATTCTGGGGCCCGACCACCGGGTGCTGGCGCCGGCCTGCATTTTCGGGGGAGGCGCCTATATGGTGCTCTGCGATGTTCTGGCCCGCGTGCTTCCCCAGCAGGGCGAGATGCCCGCCGGCGTGATCACCGCCATGATCGGGGCGCCCCTGTTTGTGTTCCTGCTCAAGAGGTCCGGATCATGACCGATGCGCTGACCATCAGTAATCTGAGTTACGATTACGCCGGCACGCCGGTTCTGGCCGATGTTTCGTTTTCCACGGCCCAGGGCGAGTTTTTCATCATCATCGGCCCCAACGGCTCGGGAAAAACCACGCTGATGAAGATCATGGCCGGCGTGCTTCGCTGCCCGGATCATGGCCCGCTGATCTTCGGAAAAGCCCTGAACCGCTACGGACGAAAGGAGCTGGCCCGTTGTCTGGCATTTGTTCCCCAGTCCATTCCCGCGGATTTCCCTTTTACCGTGCGCGAGGCGGCGCTCATGGGCCGATCTCCGCACCAGGGCATCCTTGGCCTGGAAAGAGACCGCGACATGGAGATCGTCGAACAGGCCATGGATTTTACCGAGGTGCGGCATCTGGCGGACCGGAGAATCGACCAGCTTTCCGGCGGAGAGCGCCAGCGGGTGTTCATCGCCCGGGCCATCTGCCAGGAGCCGAAAATCATGCTGCTCGACGAGCCCACCGCGTCCCTGG